>OBWS01000733.1_pt1 | contig 17604 bp, 12 predicted proteins | sample 1495291 | NCBI WGS metagenome assembly OBWS01 (sample SAMEA2580090, study PRJEB22360) | human gut metagenome | biome: human gut; feature: human-associated habitat; material: faeces | place: Denmark | collected 2008/2010 | reverse complement strand
TACGATCTCGAGCTCTCCCCGCTGGCGTGCGCCTATGCCAGGGCCCGCGGGGCGGACCGCATGTCCTCCTATGGCGACTGGATTGCGCTCTCCGACGAATGCGACGCGCAGACCGCCCGCCTGATTTCCCGCGAGGTGTCCGACGGCATCATTGCGCCCGGCTATTCGGCTGAAGCGCTCGAAATTCTGAGGGCAAAGCGCAAGGGCTCTTACAGCGTGGTTCGGATCGATCCGGAGTACGTTCCTGCCCCCGTAGAGCATAAGGATGTGTTCGGGATCACCTTTGAGCAGGGCCGCAACAGCGCGGTGATCGACGAGAGCCTGCTGACCAATTTCGTCACCGACAGCAAAACATTCTCCGCAGAAGCGAAACGTGATCTTCTGGTGGCGCTGATCACGCTGAAATATACGCAGTCCAATTCCGTCTGCTACGCAAAGGACGGACAAGCCATTGGTGTGGGAGCCGGGCAGCAGTCCCGCATCCACTGCACCCGCCTTGCGGGCAATAAGGCGGATTTGTGGCATCTGCGCCAGCATCCGCAGGTACTCAGCCTGCCCTTCCGTGCGGATATCCGCCGCCCCGACCGCGACAACACCATCGACGTGTACCTTTCCGACGACGCGGAAGAGGTACTGGCGGACGGCGTCTGGCAGCAGTTCTTTACCGAATGCCCCGCGCCGCTCAGCCGCGAGGAAAAACGCCGCTATCTTTCGGGCATCACCGGCGTTTCGCTGGGCTCTGACGCGTTTTTCCCGTTTGGGGACAACATTGAGCGCGCCCACCGCAGCGGCGTTTCATTTATTGCACAGCCCGGCGGCTCCATCCGCGACGACCATGTGATCGATACCTGCAACAAGTACGGCATTGCCATGGTATTTACCGGTCTGCGTTTGTTCCACCACTAATTAACCCGGTGCTGATCTGCGAGAAGCAGGAAGGCGGGGGAGAAAATCTCTTCCGCTTAGAGGATCGGGAATCCGTATGAGTTTACAACAGGAGTGTGTGAAAATATGAAGGTACTGGTAATCGGCAGCGGCGGCCGCGAGCATGCACTGGTGCGCAAGCTGAAAGAAAGTTTCCGGCTGACGAAGCTCTGGTGTGCGCCCGGCAACGGCGGCATCGCCCGAGACGCGGAATGCGTAGACATCAAGGCGGCGGACATTCCCGGCGTGGTGGCGTTTGCAAAGAGCAACGGGGTCGATCTGGTTGTCGTAGCGCCCGACGATCCGCTGGCCGCCGGAATGGTGGACGCGCTGGAGGCCGAGGGCATCCGCGCATTCGGCCCGCACAAGGCTGCGGCGCAGATTGAAGCGAGCAAGGTGTTTTCCAAAAATCTGATGAAAAAATACAATATCCCCACGGCGGGGTACCAGGTGTTTACCGAGCCGGAAGCGGCGCTCGCGGAAATCCGCCGTGAGAACAGCTACCCGGTCGTCATCAAGGCCGACGGCCTTGCGCTCGGCAAGGGAGTCGTGATCGCGCAGGATTACGCACAGGCGGAGCAGGCGGTTCGCGCGATGATGGAGGATAAAATCTTCGGCGAATCCGGCAGCCGCATTGTGCTCGAGGAGTTCCTCACCGGGCCGGAGGTTTCTGTGCTGGCGTTTACCGACGGCAAGTGCGTGCGCCCCATGGTGTCCTCCAAGGATCACAAGCGCGCGCTCGACAACGACGAGGGCGCGAATACCGGCGGCATGGGTACCATCAGTCCCAACCCGTTTTACGACGACGAAACGGCGCGCGTGTGCATGGAAACCATTTTTCTTCCCACCATCCATGCCATGAACGCCGAGGGCAGGCCGTTTAAGGGCTGCCTGTATTTCGGGCTGATGCTTACCCCGAAGGGCCCTCGTGTGATCGAATATAACGCCCGCTTCGGCGACCCCGAAACCCAGGTGGTTCTGCCGCGCCTAGAAAGCGACCTGCTCGACATTATGGAGGCCGTCATCGACGGGCGTCTGGAGGAGCAGGAGATTCAGTGGTCGCCGCAGGCGGCGGCCTGCGTGGTGATGGCCTCGGGAGGTTACCCCGCGCAGTATAAAAAAGGCATTGCGATCAGCGGCCTTTCCAAAGACGGGCAGGTGCCGGGGGCCACGGTGTATCACGCCGGCACCGCGCTGCACGGCGAGGAGTTCGTCACAAACGGCGGGCGTGTGCTAGGTGTGACCGCCACGGGGGAAACGCTGGAACAAGCGCTGGAAAAAGCGTATCGTGCGGTTTCCGGCATCCATTTCGAGGGCGCTCACTATCGCCGCGATATCGGGAAAATTCAGAAGGTCTGACAAACAAAGCGGGGGTGGGCTGTTCAGCCTTCCCCCAAAAAAGATGCAAACAAAAAGCCGCCGGGAGCATTCCCGGCGGTTTCAAACGTGTGAGAAACGGGTGGCTTCTCAATATTGACCAAAGCGATCCGAATTGCGTTATTCGGAAAGAGCTCTTTGCAGCCAGGCGTCGGCAATGTCCATGGCCAGGTACAGCCCTTCCTTTTCACTGGATTTTACAATTTGCTTGCGGGCGCGAATGTCGGGGTTGGTATACATTAACTGAATGCCGACCTTGTCGGCAACGTCCATATCCAGCACGCGTTTTTTGCTCTTAATTTCCAATTTTACCACGTATTTGTCTTTCATGCTTCCATAGTAAATCACGTCGCCGCAGCGCACCAGGGGCTTTCCGCGGTAGGTGGGAAACTTCGTGGTATTCTCTTTTTCGTTTTCGTTACTCAAACTGATAACCTCCCATCATTCATACTTTGTGAACTAAAATTATAGCATAGACAGGCCCAGAAGTAAAGAAAAAATCCCTTCCGCCGCTTTCCCTGCGGGAAGAAAACAAGGGGGGAAATTTGCTTGTTCAGGCCCAACCGGATCAAAAAAACATGATAACGTATTTCAGGAGTGAACACATGGAAACAATCAAAACAGAAATCAAAGAAAATAAGATGGGAACCGCGCCGGTCGGCGGGCTGATTGCGGGCATGGCTGTGCCCGCGATGTTCTCGATGATGGTGCAGGCCCTTTACAATATTGTAGACAGCTTTTTTGTCGCTAAAATCAGTCAGGAGGCCTTGACGGCGGTTTCACTGGCGTTCCCGATCCAGTCCCTGCTGGTAGCCTTTGGCGTCGGCACCGGTGTCGGCATAAACTCGCTGGTTTCGCGCCGGCTGGGGGAGCGCCGCAAAAAGGAGGCCAACAGCGCCGCAACCCACGGTTTGCTGCTCGGCCTTGTCAACTGGGCGCTGTTTGCGCTGTTCGGTCTGTTTTTTGCCCGCCGATTCATCGAGGGCTTCTCCACAGACCCGACCGTTATTGAGGACGGCACTCGGTTCGTTCAGATCATCTGCATCTTCTCGTTCGGCGTGTTCGTGGAAATCAACGTGGAAAAGACGCTGCAGGCGACCGGCAATATGATCTACCCGATGGTCTTTCAGCTGATCGGCGCCCTCACCAGCTTGATTCTGGACCCGATCTTCATCTTCGGCTGGTTCGGCGTTCCCGCCATGGGCGTGCCCGGCGCGGCGATCGCCAACGTGCTGGCCCAGTGCATCGCCATGTGTGTATCATTGACCGTTCTGATGAAGAAAAAGCACGAGATCGAAGTTAATTTCCGCGGCTTCCGCCCGGATTTCAAAATTGTCCGCGAAATTTATGCGGTCGGCATCCCCACCATCATCATGCAGTCGATCGCGTCGGTGATGGTAATGGGCATGAATCTGATTCTGGTTCGCTTTACCGATACGGCGGTGGCGCTGTTCGGTATTTACTTTAAGCTGCAGTCGTTCGTCTTTATGCCGGTGTTCGGCTTGATGCAGGGCATGATGCCGATTCTGGGGTACAACTACGGCGCGAAAAAGCAGCCGAGAATGGTGCAGGCCATCCGCATCGGCCTTGTGGTCAGCGCGCTGATCATGGCGGCTGGCGTTCTCCTGTTCTGGGTGATACCCGGGCCTCTGCTCCTGATTTTTGAGGCGTCCCCTGAAATGGTGCAGATCGGTGTTCCGGCGCTGCAGATTATCAGCCTTTGCTTTGTGCCTGCCGCGGTGGGCATCACGTTCAGCACGGTATTTCAGGCGCTGGGCAAGGGCGTTTACAGCCTTGCCATTTCTCTGCTGCGCCAGATGATCGTGCTGCTGCCTGCGGCGCATCTGCTGGCCCATCTTTCGCTGAACGCGGTCTGGTACGCTTTCCCGATTGCGGAGATTTTTTCGCTGGCGGCAAGCCTGCTGCTGTTCCGCTGTGTGTACCGCGCCTGCATCCGCACCATGCCGCTATCCTCCTCCGCCGCGCCGGTACGGCTGGCCGCGGACGCGCGGGAGCATTAAAAAATCCGAGCTTGCTGTCAATGAGCCTTGTTTCGCGACGCGAAACCAAGGCTTTTTTGCCCATTTTTTGCACAGAGACCCCTTGGCGGAGCCTGTACACCCGAAATCACGCAAAAAAAGCGGGAGCACAGTTTCGCTCCCGCCAAATTGTCGGCAAAGTGTTGTATAGTTCAGCTGCGTACGGCAGACACGTGCCTTCTTTTGCGCAGCTTCTCTCTTTGCAAAATTTTCGCCGACTGCTTCTTCCACAAGCCGGCAAGGCCTGCTGTCGCTCCCTCTTGAAACAGGCTTCGTCAGATAAAATACTCGATGGTGTTCGCAGGCGTTTTCTGCGTTTCCGTGTTGAACAGCAGAATGGCTTCTCTTGTTTCGTTAGGGCCGAGCGCATACAGTCCCCGGCCGGAGCTGTTCAAAAGCGCATAGGAAACCCGGCGGTTTCTGCTCAGGGGCATGTCCAAAATAATCTCGGCTCCCTGCTGCTGGAACGGCTTTTTTCGGTAATACGGGTCGAACAGGTAAATGCTTTCTTCATCGGCGGCGGTCAAAAGCACGTAGTGCCAGTAGCCATAGCGCAGCCGCACCACCGCTGCGCCGCCCTGCTGTAAGGCAGAGACGATTTTGCTGTTCTGGTGCACGCACACATCCCGTCCCGTGAGGTATTCACAGTGGATAGGGAATTTTTTTACCTTGCCGAACTGGTTCAGCCAGTCGCTCAAAAACATCATCGCCATGCGCGACGTTCCGTTCTTCCCGAACTCTCCCTTTCCGTTGTAGGAGTCGAGGCAGTAAAGCATAATGTGCTTGATGATGTCCGGCGGGATTTCCTCCCGCCGGAACAGATAGCTGATCGCGTTGAGCAGTGTGGTGGGGCCGCAGTCGTATTCGGTTGTTTGGTAATTCAGCGGGTTTTTCATAAGCCTCTCTCAATCATTCCAGAGTAATCAGCAGCCGGGTCAGCTCGGCCAGCTGAACGATTTCTTCCACGGGGGCGTATTCCCCGAGCGAATGGCACCGGTACATCGCGCTTGATACGACAAGCCCCGCAATGCCGTTTTGGGCAAATACGTTGTTGTCGCTGCCGCCAAAGGTTTTCTCCAGCGTTCCGGGCAGGTTCAACTCGCGGCAGGCCCGCCGGAACCGCTCTGTTACGGGGTGATCCTTCGGTGTTTGGTAGGCCCGGCAGCCGAGCTTTTTCTCAAATTCCACCGTGGCGCCGAATGCCGCCGCGGAGGTTTCAAACTGCTTATGTACCTTCTCTGCCAGAGAAAGCGCCGTTTCGTGGGAATAGCTGCGGATTTCGCCGGTAACCGTGCACAGGTCGGGGATGATGTTGTTCCCCTTTCCGCCCTGGATCGTACCGATGTTCAGCGTCGTATTCGGGTCGATCTGCCCCAGCTTCAGGGCGGCTGTCGCACTGGCCGCGGCCTGAACGGCGTGTATGCCCTTGTGCGGGGCAAAGCCTGCGTGTGACGACAGGCCGTGAACCACGGCGGTGAAGGACAGGATCGTCGGGGCCTGACAGGCCGCTGTTCCCGCGGGGCCGGAATAATCGAGAATATAGGCTTCTTTGGAGCGCACCCGTGAAAAATCGAACTGCTCCGCACCCTTGCAGTAAATTTCCTCCGCGACTGTAAACAGTACCTCCACCGGGCGGTGAATCTGCTTTTTCTCCCGAATCACGCGCAGCGTTTCCAGAATCGCGGCGATTCCCGAGCAGTCGTCCGCGCCCAGAACGGTGCGCCCGTCGCTGTACAGAACGCCGTCCTTCAGTATGGCGCGTTTCCCGTGCGACGGCTCCACCGTATCCATGTGCGAGCACAGCAAAAGCGGCGGTTGGTCGCTGTCCCCCTCTAAAAATCCATACAGATTCCCGCTGGTTCCGCCCAGCCGTTCTCCCGCGTCGTCCTCCTGCACCGTAAGGCCCAGTGCGGTGAGCTCGCCCTTCAGGTAGTCGGCCATCTGTCGTTCCCCAAGGGTGGGGCTGTCAATGGCAATCAGTTTGGTGAATTGCTCGATTAACCGTTCTTTATTTGTCAGCATGGTTGCACCTCGTATTCTGCTCCTCAAATGGATCGCTGTGTGATGAATGATCTGCCCGCGGCCAAAGCCGCCCGCCTGGTTCTCTCCCGCTCGGCAGAGGAATCGCCCCGGTTTAAAATTCATATATATCATGTATGTTTTAAATCATAGTGCGAAGTAAGGAATTTGTCAACCTGAAATTTTATATGATTGGATGCAAATCTGTGGGGTCGCACCGCGAAATCGAGAAAGCGAGATTCCCCGGTCTGCGCGCTTTGCACCGTAAGGCTGAAAAAGAGAATGAGGGCTGCCCTTCTAGTGAAAAATAATCACAAAAATAGGTTTCACTATTTGCATTGCCGGAATTTAGCTGTTATTATCAAAATGAACCGTGAGGATACCGCCCGCCGATTTTTCGCGTCCCGAACGATCTTAGGGGAGGACTCGGAGGAAAATATCCGGAAGGAGCCGTCGTTACAGTGAACCTGATTGTTCAATTTATTGAGATGAACTGCTACGCTTTAATCATATTGTTTTTTGTTTTTCGGAATGTACGCCGTCAGGATCACCAGTATTTTCCGGATCAGCGGCTTTTTTTGTCGATCATCTGTGCTGTTGCCGCAATGCTTCTTCTGGACACGCTGATGTGGATGATCGACGGCAGACCGGGACGTGTGTTCCGCATCCTGTCTTATGGCACGATGGTGGTTTATAACGCCCTCAACCCGGTGATCTGCCTGCTTTGGTACCTGTATGTGGATTTCTATATTTTTGGAAGCCGAAAGCGCATACGCAGCTACATGTGTCTTTTGCTGATCCCGGTGGGACTCAATCTCGTGCTGTCCGTTGTCAGTGTTTTCAGGAATATCTATTTTTTCCTCGACGAATATAATACGTACCACCGCGGCAAATACATCGTCATTTTAATGATTCTCTGTCTGATTTATGTTTTTGCCACCAGCGTGCTGCTGTTTCTCAACCGAAAGCGGTTGAACTTCAAGGAGTTCTTCAGCCTTTTTTCTGTTCGGGCTTTTTCCAACCGTTGGCGCGGCGGTTCAGCTCTTTATGCCGAGGGGCGTTTTGATCTGGACCTGCACCACGCTTTCCATATTGATGCTGTACATCAATGTTCAGAACGACCAACTGAGAACCGATTATTTAACGGGGCTCTATAACCGCCGGTATCTCGACCATTACCTCTCCGTGAAGGTCAAAACCAGAGATAACCGCCTGCTGGCCGGCCTGATGATCGATTTGGATTCCTTTAAAAAGATCAACGACGAGTACGGGCACGACAGCGGGGATCAGGCGCTGCGGAACGTATCCCGGATTTTGCGGCAGACGTTCCGCCGACAGGATTTCATCTCGCGTTACGGCGGCGACGAGTTTGTGGTGGTGATGGAGATTCAGGAGCCCTGCGAGCTGAAAGAAATCCTGGAAAGGCTTCGCGAGAATATTGAGATGTTTAATCGCCGGAATATCGTCCCCTACAAGATCGGCTTAACGATCGGCTGTGACTGCTTTGACCGGAAAGAGGGCTTGACGGCTTCCTCCTTCCTGACTCGAATCGACCGGCTGATGTATCTGAACAAGCAGAAGAACGATGGGCAGCACCAGCATAAAGACTGACGTATCGGCTGCGTCCCGGTAAAAAAGAACGGTGTAAGAAAGAGCCATGGGGCAACTGGATGCTCCATGGCTCCCTTTGTGCGCGGTTTTGCCTGTTTTTTTTACAGGTGTATATTGGCGCCTTCACCGTATCCCGGGACACGGGATGCTTTTTCAAATTCTTTTCAAAACCCGGGCGGCATACGGCAGAAAGAAGGCTGGCGGCGGGTCGGCAAATACGAACAGCGTCACTCCGGCAGCGGCTTTTGGTCAAAATAGGTTTTGAGCACCACTGCGGTCTGCGACATGCCGAAGGAGCGGATTTCTGAAAGCTGGCTTTCCAGCTCCTCGGAATCGGCGACATGGATTTTCAAAAGAGCGTTGTACGGTCCAATAATATGGTGATGCTCCGTAATGACCGGGTTCTCCTCGGCAAAGGCGCAGAAGCGCCCGTAGGTGTCCGGCGGTACGTTGATCATGATATAGGCCGCCAGCTTTTTACCGGCCGCCGCAAAATCCAGCTTGGCCCGAAAGGCGCGAATCGCGCCGCAATCGCGCAGCTGGGCAATCCGTTCCGAAACGGCAGGCGCGGTCAGGCCCACCCGACGCCCGATCTCGCGCATCGGGGTCTTGCAGTCCTGCTGCAGAATATTCATAATCCTGATATCCGTCTGATCCATGGAACGGCTCCTTCTCGCTCAAAACATTTTTGTAAAGCATAAGCGGCACTTTGCCGAACAATCGTAAGCAAATGGATTATACCACAAAACAAGTTCGCTGTACAGATTCCCGGGCCGGGTGCTATAATAAATACACATTCAAAGAGGCCCGCAAGGGGCCGTGAAAAATCATTTGTTGATACAATTATGACAGGAGGAACTTTCATGCAGCGCTTAAATCTTCCAATTACCGGCATATGCTCATTTGGCAAATATCCCATCTGTACCGATCTGGAGCAGCTAGACGCCGATATTGCTGTTTTAGGCGCGCCTGTTGACTTTGCAGTAGGGTATATGAGCGGCGCGCGCCTTGGGCCCCGCCGCATTCGAGAGGCTTCTACCCAGTATAGCCGCGGGGAAGCCGGTTATTACGATTTTGAGCATGACTGCCAGCGCCTGGCCGCTCCTTTAAAGATTGTGGACTGCGGCGACGCAGATATTCTTCAGGCAGACCCGCAGCACACCTTCGACGCGATTTCGGACGGCGTGCGGGGCATTCTAAAACGCGGTGCGGTGCCGATTGTACTCGGCGGCGACCATTCGATCAGCGCGCCGGTGGGCAATGCGCTGGAGGAGCTTGGCGAAGAAATCTGCGTGGTGCAGTTCGACGCGCACCTCGACTGGAACGATCACGTCGGCCCGCTCCGCTACGGCAACGGCAGCCCGATGCGCCGTCTGTCTGAAATGAAGCACATCGGCCCCATGATTCAGATTGGCCTGCGCGGTATTGGCAGCAGCAAAAAAACAGACTTTGACGACGCGAAAGCGTACGGCAGCGTTCTCATTTCATCGCGTGAAGCCGACCAAATAGGGGTGGAGGGCGTGCTGGCCAGAGTTCCCAAGGCAAAAAATTATTATATTACCGTAGACATTGACGGTTTCGATATGTCGATTGCGCCCGGCGTGGCGTCGCCGTATCCCGGCGGCCTGCTGTTTGACCAGGTGTGCGACATTATCTCCGGAGTGGCCAAAATGGGCCGTATCGTCGCGGCAGATTTGGTAGAAATCGCTCCTTCGTTTGACCCCTCCGGAATTACGGTGCGCCTCGGCGCGCTGATGATGCTGCACACCATGGGTCAGATCGAGGCCCAAATCAAGGAACAGCGCCAAAACGCCTGACCTTGCCCCAATGATTTTGCGTACACCTCCTTTTTATCATTACCATAAAATAACTCAACGAAAGCAGGCAGCCCGCCGACCAGCAGGGCTGCCTGCTTTCGTTTCCAATTGAGCGGTTTCTGAAGAAGTCGTTCCTTTCCTCCTGCCATTTGGTAATGCCTGTTCGTTGGTTCAATGTATGCTGCTCCGGGAGAGTTCTGCCCCGGAGGGTGCGGAAAAAGAGGAGGAGCAACATGATTCCGGTTCTTTGGCAGGTATTCCGGCCGCCAAAAAAACCGGGAAAATGTTGCTCCTAGGGCAGAAGTCATGCACCGTTTGTGCATAAACGTATTGGAAAATTGAAGAGCGAGGAGTGTTCGGCGGAGTGGCAGGCAGATTGCTGCTCCGCCGAATTTTCCTCTGCTGTAAGGAGAGGGTTTACCGTTTGTGAACGATCTCACCGTTTTTGAGGACGGTTTCGACCAGGTTAATGGCAGTATGGTAGGGCAGAAAATGAATCGAAGGGTATTTCAGCACAATGATATCCGCCTGTTTGCCGGGCTCAATGCTGCCGATTCGGTCGGCTCTGTCCACCGCGGCCGCACCGTTGATGGTGAGGGCGGTGATGGTCTCTTCAATCGACAGGCCCATGTAAATGCAGGCGAGTGCAATCATCAGGGGAATGGAGTTGGTAAAGCAGCTGCCGGGGTTCAGGTCGCTGCCTAGGGCAACCGCCGCGCCTTCGTCGATCATTTTGCGGGCGTTTGCGTACGGCTCCTTCAGGCAGAACGCCGTGCAGGGCAGAACATTGCAGATCACGCCGGCCTTGGCCATGTCGGCAATCCCCTTGTCGGAGCTTTGCAGAAGATGCTCGGCAGAAATAGCGCCCATTTCGGCTGCCAGCTCCGCGCCGCCCAGCTGAACGATTTCATCGGCATGAATCTTGAGTTTAAAGCCCATCTTCTTTGCCTGTGTCATATAGTAGCGGGAATCCTCAATGGAAAACACGTTCTTTTCCGTGAAAATATCCGCGAATTCAGCAAGGTGCTCTTCTTTGACCACAGGCATCACTTCATGGAGCAGAAAATCGATGAAATCGCGCTCGCGGCCCTTGTATTCCGGCAGAACGCTGTGCGGGCCCATAAAGGTGGAGACAACGTCCACACAGTGCGTGCTGTTGAGCTCCTTCATGGCGCGAAGCTGCTTTAATTCGGTTTCCTTATCCAGCCCGTAGCCGCTTTTTCCCTCCACGGTGGTCACACCGAATTCCAGCATGCGGTCGAGCCGGTGGCGGCCCACCTCCACCAGTTCTTCCAGCGACGCCGCACGGGTTTGGGAAACAGTCGCGTTAATTCCGCCGCCGCGTTCCATAATGGACATGTAGCTGTCGCCCTTCAGGCGCCAGGAGAATTCATCCGCGCGGTAGCCGCCAAACACAAAGTGCGTGTGAGAATCCACGAATCCTGGCATAACCGTTTTGCCCGTCGCATCGATGATCTCGCAGTCGATTCCGCTGCACTGCTGTTTCAGCTGCTCGGTCGTGCCGACGGCAACGATCTTGTCGCCGTCGGTCAGAACCGCGCCGTCCCGGATCAACCCGATGTCGGACATGTCTTTGCCGTGCTTCGGCCCTTTCCCGGCGCAGGTGACCAGCTCTGCGGCATGGCAGATCAGTTTTTTGCTCATGATCGGTTCCTCCGCTTTCTTATTTCACGATTTTGTCGTAGGTTTTGTCGATCAGGTCGTCAGAGGCGATATAGGGCATGGTGATATAATCCTGGCCCTGGCGGGTCTGGTTGTATTCCGCAACGGTCTCAATGGAGTGCTCGCAGCGGGCCCAGCTTCTTCTGGCCACGCCGATCATGGTATCCCACGGAATCGAAGCCATCAGAATGTCGTCTACTCGTTTGCTGCCGTCGAGCACCATGCCGAAGCCGCCGTTAATGGATTTGCTGATGCCCACGCCGCCGCCGTTGTGCAGGGCCACCAGGCTCATGCCGCGGGCCGCGTTGCCGGCGTAGCACTGAATCGCCATGTCTGCGGTCACGTTGCTGCCGTCGTAGATGTTCGAGGTCTCGCGGAAGGGAGAATCGGTTCCGCCGGTGTCATGGTGGTCACGGCCGAGCATGACGGGGCCGATTTCGCCGTTTCTGACCATCTCGTTGAATTTCAGGGCGATGTCGCGGCGGCCGAGCGCATCCTGGTACAGAATGCGGCACTGGGTGCCGACCACCAGCTTGTGCTTCTCCGCGTCGCGGATCCAGATATAGTTGTCACGGTCTGCGCCGCGGCGGTTGGGGTCGATAATAGACATGGCGGCGTGGTCGGTTTTGCGCAGATCCTCCGGCTTGCCGGAAAGGCAGCACCAGCGGAACGGGCCATAGCCATAGTCGAACAGCATCGGGCCCATGATATCTTCCACATAGGAGGGGAAGATGAAGCCTTCGCTCGTGTCTACGCCGTTTTTGGCAATATCCTTCGCGCCGGCATCGAATACGGCCTTCATAAAGGCATTGCCGTAATCGAAGAAGTAAGAGCCGCGCTCAACCAGCGTTTTAATCAGGTGGTAGTGCTTGATCAGGGATTCGTCCACCTTCTTGCAGAAGGTTTCCTTGTCGGAATTCAGCATTTCAGTGCGCTCGTCAAAGGTCATTCCCTGCGGGCAGTAGCCGCCGTCGTACGGCACGTGGCAGGAGGTCTGGTCGGAGAGCAGGTCGATGTGAATGTTGTGGTCCACGGCGTACTGCAGCAAATCTACAATATTGCCGTGATAAGCGATGGAGAGAACCTCTTTCTTTTCCATGGCTTCTTTTGCCCAGGCAAAAGCGTCTTCAATGGTTTCGGCAACCTTGCCGACCCAGCCCTGGCTGTGGCGGGTTTCAATGCGGGAAGCATCCACTTCGGCAACAATGCCCACGCCGCCGGCGATTTCAACCGCCTTGGGCTGCGCGCCGCTCATGCCGCCCAGGCCAGAGGTGACAAACAGGTGTCCGCTCAGATCGCCGTCCTGCGGAATGCCCAGAACCTTGCGGCCCGCGTTGAGCAGGGTGTTGAAGGTGCCGTGAACAATGCCCTGCGGCCCAATGTACATCCAGCCGCCGGCGGTCATCTGGCCGTAGCTGGAACAGCCCATTGCGGTGGCCTTGGCCCAGTCGTGCGGATTGTCGAACATACCGATCATCAGGCCGTTGGTGATAATGACGCGGGGGCTGTTCTTGTGGGACTTGAACAGGCCCATCGGGTGGCCGGACATCATAACAAGCGTCTGTTCGTCAGTCAGCGCTTCCAGATATTTTTTGATGAGCTGATACTGCATCCAGTTCTGGCAGACCTGGCCGGTCTCACCGTAGGTGACCAGCTCATAGGGGTACAGAGCGACAGCATGGTCCAGGTTGTTGTCGATCATGACCTGGAACGCCTTGCCCTCTACGCAGTTGCCCTTGTATTCGTCGATGGGCTTGCCGTAGATGCGCTCCTTCGGCATGAAGCGATAGCCGTAAATGCGGCCACGTGTCATCAGCTCCTCCAAAAACTCCGGAGCAAGCTGCTCGTGAAGCTCTTCCGGAATATAACGCAGCGCGTTTTTCAGAGCGAGCTTGATCTCTCTTTCGTTCAAGGTCAATTCACGCTTCGGCGCGCGGCGAACCCCCTCTTTAAAGGTGGGATATTCCGGCAGAACGGGGTCGAGTTTGATTGTCATAGCATTACCGATCTCAATATTGTTCATGTGGTAGAACCTCCTTTGCAACTATATAGTAGCACAGCGCTGTCTAAATAACGTCTATAATATGCGATGCCGACTCAAAAAAATTTGAATTCATAGATGCTTTTTGATGAGAAATCGTGTATAATTAAATTTATAGGAGAAAATTAAGCCGATTCGTTCTGTTTTTTTGTTGAATATGAGAAAGAGGGTTTCCGTTATGCCGACTATTTCTTTTGAGCTTTTGCAGACACCAAGAGTTTTGTTAGACGGACAGCAGGTTCTGCTTCCATTTAAAAAGGCGGAAGCGCTGCTGTACTGCCTGGCCCTGAAAAAGACGATTTCAAGGGAACAGGCGGCGAATCTGCTGTGGGATTCCGACGATTCGCAGGTTGCCAAAAAGAATCTGCGCCACACGCTTTATACCATTAAAAAGACGTTTGATCTGGAACTGATCGTTTCGCCGAAAAAGCACCTGCTTACGCTGAACCCCGAGCTCAGCTACGACATCGATTACGACAATTTCATGAAGAACTGCGATTTCTCGCTGTGCGATGGCGAGCTGATGCAGGGCTTCAGCCTGAAGAACGCGGACGCGTTTGAAAACTGGCTGGATATGGAGCGCACCGAGCTCAAGGAGTATTATCTGCGCCAACTGTACGACAGCATGATTCACGCCGCGGGCAAGGATGTTCCCGAGACGGAATCGCTGTTTGCCAAATACGTCAAGAAAGACCCGCTGGACGAACGCGTCTATCAGCTGATGATGGAATGCTACCAGAGAAACGGCCTGTATTATAAGGGGATTAAGGTGTACCAGAACATCAGCAAGCTGCTCAACGCCGAGCTGCGCATCGCGCCGTGCAACGAGCTCGCCCAGCTGCACCGCGAGCTGCTCAGCGCGTGGACGCAGTCGAGCACCGAGGAGCCCGAGCAGCCGATGGTGCACGTGATTGGCCGCAAGGAAGAGATGCAGTACCTGATGAAGTCGTACCGCTCGTTTTTGCTGGGAACCCCCACGGCCATTTTTGTTCTGGGCGACAACGGCGTGGGGAAAACATACCTCATCAATCATTTTTTCGACAGCATCGGCGAGGATTCCTGCATCGTGCTGAAAACCATCTGCTTTCAGGAGGAGCGGGAGTTTATCCTCCAGCCCTGGAACACCATTATGCTGCAGCTCGATCAATACATTCGCAGCCACAACATTTCGGTTCCCGCAAACTACATGAACCACATCAACACGCTGTTCCCGCTGTTCGGAGACCGGCCTCTTTCGGTGCAGGTGCCGGAGGACATCATGATCTCTTACAACTACCGCACCACCCGCAACAGCGTGCTCAAGCTGTTTTCTCTTGTGGGGGAGGAGACGCCGATCATCCTGTTTTTCGACAACATCCAGTTTATGGATAACCTCAGCCTCGAGCTGCTTTCGCTGATTATCCGCGAGCGCAACCCCAATATTATGTGCATCTGCACCTGCCTGGATGTACAGCCCCCGCAGCTGCAAAAGCAGATCAATGCCCTGCTGCGCGAAAAATTCGCCACACAGCTTCTGCTGGAGCCCTTCAGCGAGCAGATGGTCAAGGATATTCTCGTCGACCGCCTGGGGCCGGACGCTCTGAACGACCAGATCATCCGCCACATTTATCAGGATTCGGAGGGCAACGGCTTTTTCCTCGATCTGCTTATGAGCTACCTGACGCAGGATGCGGGCGCATCCGGCGTACACATGCCGACGAATCCGCAGGATATTCTGCTGGCCCGGCTGGAGGAGCTTTCCACCGATTCGCGGCAGCTGCTCGACACCATCTCGGTCTGCCCCGAATCCATCACGCTCGATATCGTCGAATATATCTTCAACCGCAATACATTGGAAATCATAGAATTGACGGATGATCTCAAGCAGCGCAGCCTGATTCGCGAAAAAGTGTCGGATGGGCAGATCCGCTTCCAGTTCCGCCACGCGAAAATGCAGGATTTCGTCCATTCGCAGCTTTCGCCCTCCAAGCGCAGGCTGCTGCACGCCCGCGTCGCCAATTATTATGAGGAGGCGGCCGAGCTGGTTCGCAACAACAGCTGGTACCAGCGCGTGATCTACCACTACGCGCAGGCGGGCAACGACGCCAAGGTGCTGCAGTATAAGATTTTGAGCCTTTCGGATTACTCCCGCTTTAACTACGAGCTGTACCCGATTCTGCAATTGCAGAAGGATTCGGCACTGAAGGCGCCGAAGCAGCTCACCAAGTATTTCGACGAGCTGACGGCGGAGCTGGTTCGCCTGTACAACTACCAGCCGAACGCGCTGGATTTTGCTGAGATGGAAACATGGCTGTATCTTGTCATCGGCAAATACTGCATTTCGCAGGGGCAGTACAAAAAGGGGCTCGACGCGATTCACCGCAGCCTGAGCCATGCCGAATACCTGGAGGAGCACCCGCAGATGCACATTGCCTGCCTGCGCCAGCTCACCTTCTACGGGATTCAGGTGGGGGACACCGGGCTGATGTGCGAAAACATTCAGAAGAGTATGGAGATCGCGAAGGAGAATCGCCTTGGGATCGATTACGCGATCGAATGCCGGCTGTACGGGCTGTACCTGCTGATGTGCGGCCGTTACGACGAAAGCCGCGAGCAGCTGAATCAGGCGATCAACCGGTTTGAATCCGCGTCGCTGGACGCTCAGAACTACGTGCTGAATCTCGCGGCCTGCTATAATTACCTGGGCGAGTTGGAGCGCAAGCAGCAGAATTTTGAGCACTCGCTGGAATATTACGACCGCGCGCTGGAAATCTGCAGCGACCGCAAATATCCCAAAAACCCCACCTTCTATTCCAATCAGGCGCGCGCGCTGCTCGCAATGGGCAAAAAAGAGCAGGCGGCCGATCGTTTCTTTACCGCGAATAAGCTGTACGACGCCTCCAGCATTCTGGTAGGGCGCGGCATCACCAAATCCTATTGCGCGCTGCTGTACGCCGCCGAGGGGAATTTTAAGGATTCCAAGCTCCTGCTCGCGGAGGCCGAACGGCATGCGCAGATACTGGCCTCGCCCATGTCCCTGGGCATTTTGGAGCGGATCAAGGCGATCCTGATCAAGAACTATCCCGAGGAGTTTACGGACGTGATTCCGGAGGGCTATGAAGCGTGCTGCGCAAACGCCGAAAAACACATGGGGCACCTGCCGGGGGCCTATGAATTATACCTGCCGCTGGAGCTGGCGGATATGACAATTTAAATGGAAAAAAGACGCGCACATGGTATGCTGTAGCAAATACAAATCGAATCCGAAAAGATAAGCGTTTTGTCCCCGGCCTTGGCGAGGGGACAAAACGAAATCCGATCCGCGCTGTTTTCACCTTGCTGTAAGGGCAAAAGATCATACCGGGGAGTGACCGGTATGCAGGAAAGGGGCTTTCGAGTGAAGTTTTCGATCAGAGTAGCCGATCCCGCAGGCAATATCACCATTTTTGTACTCGGCGATGTGCCGCCGGAGCAGTATGCCCCCGTTGCGGCAAAGCTGCTGTCCATGGAGGAGTACTGCGCGGAGCAGGTAGCGTTTCAGGTGCCGCCGCGCATGGGTGCACAGGGCCGCATTCAGATGATGGGCGGCGAGTTCTGCGGCAACGCGACCCGCAGCTTTGGATACCTGCTCAGCACACAACTGCCGGGAAACCCCGATACCGTAACGGTAGAGGTCAGCGGCGCCGAGCAGCCCCTTACCGTGCGGATTGACCGGGAGGGCGGCCGGTGCGAAACGGAAATGCCTCTGCCTGCCGCGACCATTCGGGTTCCGTTTGACGGCCGGGAATACAGCGCCGTCTGCTTTGACGGCATTGTGCATGCCATCGTTCCCGGGGAGGCCAAGGAGGAGGCGTTTGTGCGGGAGCTGCTCCGCACCGTTCAGGCCGCCGCGCCCGCCAGCGCCTACGGAATTCTTTTCCTGAACGGAGAAAACATGGTGCCCGTTGTGTATGTGTGCGACACGGATTCCCTGATCTGGGAGAGCAGCTGCGGCAGCGGTTCCATGGCGGTCGCGGTGTTTCTGGCTTTGCAGCGGGGCGACGGCGAGCATCGTTTCCGCCTGCACCAGCCCGGCGGCGTGATCGAGGCTGCCGCCGCCGTCGAAAACGGCAGA
>OBWS01000720.1_pt1 | contig 17732 bp, 10 predicted proteins | sample 1495291 | NCBI WGS metagenome assembly OBWS01 (sample SAMEA2580090, study PRJEB22360) | human gut metagenome | biome: human gut; feature: human-associated habitat; material: faeces | place: Denmark | collected 2008/2010 | reverse complement strand
TTGGCTATGGCCGTGGAGGCCCCCGCCGCGGCGGCCGCCGCGAACGACGCAAAGCGCAGCGCCAGCTCGATCTGCCCCAGGCTCTGCGCCTGCGACAGAATGCGGTGGATCGCAAGGTCGGGATACCGCCGGATCGGCGAGGTGAAGTGGCAGTAATCCGCAAGGGCCAGGCCGAAATGGCCGACCGGCTCTGTGGAATACTTCGCCTTTTCCATTGTGCGCAGCACCTGATGCGAGATCACCTGCTCGGCGGGCGTTCCCTTTACCTGACCCAGCAGCTCTGAAAAATCAGCGGGAGACGGCTTTTCGGAGCGGAGCCGCTGAGTCGAAAAGCCCAGAGCGGCCGCCAGACTGACGAGCGCCTTGATGCGTTCGGGGTCCGGATTTTCGTGAATGCGGTACACAAAGGGCAGCTGTTCCTCTTTCGCGAGCCTGGCCGCCGCCTGATTCGCGGTGATCATCAGCTGCTCGATCATCTTTTCGGCTTCTCCCTGCACACGGGGGCGCACATCGACGCACACGCCGTTTTCATCGAGCGTAAACATGGATTCGCCGCTTTCAAAATCCATGGCCCCCTTGTCGCGGGAGCGCTGCTCCAAAATCTTTGCCAGCTCGCGGCCGGCTTTCAGGGATTCGAGCACGGGGGCGTATTTCTGCAGCAAGGCTTCGTCCGCCTCGCCGCTAAAAATGCGGTTGACCTCGGAATACACACCGCGCACTCTGGAATGGATCACCGTTTTTTCAAAACGGTAGCTGAGGATTTCCCCCTTTTCGTCCAGACGAATCAAAGCGGAAAAGGTGAGCTTATCCTCCCCCGCGTTGAGCGAACAGGCTCCGTTCGAGAGCTCCTTCGGCAGCATGGGGATGACCCTGTCCGCAAAATAGACCGACGTGCCCCGCAGAAACGCCTCTTCATCCACGGCGCTGTCCTCACGCACATAGTGCGATACATCCGCAATATGCACACCCAGATCAAAGCCGCGCTCCGTGCGCCGCACGCTGATCGCGTCGTCCAAATCCTTCGCGTCCGCGCCGTCGATTGTGCAGATCACTTCCCCGCGCAAATCAAGCCGCGCGCCGAGCTCCTCCTGCGTGATCGGTTCCTTTGCGGCGCGGGCCGCCTCTGCCAGCACCTCTTCGGAAAAAACCGTGGGAATGCCGTTCTGGTCGACAATCGCGTCAGAGCAGATTTTTGCGCTTTCGGCGGTGCCGTAAATCTTTACCACGCGGGCCGAAAGCTTTTCGCGGCGCGGCACCCGCACCAGCTCCGCCTGCACCTTGTCGCCCGGGCGCGCGCCCATCAGGTCGCTTTTGAGAATTGGCAGATTGTAGCGGATGGCAATATCCGGCACAATTTCAAAGCCGTTGTACGACTTGCGCACGGTACCGGTGGTCACCCACTGCCGGCGCTTCGTGATCGAGGCCACCTCCGCCTTTTTCCCGCGGGGGGTTTCCACAATATTTTTCAGCAGAACCGTGTCGCCCACAATCGCACCCTTCAGGCGGTCGCTCGAAACATACAGGTCGTCACCGCCGTTTTCGGGGCGCACAAACGCAAACCCTTCCGACAGCGAATAGACCGTCGCGGTCACACGGGTTTGGCCGGCCTTGCCGAACACCTGGTGGCGCTTATTTACATATACGTCGCCGCGCACCTGCATCTGGTGCAGCGTATCATAAAAGACCGATTTGTCTTTGATTCCTGTTCTTTTGAGCAATTCTTTTGAAGAAATCGCATGGCGCAGCTTAGAAAGCGCCTTTAAGATGATCTCTGTCGGTGTTTTCTCTTTCTTTATAATACAAATCACCCTTTCCTTTTGAAAAAAAGCTCCGCTTTTCAGCGGAGCTTTTCGGCTGCATTCTTATTTCCCGGTGAAAAACATAACGGCGTTAATGGCAATCACCATTACGAAAAAGCCCACCGCTATCACTTTTGTCCAGCGCGACAGAAACGCGTCGATGGAACGTGCTTTATTCTTGGACAAAAATGTATCTGCGCCGCCGGTAATTGCGCCTAAATTCTGCTGCTGGCCTTCCTGAAGAAGGATAATCACCACAATCGCAATGGAGAACAGCAGCAAAACCACTCCAAAGAAAATCTCAAGTCCACTCATAATGTACCTCCGAACGTACCATAAACACTTGTAATTATGATACCACAAAGCCTGTGTTTTAGCAATCTTTTTTCAAAAATTTATTGGACTGCCCTCTTCCAAAAAAATCCGCACATATCCGGCGGCAAAACCGGACATAGTAAGATCAGCAATTGAAAGTTTCGCGTGCGTTTGCATTTTCAATTGCCGGAACCGCCGCCGGATTGCTATTGGCTTTCCGTGCGGCGGTTTGTTTTTGATCCAACGCATAGGGCCGCCTTTTTCAGGTGATGGACCGTGCACGGCAAAACGGAAAGAGGGGTTCCTCCCCCTTCGGTTTGGATTCAAACAATAAAAACACATCGTATTCTTTGCCTGATATTGGCAGTGTGCAAAACCGATGCCGCAGGCTCAACGGATTCAGGTGAGCGACAGCTGACCGCGCATGGCATCGGCCTGGCTGGGCAGCGCACCGGGCGACGGCACGTTCTTGCGGTAACGGTCCGGCGTTTCGAGCATTCCGTCCTCATACGGCTCGGCGCTTTGCAGGTGGTGCTTTGCCGCGGTGAACGTCATGACGAAAACGCCCTGCGTGGCGCGGGTGGCCTTATCGGGAATCGCACCTGTGTTGACCAGAAGCAGGCGCCCGTTGGTTCCCGTCAGCAAAAGGTCACGATCCTCTTTGAGGTACAGCACCGCCACGAGCGGGGATTTATCGCTGTACGCTCCAACCAGCTTGCGCCGGTTCGTTTTGGTGGCATAGGCCGAAAGCTCCACCTTGGCCGCCTTTCCGTTTTCAAACAGGAACAGCATGTAGCCCTGGTAATCTGTAGTGGGCACCATGTAAACGGCGTTTTCTCCCTCGTCCATGCCCGCCTTGGCGGGAATATACTCGCCCAGCACGCTGGCCTTGCCATCGCTTAAGTCAGATGCCCGCATCTTATACACCTGGCAGCGGTCGGTAAAGAAGAGCAGGTCGCAGGCGTTTGTGGCCTCCTCCGTCTGGGTGACGACGTCACCTTCCTTCAGCTTCTGCTCGCCGCTCATGCGCAGCGACTGCGGGGTGATCTTCTTGAAATACCCCTCGCGGGTAAAGAAGAGATGTACCGGGTAATCGTCGATCTCCTGCTCCGGTTCAGCCACCTCAAGATCAGACGCATATAAAAGCTGCGTGCGGCGCGGCTGACCGTACTTTTTTTCCACCTCTTTGAGCTCGGCGATAATCACCGACTGAATCTTCGCGCGGCTTTCCATCAGCTCCTGCAGCCGGGCAATCTCCTGCTCCAGCTCGCTGATTTCCTGCGTGCGCTTTAAAATATATTCTCGGTTTAAGTGTCGCAGCTTGATTTCTGCTACATATTCCGCCTGAATCTCGTCAATACCGAAGCCGATCATCAGGTTCGGCACAACCTCGGCTTCCTCCTCGGTTTCGCGCACGATTTTAATGGCTTTATCAATATCGAGAAGAATTGCCTGCAGGCCGCGCAGCAGATGCAGCTTTTCTTTCTTTTTGCGCAAGTCGAAATGCGTGCGGCGGCGCACACACTCCACGCGGAACGCCACCCACTCGAGCAGCAGGTCGCGCACGCCCAGCACCCGAGGCACCCCCGCGATCAGCACGTTGAAGTTACAGGAGAAGCTGTCTTCCAGCGGCGTCATTTTGAACAGGCGCTGCATCAGCCGCTCGGGGTCTGCGCCGCGCTTTAAATCGATGGTGATCTTCAGGCCGCCCAGACCGGTTTCGTCGCGGATGTCCGAAATCTCCTTGAGCTTGCCCTGACGCACCAGGTCAACCACTTTTTCCACAATCGCTTCGATCGTGGTGGTGGGCGGAATCTGCGTGATGTCGATGCAGTTGGCGGCTTTGTCATAGGAATAGCGGCAGCGAATCTTCACGCCGCCGCGGCCGGTGCGGTAGATTTCCTCCATTGCGGCGCGGTCGTACACCACCTGTCCGCCGCCGGGGAAATCCGGCGCCTGCAACGTGGAGGCCACGTCGAACTCCGGGTCGCGGATGAGGCCGATCGTCGTCTGGCAGACCTCCGCCAGATTGAACGGGCATATGTTGCTCGCCATACCGACCGCGATGCCCGTGTTGGCGTTGACGAGAATCGACGGGAACGCCGCCGGCAGCAGAGTCGGCTCTTTCATGCTGTTGTCGTAGTTGTCGACAAAATCGACCGTATCCCGGTCGATATCGCGAAAAAGCTCCTGACAGATATCGTCGAGCTTGGCCTCGGTATAACGGGAGGCCGCCCACGCCATGTCGCGCGAATAAAATTTGCCGAAGTTTCCCTTGGAATCGACATAAGGGTGCAAAAGCGCCTCGTACCCGCGGCTCAGGCGCACCATGGTTTCGTAAATGGCGGCGTCGCCGTGGGGATTCAGCTTCATCGTCTGCCCCACAATATTGGCGCTTTTTGTCTTGGCACCGGTGAGCAGACCCATTTTATACATAGTGTATAATATTTTACGGTGCGACGGCTTAAAGCCGTCGATCTCCGGAATCGCGCGCGACATGATGACGCTCATGGCGTAGGGCATGTAGTTCTGCTCCAGCGTCGCGGTGATGGGCTGCGTTACAACCAGCCCCGCGCCTTCAATCACGCCCTTTCCCTTGGGGGGCGCGGTGTGCGGTTCTTTTTTTCTGTGTGCCAATCGTGTTCCCCCCTCAGCTGACGTCGGCGGCGGCGATATATTCGTGGCCGCTGCGGGCGATGAAATCCTTGCGCCCGGAAAGGTTGTCGCCTAACAGAAGATCAAACACGTCCGCCGTTTTGGCCGCGTCCTCCGGCAGCACCTGAATCAGCCGCCGGGTGGCCGGGTTCATGGTGGTCAGGTTCATCATATCGGGTTCGTTTTCGCCAAGGCCCTTCGAGCGCTGAATGGTATACCTGGTTCCCTCCAGGCGCTGCAGAATTTTTGCCTTTTCCTGCTCGGTATAGGCGAAATACGTCTGATCCTTCGTCGTGATTTCAAACAGCGGCGATTCCGCGATGAACACCTTGCCCTGCTCGATCAGCGTGGGCGTCAGGCGGTACAGCATCGTGAGCAGCAGCGTGCGGATCTGGAAGCCGTCCACGTCGGCATCGGTACAAAGGATGACCTTGTTCCAGCGCAGCAGGGACAGATCGAACGAAGACAAATCCTTATTCGCCTTCGATTTCACCTCCACGCCGCACCCGAGCACCTTGATCAGGTCGGTGATGATGTCGCTCTTGAAAATGCGGTCATAGTCCGCTTTCAGGCAGTTCAAAATTTTGCCGCGGATGGGCATGATCGCCTGAAAATCCGGGTCGCGGGCCTGCTTGCACGCGCCCAAAGCCGAGTCGCCCTCCACGATGAAGATTTCGCGCTCCTCGGCCTTGCGGCTGCGGCAGTCCACAAATTTCGCAACGCGGTTCGTCACGTCCATATTGGTTGTGAGCTTCTTTTTCAGGTTCAGGCGCGTTTTTTCCGCGTCCTCCCGGCTGCGCTTGTTGATGAGCACCTGCGCGCCGACACGCTCGGCCTCCACGGGGTTTTCGAGGAAGAACACCTCCAGATGGTGCCGCAAAAGCTCGGTCATGGCCTCCTGAATTCCCTTGTTCGTAATCGCCTTTTTCGTCTGGTTTTCGTAGGACGTGCGGTTCGAGAACGACGAAATAACAAGAATCAGGCAGTCCTCCACGTCGGCGTAGGTGATCTTGCTCTCATTCTTGTTGTATTTCCCCGTCTGCTTTAAATATGCGTCAATCTGCGAAACAAACGCGCTGCGCACGGCCTTGTCCGGCGCGCCGCCGTGCTCGAGCCAGCTGGAGTTATGGTAATATTCGGTCACATGGACGCGGTTCGAGAACGCGAGCGCCACATTGATTTTCGTTTTGTATTCGGGCTTGTCCGCGCGGTCGCGCACGCGGCGCTCCGCCTGCCAGCTCTGCACCGAGGTGAGAGCGTCCTCCCCCGCAAGCTCGCGAACGTGATCGAGGATTCCCTCCTGATAGCAGAACTCCGTCGTTTCAAAGCCTGTTTCCGTTTCAAAGCGAAGCAGAAAACGGATGCCCTCATTGACGATCGCCTGCCGGCGGATCATATCGAGATAATATTCCTGCGGCACGGCAATGTCCGTAAACACCTGCAGATCGGGCCGCCAGCGGATTTTAGTGCCCGTGTCCTTCCTGGCATACGGCTCCTGCCGCAGGCCGCCCACGTTTTCCCCGTGCTCAAAATGCAGCGTATAGCGTATGCCGTCGCGGCGGATGTCGACATCCATATATTCTGAGGCGTACTGGGTCGAGCAAAGGCCAAGGCCGTTCAGTCCCAGCGAATACTCGTAGCTTTCATCGGAATCGTTGTTGTATTTGCCGCCCGCGTACAGCTCGCAGAACACCAGCTCCCAGTTGAAGCGTTCTTCCTTCGGGTTGTAGTCCACGGGAATGCCGCGCCCGTGGTCCTCCACCTCTATCGAATGGTCGCGAAAGCAGGTGATCGTGATTTCCCGCCCAAAGCCTTCTCTGGCCTCGTCGATGGAGTTGGACAATATTTCAAAAATGGAATGCTCGCAGCCCTCGATGCCGTCCGAGCCGAAAATAACCGCCGGGCGCCGGCGCACACGGTCTGCGCCCTTGAGCGACGAGATACTGTCGTTTCCATATGCCGTCTTTTTTGCCATAGCTTCCCTCCTGCCGACCGCCCCATCGCCGGGGCTTTTGGCATTTTGAATTCTGCCCGGGCCATTCCCGGGTGTTACCGTTCCTGTTCTGTTTGGTATTTCAATCCACGCCTCCCGTGCAGGGAGCAGTCTCCGGATCGATCGGCTCATTCTGAATTTCCGAGTTATTTCAATCCACGCTTCCCGTGCAGAGAGCGACATTGCCCGAGGGCTCAAGCCAAGCCTTCCAACAGTGATTTCAATCCACACCACCTGTTTCTGGGAATGACCCTGCCCGGGACCAAGACGATAACGCTGATTTCAGCGCACGCTTCACACAGGAAACAAATTGCTTCCCGCTTTTGATGATAAGCAAACACGCCGCTGCTTTCTGTCGAAACAGGGCGTACCTGCCAAAAGAAACCGTGCCGAAAACAGATTGCCGCGGAGCATCGCGCCATAGCGGCAGCCACCGCGGCACAAGCGCAGCCCTAAGCTCTGCGGCACGCCCCTGCCGACATGCAGCAACACAGCAGAAGAAAACCGCGCGCCATTTTTCGATGGCCCGCCGAAACAAGGAAAGGGGGAAATGCAACATTTCCCCTTTTCCAAACGCATCATTCAGCTGTTTCGTCCGCCGACGGAAGCTCCACCTGCGGGAGATCCGCGCTCAGCTTCGGCAGAGGCGGTATCTGCCCGGCAGCGGCCGGCAAACCGGCGCCGCTCATCAATTTCTGGAAGTCCTCGCCGCTCATCTTTTCGTTCTGATACAGATACTTGGCAACCTCGTGCAGCTTATCCATATGATCGGAAAGAATCTTGGCCGCGCCGTCGTACGCGTTTGTCAGGATCTCTTTGATCTCTTTATCAATCGCGGCCGCCGTGCTTTCGGAGTAGTTGCGCACATGGCCCATATCGCGGCCCAGGAACGGCTCGCTGTTGTCGGAGCCATAGGTGACGGTGCCGAGCGTTTGACTCATGCCGTACTTGGTCACCATGGCGCGGGCTGTTTTGGTAGCGCGCTCAATATCGTTGGAGGCACCGGTGGAAATGTCGTCCAGCACCAGGGCCTCCGCCACACGACCGCCCATAAGCACGATCAAATCCTCGAGCATTTCCTTCTTGCCTTTATACGAGCGGTCCTCCGAGGGCAGCTGCATGGTATAGCCGCCCGCCATGCCGCGGGGGATGATCGAAATCTGGTGCACCGGGTCCTGCGTGGAGCAAAAATAGGTGACGACCGCGTGGCCGCCCTCATGGTAGGCGGTGAGGGTCTTTTCCTTCTCCGTCATCACACGGCTCTTTTTCTCGGTGCCGACCACCACCTTGATCGTGGCCTCCTCGATCTCTTCCATCGTGATGGCCCGCAGGTTCTTGCGCGCCGAGAGCAGCGCCGCTTCGTTGAGCAGGTTTTCGAGATCCGCTCCGGTAAAGCCGGCGGTGGACTTCGCGATGGTCTTCAGGCTCACGTCCGGCGCAATCGGCTTGCCGCGGGCGTGTACCTTCAGAATTTCTTCACGGCCCTTAATGTCCGGGTAGCCCACCATGACCTGACGGTCAAAGCGGCCGGGGCGCATCAGCGCCGGGTCGAGGATATCGGGGCGGTTCGTCGCGGCGATCATGATGACGCCCTCGTTCGCACCGAAGCCGTCCATCTCAACCAGCAGCTGGTTCAGCGTCTGCTCGCGCTCGTCGTGGCCGCCGCCAAGACCGGCGCCGCGCTGGCGGCCCACCGCATCGATTTCATCGATGAAGATGATGCAGGGGGAATTTTTCTTCGCCTGGTCGAACAGGTCGCGCACGCGCGACGCGCCGACACCGACGAACATTTCCACAAAATCGGAACCGGAGATGGAGAAGAACGGAACCCCCGCCTCACCCGCAACCGCGCGGGCCAAAAGCGTTTTACCGGTGCCGGGAGGGCCGACGAGCAGCACGCCTTTGGGAATGCGCGCGCCCAGCTCGTTATACTTTTTCGGATTTTTGAGGAACTCGACAATCTCGCGCAGCTCTTCCTTTTCCTCATCGGCTCCCGCCACGTCGGCAAAGGTGGTTTTGCGCTTTTCATCGGCCATCTGCTTAACCTTCGCCTTGCCGAAGTTCATCTGCTTGCCCGCGTCACCCATGCTGGTATTCAGGCGCTTCATCATGAACCACCAGAAAACGAGCATGCCCGCCAGGAGCAGAATCGTCGGAATCAGACTCGCAAGCCAGGAGGTCTCTGCCGGACGCTTGAGATCGTACTCCATGTTCTTGTCCGGGTGATCCTCGTTGTACTGTTCAATATAGGGGTGGATCTCGTCGTACATAATCACCACGTTCGGCGCGGTATACGTTACTTTCGTACCGTCCTTGAGGGAAATCTGCATTTCACCGCTGCCAAGATCCATGGTATAATCGATGACCTGCTGTGATTTAAAGTAGCCGACTATTTCGGAATATTTATGGGCCTTCTGCGGCTTTACGTTGCCATAGATGCCGGCCATGATAATAATGATCAGGATCGGGGCGCCTAAATAAATGAGCAGATTCCGCAGATTTTTTTTATTATCCAAAATGAGTTCACTCCTCTCCTTTAATTGTGATATCCGGAAAGCTTACCCGCCATACACGTGGGGCTTTAAAATACCCACATACGGGAGATTCCGGTAGGTTTCATTATAATCAAGGCCGTAGCCTACAATAAATTCATCTGGAACACGCGTGCCGACATAGTCCGCCGTAATCTGTGCGGTGCGGCGCTCAGGCTTATCGAACAGAGTGCAGATTCTAATGCTCTTCGGGCCGCGCGGCTGCAGAAGCTCCAGTATGTAGCTGAGCGTCACGCCGCTGTCGAGAATGTCCTCCACCACCAGCAGGTCGTAACCGGCGAGCGGCAGATCCAGGTCTTTTGTGATCTTCACCACGCCGGAGGATCTTGTCCCGGCGCCGTAGCTGGAAACCGACATAAAGTCGATGCGGCAGGGGATGTCGATGGCGCGGGTCAAATCCGCCATAAAAATAAAGGAACCTTTGAGCACGCTGACCATCAGCAAATTTTTTCCCTTATAATCCTCGCTGATGCGCTTGCCCAGATTGCGGACAATTTCCGCCAGTTTCTCCTCGCTAAACAGAACCTCTTTGATATCGTTGGTCATGAATTGCACTCCTTAACGCTAATGTATGCGATTTGCCCGGTACCCGGGCGGATGCGGGCCTGCTCGGCCACGCCGATGGATTCGATCCACAAAATCTGTCCGTTGTTTTCCAGAAGCAAAAGCCCTCCCCGGCCAGAAACGGGAATTTTCTCCTCGTTCATCAGTTTTTTCAGGCTTTTGGTCACACCCCGGCCCGCCGGTGAAAAGGAATCGCCGGGCCGACGGCCTCTTATGATGGAATTATTCTTTATTGTATCATAATCCAGCGCGTTATGAAATAACCAATTGTGAATTTTTGCCGGTAACTTTTCATATTCCGCGCGGGTCAGTGTTCTTATTATGACCTCTCTGCCCTCCGGTGTCAAGGTTTTCGGCACCTGTAACGGTACGCTCCAGTCATTTTTGCATTTCTGCGGCAAAACGACGCGCAGAACGCCGCTTTCCGCCGCAAAAAAGCGCCCTTCTCCGGCATCGATTTTGCCGGAACCGGCCAAGAGCAGGCGCATGACCGCCTCGGTGCGCTCGCGGGTGAGGGCGGGCAGGCCGGCTTCCCGCGCGATCTGCCGCAGCGCGCGCGACAAAACAGGGCGCGGCAGGCCAGAAAGCGGGGCAATCCTCCAGCCGTGCGGTGCGCGTGCCTCCTGTACCGCCTGTGCGGCCAGAGCGCAAAGGCAGTCCTCATCCTCCGCAAGCAGGTGCGTCATGCGGCCCACCGCCTGCTCAAAGGAGGGGTTCAGCTCTTTGAGCGCGGGGACGACGTCGAGCCGCACACGGTTGCGCGCGTATTGCCGGCTAAAATTGCTCGCATCGGTCACAAAGGGCAGCTCATAGTGAGCGCAGTATTCCTCTACCTGCTCCCGCGTCATGCCGAGCAGCGGCCGGATCACGCGCCCGCGCACCGGCGGGATGCCGCACAGGCCCTTCGTGCCGGAGCCCCGCACCAGGTGCAGCAGCACCGTTTCCGCCTGATCGGAGAGCGTGTGCGCCGTCGCGATTTTATCGCCCGGCCCGCACAGCGACTCAAAAAAGCCGTACCGGATGCGCCGCCCGGCCGCTTCGACCCCTTCGCGGCGTTCGGCGGCCGCCCTGGCCGCGTCTGCGCGCAGCACCCGCAGGGGAATCTGCCGCTCGGCGCAGAACCGGCGCACACATTCCTCGTCCGCGTCGGACGCTTTATCCCGCAGGCCGTGGTTCACATGGGCCGCGAGCAGCGGAATCCCTGCCCGCCATAAAAAATGAACCAGCGCCATGGAATCCGCGCCGCCGGAAAATCCGGCCACCACGCGCTCCGCGCCGGTCAGCATCGAATAGCGCCTGACCGTTTGCCAGATCAGTTCCTCTGCCGGTGCGCTATTCTCTCTATTCACTGCGGACAACCTCCTGAGAAGTAAATCTCATAAACTCACCCTGCCAGTGCAGGGGAACGGTCTTGAGCTCGCCGTGACGGTTTTTCGCGACGATGCACTCGCCGCTGTTGCGGTCCGCGTCCTCGTCCGGCGCGCCGGGGCCCTGATAGTAATCCTCGCGGTACAAAAACAGAACGACGTCGGCGTCCTGCTCAATTGAACCGGAGTCGCGCAGGTCACTGAGCACCGGGCGGTGCTCGGTGCGCTTTTCACTGGCACGCGCCAGCTGCGACAGCGTTAAAACCGGCACATTCAGCTCTTTTGCCATGATTTTCAGATTTCGCGTGATTTCCGAAATCTCCTGCACGCGGTTGTCGATGCGGCGGGAGCTGGACATGAGCTGCAAATAGTCGATTACGATCAGGTCCACGTCCTTCAGGCGGCGCACCTTGGCCTTCATTTCCGGCACGGTGATGCCGGAGCTGTCGTCAAAATACAGCTGCGCGCGGGAGAGAATGTCCCCCGCTTCGATCAGGCGCATCCATTCGCCCTCGCTGAGCTGGCCGGTGCGCAGCTTGGTGCCGCCGACAAGCGCTTCTGTGGAAAGCAGACGCGACGCAAGCTGCTCCTTGCTCATTTCGAGCGAGAAGAACGCAACGCGTTTATTGGCCACCACCGCCGCATGGCGCGCGATGTTCAGCGCGAAGCTCGTTTTGCCCATACCGGGGCGGGCTGCCAGAATCAGCAGGTCGGAGCGATTGAGGCCCGTGATCGTATCGTCCAGCGCCTTGATGCCGGTGGGGATGCCCTGATACAGATCCCTTTCCGGGCCGTTGAGCAAATCGAGCCGGTCGAACGTTTCGAGAATGATCTCGTTGACCCGCTGGAGTCCCTGCATATTTTTACCGCGACGAATGTCAAATATGCGCTGCTCCGCCGAATCCAGCAGGGTGGATGCGTCCGCGCCGTTTTCGCGCGCGTCGTCCAGAATCCCGCGCGCCGTCTGAATCAGCGAGCGCACATCGTATTTGTCGCGCACGATCTTCGCGTAGGTTTCCACGTTAGAAATCGAGGGCACGATCTGTGCCAGCTGCATCAGGTACGTTTTGCCTGCGGATTCGTCAAAGCGCGGCGTTTCCTTGAGTCGCTCCAGAACCGTCACAAAGTCGACGGGCTGGCCGAGCGTGAACATTTCGAGCATCGCGCCATAAATCAGCACGTGATTGACCTGATGAAAATAATCGGGACGCGGAAGAATTTCCGCGACCCGGTCCAGACAGGTGGAATCCAGCAGAACCGCGCCCAAAACGGACTGCTCCGCCTCGGGGCTGAACGGTAGGTCCATCCCGTCGTATCCAATTGTCAGATTTTCGTGATCCATCCCGAATCCTCCCGACAGGCTGTGGGCAAACGCAATTTATTCGGCCTTTTCGCCCACAACGGCGTATACCTTGGCGGTAACGCTCTGGTGCAGCCGCACCTCGCACTCGTAGGTGCCGAACGCCTTGATGTCGCCAGGCAGCTCGATCTTGCGCTTGTCCACATCCACGCCGAACTGCTTTTTAATCGCTTCGGCGATTTCTTTTGCGGTAACGGAGCCGAACAGCTTGCCGCCCTGGCCCGCCGTTGCGGTGAGCTTCACACTCTTGCCCTCGATGATCTGCGCGGTTTTCCGCGCGGTTTCCAGCTCGGCTTTCCGGCGGAATTCCTTGGCCTCTTCGGCGTTCTTCAGCTCATTCATCGCCTGTGCGTTCGCCTCTTTGGCCAGCTTTCTGGGCAAAAGGAAGTTTCTGGCGTAGCCGTCGGAAACATCCACAAGCTCGCCCTTTTTTCCGCTTCCCTTTACGTCCTGCAGCAAAATTACTTTCATGAAACATTCCTCCGTTTGATCAATAGTAATGCAACCTTCAAAAGCACCGTTGAATTCTTCCCCCACATACAGCGGAGAAAGACTTGCTGATTTTCTCTTATTTGGCACCGCCCTGCGCGGGCAGACTGGGCTTGCTCGCCTTTGCAAGGTTGTTGTTGATGACCGAAATCAGGGTGTCGCGAGCCTGCTGAAGCGTGGTGTTTTTCAGCTGCACGGCCGCCATCGTCAGGTGGCCGCCGCCGCCCATCACCTCCATAATCACCTGCACGTTCACATCGCCCAGGGAGCGGGCGGAAATCTGCACCCCGCCGGGTGTGGGGTAGATGACGAACGACGCATTGACCCCCTGAATCGAGAGCAGCTCGTCGGCAGCCTGCGCCGCGGCGACCCGGATATCCGGCGTCTCCTCGTCCGCGCTGACAATCGCGCAGTTGTTGTAAATCTCGGCGGAGGAAACCATCTGGTATTTCGCCTTGTACGTGTCGATGGTGTTGGAGAACAGGCGCTTGACCTCTACGGTATCGGCCCCCCTGCGCCGCAGGTAAGCCGCGGCCTCAAAGGTGCGCACACCGGTTTTCAGCACAAAATTCTTGGTGTCGAGCATTATCCCGGCCAGAAGAGCCTCCGCCTCCACGCGGGAAAGAGCCTTTTCGCTGATATACTGCACCAGCTCGGTCACCAGCTCCGCCGCGGAGCTGGCGTACGGCTCGTGATAAAATACAATCGCGTTGCTGATGTGCTTTACCATCATGCGGTGATGGTCGATGACGACGACCTTCGGCGCCTGCCGCAGCAGCTCCTCGCTCTCCACAAAATCCTGCGAATGGGTGTCCACTACAATCAGCAGGCTCTTCTGCGTGACAAGATCGAGCGCCTCGTCGGGCGTGATGAATATTTTTTCGTCCGGCAGGGACTGCTCCATGCTTTCTATAATGGGAACCGCCATGCTCTGCGCGCGGTTGACGACGATATACGCCTCTTTGCCAAGGCCCTTGTGCACCGCGCTCCACATGCCCACCGCCGCGCCGATCGCGTCGAGGTCGGAATACTTGTGACCCATGATGAACACTATGTCACATACCTTGACATGGTCGCTCAAGGTCGCCGCAATCACGCGGGTGCGCACCTTGTCGCGCTTTTCCACGCCCTTCGACAGACCGCCGAAAAACTCGTAGGTGCCGTCCTCCTGCTTGACGGCAACCTGATCGCCGCCGCGCCCGAGCGCCATATCCAGCGCCTGGCGTGCCCACAGCTCGCCCTCCGCAAAGGTGGGGGCGCCGCGCCCCACGCCGATGGAGATGGTGGCGCTGCGGTTGTCCGCGCTCTTTACGGTGCGCACCGCGTCGATCACCTCAAAGCGCTTTTTCACATCCTCGCGGATGTGCGCCTCGTCCGTCATAATCAGGTACCGCCCGCCGCCCAGGCGCTCCAGAAAGCTGCCGGTACCCTTCGTCCAGTTCCGCAGCACCTCTTCCACCGCGGCGGAAATGCGGGCGTCTTCGCTGCTGGCGCTGTCGCGGATCAGCTCCTCGCGGTTGTCGAACAGCACGAGGGCCACCACCGGGCGCTGGTCGCTGTAGCGGCGGCTGATCTCTTTGTAATATGTATTGTCCACAAAGTACAGCACATAGCCGTTCCTTGTAGACATGGAATATACCGTATACTGCCGCTGGCCCACCTGGGTATCGATTCCGTCTCCGCCCACTGCCTGCTCCAGGGTATGGGGGGTCAAAAACCGCGCGACATTCTCGCCCCGGCAGTCAAACCCGGGGCTTACCTCACTGGAAAAACGGCTGTTATACCAGATGACATCACCCATTTTTCCCACCAGCACAGCCGGTATGGAAAACTCGTGCAGGGCGCGGTAGTCCGACGCGGAAAGAATTTTTTCCGCACTCTTGACCGCCGTACCTACATACAGCTTAAAATGATGGTTTGCCATGGCCACTGCGGCAAAGGCCAGCACAGCCAGAACCACTTCCGCATAGAAGATTCTGGCATCCCAGAATCTGCTGAGCAGCGCCATGAGCAGCATCACCGCCGCGATGCCATAAAACACGGGTGATGTAGCCCATATTTTCCGCTTCAAATAAATTTCTCCTTTATCGCAGTTTCACTTTTGAAAAACCGCTGCATTCTCCCCCGCCAGAGGCGCAGGGAGAATGCCTGCTTTCAAGTAAATCGACTCTACAAATCAAACTTCCATGATGATCGGTAAAATCATCGGGCTGCGTCTGGTTTTATCATACAGCATGCGCGACAAATCGTCTTTGATTCGGGTCTTGAGCATGCCCCAGTCGGGCACCTTCCCCTGCGCGTTGCTTTCTAGAACATTATATACCAATTTTCTGGCATCGTCCATCAAACTTTCCGATTCCCGCACATAAACAAACCCGCGGGAGACAACGTCCGGCCCGGAAACAACGTGGCCGTCCGCCGCGTCAATGGTGCAGACGACAACGATCAGGCCGTCCTCGCCCAAATGCTTTCTGTCGCGCAGCACAATGCTGCCGACGTCACCCACGCCGAGGCCGTCCACCAGAATGCGGCCGGCGGGCACGCTGGGCAGCTGGCGCATGTAATTCTCGTTGATTTCGAGCACGTCGCCGATGCTGCCGATATAGATGTTCGAGCGGCTCATGCCCATGGCCTGCGCCAGCTGGGCGTGCTTTTGCAGATGCTTCTGCTCGCCGTGAACGGGAATAAAATATTTGGGGCGCGTGATGCCCTGCATAATCTTCAGCTCTTCCTGGCAGGCGTGGCCGGACACATGCACCTCGTACATGGATTCGTACACGACCTCGCAGCCGCGCTTCATCAGCTCGTCGATCACGGTGCCGACCGTCTTTTCGTTGCCGGGGATCGGGCGGGCGGAAATGATGATGAAGTCGCCGGGGCCCACCTCCACCTTGCGGTGGTCGGCAAAAGCCATGCGCGTCAGAGCGGACATCGGCTCGCCCTGGCTGCCGGTGGTGATCAGCACGATCTGCTCTTTGGGGTAGCGGCGGATCATATCGATGTCAATCAGAACGCCGTCGGGAATATCGAGGTAGCCGAGCTCCTGCGCAATGCCCATCACGTTGAGCATGCTGCGGCCGGACAAAGCCACCTTGCGCCCGTATTTTACGGCGCAGTTGATGATCTGCTGCACGCGGCTGATATTCGACGCGAACGTCGCGATGATAATGCGGCTTTTTTCCGCGCGCAGGAACAGGTTTTCAAAGGAGCGGCTGACCGTGCGCTCCGTCATGGTAAAGCCGGGGCGCTCCGCGTTGGTGGAGTCGGCCAACAGGGCCAGAACGCCCTCCTTGCCCAGCTGGGCAAACCGACCGAGGTCGATCATTTCGCCCTGTGTGGGAGTGCAGTCGATTTTAAAGTCGCCGGTGTGCACCAAAGTGCCCGCGGGCGAATGGATCGCGATGCTGACGGCATCGGAAATCGAGTGGTTCACGTGGATGAACTCGCAGGTCATGCAGCCCAGCTTGACCGTATCGCCGGGGCGAATCACGTTCATCTTTACTTTGCCGGCCAGGCCGTGCTCCTTGAGCTTGCCGCCCACCAGCCCCAGAGTAAGGGCCGTTCCGTACAGCGGCAGATTGACCCGTTTGAGCAGGAACGGCAGAGAACCGATGTGATCCTCATGCCCGTGGGTGAGCACGATGCCGCGAATTTTATCAATGTTGCGCTCGACAAAGGTAAAATCGGGAATAACCAGATCTACGCCGAGCATGTCCCCATCCGGGAATGCCATGCCGCAGTCGATGATCATCATATCGCCCTCGCACTCAAACAGGGTGAAGTTCTTGCCGATTTCATTCAGGCCGCCGAGGAAATAGACCTTAATGGAGGGCTTTTCCTTCTGCGGTTCCTTTCTCGGCTTTTTGCGCGCCTGTTTTTTTGCCTGCTTTTGTACCTGGGCAAGCACCTCCGGCAAGAGGGCGCTCTTTTCCGGCTTGCGGGGAGCGCTCTTTGGCGCGTTCTTCGGTGCTTCCTTCGCGCGCGGCTGCCTGCCGCCGCCTTGGCCGCCCTTCTTTTGCGATCTGGGCGCGCTTTTGGGCGCAGCCTTAACGGCGGCTGCTTTTTCCGTTTTCTCCGCCGTCTTCTCCGCTTTCGCCAGCCTGCTTTCTTCCGCTTCCGCGGCCTTCTCCGGCTGCTTGCGGGCCACCACTTTTCCGTACAAGGTGCCCGGCTTCTTTTCAGCGCCGGCAGGCGAATGATTATTCATTTTTTCTGTCACAAAATAACCTCCATTTTAATTTGGGGACACAACCACCACAGCCTGCGCACAAACGGTGCCGCAGACCTACTATGCAGACGCATACAGGGGAATATCCGATTGTCTATATCCATCGCGGGGCTGCCGCGAAAATGAACGATTCACTGCGGATTTTATGAATTCTCCGTGGGGAGAATATCCTCTTATCCGCTTTATATGATTGGTTTTATTGTAACCTGATTGCCGCATGATGTCAAGCACGGCACAAAGCGAAGCCAACCGACGCCCGGCGGTTGCGGTGCGCGGAAAAGGTTGGTATAATAAGACCATACGCCGCACCATACAGGCGGAATCCCCGCTTTGGGCGCGCGGCAAATTCCACCCTGCCGCCGGATGCAAAGCGTCATTTCATCATTTTTATATTGAATTTAATATGATTT
>OBWS01000719.1_pt1 | contig 17739 bp, 18 predicted proteins | sample 1495291 | NCBI WGS metagenome assembly OBWS01 (sample SAMEA2580090, study PRJEB22360) | human gut metagenome | biome: human gut; feature: human-associated habitat; material: faeces | place: Denmark | collected 2008/2010 | reverse complement strand
TGTTGTCTTCCGGGGCCCGTCCACGGCGGGGCGCCCCGCCGGAGCCCCAAAAGCCCGAGCCTGAGCCACAGCCACAGCGTCATCATGATTCTTCCCCTGCAAAGGGCGCGCCGCCCGCCCTGCCGCTCCCGCAGCCCAGCACGCTTTCCAATTTGTTTGACGGGCTGCTGCAGGACGGCGAACGAACGCTGATTCTGATTCTGCTTTTGATCCTTGTTTCGGAGAAGGCAGACACCGGCCTGATCTTTGCGCTGATGTACCTGATTATTTAAACCCTGATCACTCAATGATGTCATGAGCCCGGGCCGTTGGCCCGGGCTCATTTTCGTTAAGAGGCATTGTCGGCACGGACAGCCGTCACATATTCGCTTTTGCCGTCCGCGGTTTTCTTCAGAACATACTGCATATACTTCACCGGCTCGGGAGCAGCGTTTTCGCTCTCGGTGCCGTCTTGCCAGTCGCCGACCACATAGCCGACGCGCAGAACAACGGTATCGCCGGATTTTTTACTGCTGACCGTATACGGGGAGAAGCTGCTCTGCGAGCTGTACGGAATAACGCGGAACACATTCTGCTCCGAATCGTATTCAAAGAAGGTTTCCTCCTGCGGATTCGACGGCTGCAGGTCGCAGTCCGGGCCAAACAGCGCGTGGCAGGCGTCCACCACGTCGCCGAGGGGAACCAGCGTGCGGCCCTGATCATCGTAGCTGTTGTATTGGGCTCCATTCTGCGTCACAGCGCGCCACAGCGAGGCCTTCATGACCATTTCCGCGTCCGCTTCCTTGGGGCTTTCAAACGGTTCGGGGTCCTGCATCACAATCGGGGACAGGAACGTATCGTACGCGCGCAGCGGGCTGTCGTCGGTTACGGCGCGGTAAATTCGCTGGCCCACACCCCACACGATCACCGAAAGGCCCACAAAGGCGAGCACCATGATCAAAGCCCCCACGCCGATTCCGTAGCGGTATTTGCCGCTCCTGCGAAGCGACGGAGCCCGATCCGCGGCGGCAGGGGCGGACGCCGCCTCCGAATTCTCCGCAATTTCCTGCTGCTCCTGTTCCCCCGGGGAACCCGGATCCTTCTTGATCAGCAGAATATCCTCGCGCTCGGCAGTCTCGCCCTCCGGCAGAAAATCATCCATCTCCGGCTCCGGCTCGGGGGCCTGCGCCAGATCAGCCGCCACTTTCTGCGCCCGGATTCTCGCCTGCTCCGCCGCCTCCAGCGCCGCGCGCACCTTTTTCTCTTCCGGGCTGCGTTTGGAGGATCTCTTCCGCTTCTCAGGCTTTTTCTGATATGCCGACCGGTAGTCCGAAGAAACCCCCGTCTCATCGCTCTTTTTGCTTTCGGCAAAGCGGTCAAAATCAATTTCCTCTACCAGTTCTTCCGGGAGCTCGCCGTGTTCTTCGGTCTGCTCCCGCTTCGTTTCGTTTTGCTCTGAGTTCATGGCTTCTCCTTTTTATTCTGACAATCTTAAAAAAGCCGATGAATTCCTTCCCCGCAAAAAGCGGGGAAGGAATTGCTGTTTTGGCATTTAATCACACCGTATCCCGTTATTCTCTGATCTGCCCGTCGCCGGTGATGATGAATTTCTGGGATGTCAGCTCGTTGACGCCCATGGGCCCTCTGGCATGCAGCTTCTGGGTGGAAATGCCGATTTCGGCCCCAAGCCCGAACTGGCCGCCATCGGTAAAGCGTGTGGAAACATTCACATATACCGCAGCCGCGTCCACGCGGGCGGTGAACTGCCGGGCGTGCTCGTAGTTGTTCGTCACAATCGCCTCACTGTGGCCGGAGGAATATTTTGAGATATGCTCGATCGCCTCGTCGAGGGAATCCACCACACGAACGGCCAGAATATAATCCGAAAACTCGGTGGCCCAGTCGTCCTCCGCGGCGGGGATGACCGTATCGCATGCGCCCAGCTTTTGCAGGGCGCGCTCATCGGCGCGCAGCTGCACTTTTTTCTCATCGAGCATTTTCTTTGCGACAGGCAGGAATTTTTCCGCCACTGCACTGTGAACCAACAGCGTTTCCGCCGCATTGCACACGGAGGGGCGGGACGTCTTGGAGTTGAAGATAATCCTGGCCGCCATTTCCAGATCGGCGTTGTCGTCCACATACACGTGGCAGTTGCCAACGCCCGTTTCGATGACGGGTACGTGCGAATTCTCCTTCACCGAGCGGATCAGGCCCGCGCCGCCGCGGGGGATCAACACGTCGAGGTACTCGGTCAGTCCCATGAGCTCCACCGAGCTCTGGCGGCTGGTATCCTCGACTAGCTGGATGCTGTCGCGGGGCAGCCCGGCGCTCTCCACGGCGTTGCGCATCACTTGTGCAATCGCGGTGTTGGAGTGAATCGCCTCCTTGCCGCCGCGCAGAATCACCGCGTTGCCGGCCTTCAGGCACAGCACTGCCGCGTCCGCCGTCACATTGGGGCGCGCCTCGTAAATCATGCCGATCACGCCAAGGGGAACGGCGACCTTCTCAATTTTCATTCCGTTGGGACGAACCTCGCCCGAGAGAATGCGGCCGATAGGGTCTGTCTGCGCGGCCACCTGCCGGGCGCCCTCCGCCATATCCCTGATGCGGGCCTCGTTCAGCGTCAGGCGGTCGAGCATCGATTCGCTCATGCCGCCGGCGCGCGCCTGCTCCAGATCGATTTTATTTGCACCGATGATTTTTTCCGCATTTGCAACCAAACCATCCGCAATACTCCTCAGCGCGGCGTCTTTTCCGGCCCCGGCATTGGCCAGCACGCGGGAGGCAGCCTTGGCCTTTCGGCCCATTTCCTGTAACTTTGTCATAGTGCTTCCCCTTTCTATGAGAAACCATTCCGTTTTGAAAAAACGTTAAGACTTTATTTGTGTGTTTGAAAATATTCTGCCCGGAAAAAACCGGGGAGCAAAAAACGCGCGGCCGCCGGCAGCGCCCCTGCGGGGGCTGCCTTTGCCCGGGCTCCCGCAAGGGGCCGGGGCAAACCGATGCCGCACAGGCATGGGGCGTACGCGCGCGATGTGTTTTTATTCCGCTTCGAATATCGTCCCCAGGTCTTCTCCCGCCAGCAGACGGTACAGATCCTTCGGGGCGGCGCCGTTGATGATGCCGCACGGAATCCCTGCCGCGGTAGAAACCATTGCCGCAGAAATTTTGGTGCGCATTCCCCCGGTTCCTCTCGCAGAGCCTTCCCCGCCGCCGAGTGTTTTGATCTCATCGGTAATTTTGGGGACTCGCGGGATTCTCTTTGCGTTGGGATCCTTCCTCGGGTCGGCGCTGTACAGTCCGTCGATGTCGGTCAGAAGTACCAGAAGGTCGGCCTCCGCCAGTACCGCCACCGTAGCGGAAAGCGTATCGTTATCGCCGATATGCGCGCCCATCAGCTCATCGATAGACACCGTATCGTTTTCGTTAACGACCGGAATAATGCCCATATCGAGCAAGGTTCGGAAGGTGTTCTGCACATTCCGCTTGCTGATCTGCTCGATCATCACGTCGCTCGACAGCAAAACCTGAGCCACCGTGTGGTTGAATTCCCCAAAGAATTTATCGTATAGAAACATCAGCTCACACTGGCCCACCGCCGCGACCGCCTGTTTTTTCTCGATCTCACGCGGTCGTTCCTTCAACCCCAGTTTGCTCATGCCGATCGCCAGCGCTCCGGAGGTAACCAAGACCATTTCCTTGCCGGAATTCTGCAAATCGCTGAGTACCTTGCAGAGTTCTTCCATGGTGCGGAAATTCGCCTTGCCGTTATCGTACGTCAGGGTTGAGGTGCCAACTTTGACGACGATCCGCTTGGCCTGTGTGATTTCAGACATTCCTCTCACTCCTTTTCCTGGTTCTATCTATATGCAAAGCAGGCCGGGCCTGCTCTTACAGCAGGGGACAAAGCCTATCCGTTGCCGGATTCCCCCACCCCCGCAGTAGTTTCTTCCTCCCCCCTGCGGTAGCGGGTTTTGCCGCAGTACACACACGCACACAGCGCGGCGAACACCAGCACCAGCGGCTCGCTGGCGGCGGAGAGCCCCAGCACAACTCCCGTGAGCACATCCGACGGGTAGTGAACGAATAAATAAAGGCGGGAAAACGCCATTAAAAACGCAAACACAAAGGCGACGATCCCCAGCGCATGGTTGGCGTGAAAAATAATCAATGCCGCGCCAAAGGAGGACATCGTGTGCCCGGACGGAAACGAATAATCCGTGGGCCGGTTCACCAGCAGCTTTTGGTCCTGGTATGTATGGCAGGGCCTTGGCCGCGCCACCAGAGGCTTGAGCACAAAGTTCGTCAGCACGCCGCAGGCGGCCAGAACAAAGAACAGCACGACCCCGGCCTCCCGGTAATGCGGCATCAGGAAAAACACCACCATCACGGTCGCCCACACCGCGCCCACATTCCCCACCAGAGAAATGTACGGCATCACCGCGTCAAACAGGCTGCAGCGAAAATTCCTCTGAATCATGCGTAGCATTTTGATATCGATTGTCTGTATCCGATCAAACATCCACTGTTTCCTTTCCGATCCCCTCGAACAATACCGCTGAAAACGCGGCCCGGGGATTTCTGCTCCATTTCAAGCACCATTCATTCTCTATTTCAGGTCATTCGATGATTCGCCGCGCGGCGGCAGTCTTCTGCGGGTATGCACCGCCCCTTTGCGGGCGGGTCTTACAGATCCGATTGGAAAATTCACGGCGGATGGTTCGGCGCCCTTTCATCCAACCAAATCTTTGCCCCCACTCGAGGAGGGGAGAGAAGCTCTTCTGCCACAAACGCACCGTTATAATCTGTTTCCAGATCAGCGGTATCATAGGCTACTTATCGTTATTATACCCTATCTGAAAATATCCCACAAGGGATAAAGCCGCGAAAAAGTGAAAAGTTTTGCTGTAAAACCCGTAAAAAAAGCACAGTAAGCGGCAGGGAGAGACTTTGGTTCCATTCGGCCATTCTTTGTGTTTTCACTTTATTTTTCTGCACCGGTCATGGAAAATGCTCGAGGAGATACAGTGTTTCATGCTTCAGAGTGCCTGACTGTTCCTTATTTTTCCAAAAAAGCTGCACTTTTTTGGAACGGCACTTTTGTGTCTTCCGTCCCATATGCAAAAAGGCTCCGCTTTCGCGGAACCTTTCTGTAGGGCAATCCCCCGTTATTCTTTTCTAGATCCCTGCGTACTCCAAAAAGGGAGAGCGACTTGATTTTTTAATTACTGCAGCCGTTGCCTGGCGCGCAATTACTGACGCGGCTTATTGGTGTTGGGGCGGAAGCCGTTGCTGCCGCGGCGGTCGTCACGGCGATCGTCTCTGCGGGGAGCAGGGCGGCGGGGCGCGTCGGAAATCTCGTTCTCCGGCACAAGGCCCTCCACCTCGATCAGCGCGTCGCGGCGGGAGAGGTTCAGGCGGCCTTTATCGTCGATCTCGAGCACCTTAACCATTACTTCGTCGCCAACATTGACCACATCGGTCACCTTCTCGGTGCGCTTGACATCCAGGCGGGAAATGTGAACCAAACCCTCTTTGCCGGGGGCGATTTCGACGAACGCGCCGAAGTCCATCAGGCGGGTCACACGGCCGTTGTAGATGGCGCCGGGCTCCGGATCGTTCACGATCGTATCGATGATCGTCATGGCGCGGCGGCAATTGTCGATATCGATACCGGAAACAAACACATGTCCGTCGTCCTCAATATCGATCTTCACGCCGCATTCGGCGGAGATCTTCTGGATCACCTTTCCGCCGGAACCGATGACCTCGCGGATCTTCTCCGTGGGGATCACGGTGGAGAGCATTTTGGGCGCGTATTTTGAAAGCTCCGTACGCGGCGCGGGAATCTGCGGGAGCATGATTTCGTCGAGAATATAATCGCGGGCCTTGTGTGTCTTTTCCAAAGCCTCTTTGACCATCTCGGGGGTCAGGCCGTCGATCTTCAGGTCCATCTGAATGGCGGTAATGCCCGCATGGGTACCAGCCACCTTAAAGTCCATATCGCCGAAGAAATCTTCCAGACCCTGAATGTCCACCATGGTCATCCAGCGGTCTCCCTCGGTGATCAGACCGCAGGAGATACCGGCAACCGGCGCCTTAATCGGCACGCCGGCGTCCATCAGCGCCAGAGTGCTGCCGCACACGGAGCCCTGAGAGGTGGAGCCGTTGGAGGACAGAACCTCAGAAACAAGGCGCAGCGCATAAGGGAATTCCTCCACGGGGCTTCGGCGATGCGGCGGGGCGCGCCCCGCCAGAGCGCGGTGGCCGATTTCGCGGCGGCCGGGGCCGCGGCTGGGCTTTGTTTCGCCAACGGAGTAGGACGGGAAGTTGTAGTGGTGCATATAGCGCTTGTACTCCTCGTCGTCAATGCCGTCGAGCAGCTGGCGGTCTGTGACCGGGCCGAGGGTGACGACGGTGAGCACCTGAGTCTGGCCGCGGGTGAACATGCCGGAGCCGTGTACGCGGGGCAGCAGGCCAACCTCCGCCGCGAGCGGGCGAATTTCATCCATGCCGCGCCCGTCCACGCGCTTCTTCTCGTCGAGCAGCCAGCGGCGTACCACGTATTTCTGGGTTTTATACAGGCATTCGTCGATCTTTGCCGCGCTGTCGGGGTAAATCTCGTCGAACTTCTCATGCACTTTTTCGTAAATCGGCTTCAAACGGGCGTCGCGCACCGTCTTGTCGTCGGTGTCGAGCGCCAGGCGAATCTCTTCAATCGCGAATTCCTTGATCGCGGCGAGCATCCCCTCGTCGGGCTCGTTGCTCGGGTAGCTGAACTTCTCCTTGCCGATCTCTTCCTTCATCTTCTTGATCAGCTCGATGATCGGCTGGTTGGCGGCATGGCCCGCCAAAATGCCGTTGTACATCACATCGTCGCTCACCTCATTCGCACCGGCCTCAATCATCGCGATGCGGGAATCAGTGGAGGCCACTGTCACGGCCATCTGAGACTTCTCTTTCTGCTCGGCGGTGGGGTTGATGACGATCTCACCATCCACATAGCCGACGGAAACAGCAGAGATCGGCCCTCTCCACGGGATGTCCGAAATGCTGATCGCGATGGAGGTGCCCACCATGGCGGCGATTTCGGGGGAGCAGTCGGGGTCTACGGACATGACGGTGCAGACGACGGAAACGTCGTTGCGCATATCCTTCGGGAACAGCGGGCGAATGGGGCGGTCGATCACCCGGGAGGCCAAAACCGCCTTTTCGGAGGGGCGGCCTTCTCTCTTTAAGAACGAGCCGGGGATTTTGCCCACTGCGTACAGCTTCTCTTCAAAATCGACGGAAAGCGGGAAAAAGTCAATGCCGTCGCGGGGCTTGGCCGAGGCCGTTACCGCCACGTGAACAACGGTTTCGCCGTAGCGCACAAGGCATTCGCCGTTGGCCAGCTGAGCCATTTTACCGGTTTCGATCACCAGCGGGCGGCCGGCGAAATCGGTTTCATACACCTTGAAATTTTCGAACATCAAAAAATCCTCCTTGTTACTTCTTTTTTCAAATCTTGCCCGGGAGGGAAGCAGGCTTAGCAATTAAACCAATTTCTACACGTAACGCCTAGAAACTCGTTTCACTGCTAAAACCCGGATCCTCCCGTAAACGGAACAATCTCGCGCAGATGCCTAAAAGGCAGACGGCTAAAAAGCCGTCTGCCTGAAACAGCGTGCTATTACTTACGGATGCCCAGTTTTTCGATAATGGCGCGATAACGCACAATATCCGTTTTGGTCAGGTATTTCAGCATACTTCTTCTCTGTCCGACCATTTTCAACAGGCCGCGGCGAGAATGATGATCCTTCTTGTGGATTTTGAGGTGATCGGTCAAATCGTTGATTCTCTTGGTCAGAATCGCGATCTGAACTTCGGCGGAGCCGGTGTCTCCCTCGTGCAGAGCATACTGCTCAATAATCTGCTGTTTTTCTTCTTTTAACATGGTTTTTCCACCCTTTCCGTGCGGGTTACGCACCTATTGTACCCACAATCCCAGCAAAAGGCCGGTGAACTCCCCAAAGGGGCTTATTCCTTATTCCGGGAAAGGGGCTTACACTAACTGATTGATTATACCATAGCTTCCCGGGTTTGTAAATAGGGGCTCACAAGACCGCGGGCCGTATCTGCGTCGCGCAGAATCGCCTGCCGCAGCTGATCGAGATCGCCGAATTTCTGCTCGGGCCGCAGAAAGCAAACCAGCTCCACCGGCACACGACGGCCGTACAGGTCGCCCGAAAAGCCGTCGATCATCGTTTCGGCCAGCACCCCGTCGGAGCCGACGGTGGGCCGCATTCCAATATTTGTCACCCCGGCGTACCGTTTGCCGCCCACAGTTACAACCGAGGCGTACACGCCGAACCGGGGACACAAAAAGCCCTTTGGGAACGGCTGATTAATGGTGGGCGCACCCAGCTTGCGCCCCAGCTGGCGCCCGTGCGCCACCGGGAAGTCCACCGCGTAAAACCGGCCCAGAAGACGGGCGGCCTCCGCGGTGTCGCCTGCCTGCAGCGCCTCGCGGATGCGCGTGGAGCTCACCGGTCTGCCATCGAGCGTGAGCGCCGGTACGACCGCCACCTCAATGCCGAACTGCGCGCACAGCTCCTTGAGCTCCGCGCTGCCGGCCCTGCCGCCACGGCCGAAATGAAAATTAAAGCCGCAGCTCACCTCTTTGGCGCGCATGACGCCATGCAGAACGTTTTCTACAAACTCCCGCGGCGACAGTGCACGCACCTCTTCAAAGCGGGGCATGTACACCCGGCGCACTCCCAGACGCTCGAACAGCCGCAGCTTGCTCTCGCCGGCAGTCAGGCGCAAATCGCCGTCCCCCTTGAACATCTCCTGCGGGCTGGCGTCGAAGGTAAACACCGTAGGAACCAGCTTGCGGGCCGTAAAGGTCACGCAAGAAATCACTCTCTGATGCCCCAGGTGGACTCCGTCAAAAACACCCATGGCCACCGCACTCTCCGACGGCGCAATCTGTTTTAAATCATGGAACACCTGTAATCTCAAACCAAAACCTCCCGATCCGCGCTGTTGCCCTCGCCCATACCTCTGAAAACCGGCGGCATGTCAGGCCTTTCGCTCTGCGCCGCTGTCACAAAACAGGCGCAGCACGGCCAGCTCCTGCGTTTCGGCGTCCACCCGGCCAAGGCCCAAAAACGCCCCTTCGGGCGAACAAACCCGCATCCGCGCTCCCGGCGCGGGGCAATCACCCAGCCGCAGGCGCTCCAGCGCCAGCGCGCCGCCATTTTGAAACCGCACGCTCTGCGCTTCTGTCACCGAAACCCGCGGCAGGTGGAGAAACAGGCTCTCCACCGGCAGAACCCGGCTTTCGAGCTGATTTTGCTCCGCAAGCGTGCGGGCTTCGCCGATCGAAAGCGCCTGCTCCAGCGAAAAGCCGCAGGCCCGGGTGCGGCGCAGCGCCGTCATCAAGCCGAGGCTGCCCACGGCCTGTCCCAAATCGGCGCACAGCGCGCGGATATACGTTCCCTTCGAGCATTCGACCAGCAGGCTTCCCCGCCGCTCGGGCTCGCTGTATTCCAACAGCTCCAGCCGGTAAATCGTCACCGGACGGGGCTCGCGTTCTATCTCAATTCCCTGACGCGCCAGCTCGTACAAACGCCGGCCGTCTTTTCGCACCGCCGAATACATCGGCGGCGTTTGCAGAATGTCGCCCTGAAAGGAGGGCAGCGCCGCTGCCAGCTGCTCGCGGCTTACCGGCGCATCGCTCCGCCGCAGCACCGTGCCGGTGTTATCCTGCGTGTCGGTATCCACCCCGAGCTGGAACTCCGCGCGGTACACCTTGTCGGAATCCTCCAGCAGAGAGGCGGCGCGGGTCGCCTTGCCCAGCAGCAGCGGGAGAACTCCCGTCGCCATCGGGTCCAACGTACCGGTATGCCCAATTTTTCTCTCCCGGCTCAGGCGGCGAACGACCGCCACCACGTCGAACGAGGTAAAATCGCAGGGCTTATCTATTACCAGGACTCCGTTCATCGGGGTCACCTCACATTGCTTCCAGAACCTTGCCGATCGCGGCCAAAAGCCTTTCTCGGGCGGGCTCAAAGTCTTCCTCAAGGGTACAGCCGGCCGCCGCCGCATGGCCGCCGCCGCCGAACTCCGCGCAGATTTTCGCCGCGTTCACCTGCGGCTGTGTGCGCAAAGAGACCTTGTAGCCGCCGATTTTACGCTCGCGCATCGTCACACCCACGAGAACGCCCTCAATCTGGCGGGGGATGGCCGAAAGGCCGTCGAGGTCGCCCTCGTCCGCACCGGAAGCCTCGATCATCGCGCGACTGATGCACATGACGGCGCAGCGCGCGTCAAAGTAAAACGCGATCGAATCCAGAACGCTGCGCTCCATTTCCAACCGGGCGCGCGTTTTGGTCTCGAACATCCGGCGGTTGATGTCCCCGGCGTCGATGCCCGTGCGGATCACTTTGGCGGCAATCTCGTGGGTGCGCGCCGTGGTGTTGGAATAGCGGAAGCACCCGGTATCCGTCGTGATGCCCGTGTAGACCGCCTGCGCGATCACTTGATCCGGTTCAATGCCCAGGCGGCAGATCACCTCATAGATGATCTCGCAGGCCGCGGCGGCGGTGCTGTCCACATACGAGTTTTCCGCAAAATCCTGGTGGGAGCCGTGGTGGTCGATGCACAGGTCGATCTTGCCCGCGTGCTTCGCCGCGAGCACCGGCCCGAGCAGCTTGCTGTCCGCCACATCGACGCTGACAACGAATTGGGCAGGGAACTCCTGGCGCTCAATCCCGTCGAACAAAAAGCTGTATTTCTCCGAAACGGGGTCGGCGCAGGTGCAGCGGGCCCGCTTGCCCATGCGCTGCAGCGCGCGGCAGAGCGCCGCAGCGCAGCCCAGCGTGTCGCCGTCGGGAAAATGGTGGCTTAAAATCTCAATGTCCTGCGCACCGCGCAGCAGAGAAACCACCCGCTCCAGATCAATCATCGCGTTCCTCCCCGTTCTGCTCCTCCCCGTCCTTCCAGTCCGACAGCAGCCTTGAAATGTTGGCGCCGTACTCAATGGAATCCGTAGCGTGGAACAAAAGCACCGGCACGTGGCGCAGCTTGAGGCGAAGGCCCAGCTCGCGGCGGATGTACCCGCCCGCCGATTTCAGGCCATCCACCGCCGTTTTAGCCTTGTCCAGCCCTTCCATGGCGCTGACATACACCGTGCAGTAAGACAGATCGTTCGTCACATCCACACGCACAATGCTGATCAGGCCCTGTACACGGGGGTCTTTCAGCTCACGGAACACCGCGGTCAGCTCGCGGTGAATGTCCTCCGTGATCCGTTCCATTTTATGGCTTGGCATTCCTTAATCCTCCCGGTATTCCTCCATGGCAAAAGCCTCCAGAATGTCGCCTTCCTTTACATCGTTGAAGCGATCCAGCCCGATACCGCAGTCATAGCCGTCGGCCACCTCTTTCACGTCGTCTTTGAAGCGGCGCAGAGAGGCAATTTTGTCTTCGGTAATCACGATTCCGTCTCGCACAACGCGAACCTGGGCATTTCTGACAAGCTTGCCGCCGATGACGTGGGCGCCGATAATGGTACCCACATTGGATATTTTGTAAATCTCGCGCGCCTCCGCCTTGCCGAGCGCAACCTCGCGGAATTTCGGGGCAAGCATGCCCTTCATGGCAGATTCGATCTCGTCGATGCAGTCATAAATCACGCGGTACAGGCGCATATCCACACCGTCGCGCTTGGCGTTCTCTTCAGCGATGGGATCGGGCCGCACGTTAAAGCCGACAATGATCGCGTTTGAGGCATTCGCGAGCATCACGTCGGATTCGCTGATCGCGCCGACGCCGCCGTGGATCACGGCCACGCGCACCTCTTCGTTCGAGAGCTTCTCGAGCGACTGGCGCACAGCCTCCACAGAGCCCTGCACGTCCGCCTTGACAATGATCTGCAGGGTCTTCATGTCGCCCTGCTGCATCTGGTCGAACAGGTTGTCGAGCGTGACCTTCGTCTGCGCACGGAACTGCTCTTCCTTCTGCTCGTTGTAGCGCTGCTCTACCAGCTCGCGCGCCAGGCGCTCATCGGAAACGGCGTTGAGCGTGTCACCGCCGGCAGGCACCTCGCCAAGGCCGGTAATCTCCACCGGCATCGAGGGCCCGGCATCCTGTACGCGGTTGCCGCGGTCGTCCATCATGGCGCGAACACGGCCAACGCTGGCGCCGGCCACCACAATATCGCCCACATGCAGGGTGCCGTTCTGCACCAGCACAGTGGCGATGGGGCCGCGGCCCTTATCCAGGCGGGCCTCGATTACGGTACCCTTCGCCGCGCGTTCCGGATTCGCGCGCAGCTCCTTCATATCCGCTACCAGCAGGATCATCTCGAGCAGATCGTCGATACCCTGCTGCGTTTTGGCCGAAACGGGGATGCACGGCGTGTCACCGCCCCACTCCTCGGCCACCAGGCCGTATTCGGTGAGCTGCTGCTTCACGTGGTCCGGATTGGCGCCGGGCTTATCTATTTTGTTGACGGCCACGATGATCGAAACGCCGGCGGCCTTGGCGTGGTTGATCGCCTCCACCGTCTGCGGCATCACGCCGTCGTCGGCGGCCACTACCAGCACGGCGATATCCGTCACCTGCGCGCCGCGGGCGCGCATGGTGGTAAACGCCGCATGGCCGGGGGTATCGAGGAACGTGATCGGCCGATCTTGTATGCTGACGCGGTACGCGCCGATGTGCTGGGTAATGCCGCCCGCCTCGGAGGCTGTTACCTTCGCGTTGCGGATCGCGTCGAGCAGAGAGGTCTTGCCGTGGTCTACGTGGCCCATAACGACCACAACCGGGGCGCGGGGCACGAGGTTGTCGTCCTCATCCTCGCTGTCGTCTATGATCTGCTCCTCAATCGTGACGACGACCTCCTTCTCTACCTTCGCGTGGAATTCCAGCGCGACAAGAGCGGCGGTGTCGAAATCGATCGTGTCGTTCACGGTGGCAAACACGCCCAGAGCCATCAGCTTTTTGATGACCTCAGCGGCGGTGGCCTTCAGGCGCAGCGCAAATTCGCCCACGGTGAGCTCTTCGGGGATGGTGACGGTCATCTGCTTCTGCTTGCGCTCCTGCGCGATGCGGCGCAGGCGTTCGCTCTCGGTTTCGCGGCGGGCGTTCCTCGGCTTGCCGCGGTACTGCGAGCTGCGCTGGGTCAGCTTCTGCTTTTTCACCACGTTGTCCGTCTTAACCTTTTCGGAAGCCATGCGGTCATATTTTTCATTGTAGCGGTCGAGCTCCACATTCGAGGTGCGGGTGTCTACAATGCGGCCCTGGGGCTTTCTCACCACATTGGAATCCGCAGAGGCGGCGGGCGCGTGGGCGCTCTGCTGCGGCTGGGCGTTCTGGCCGTGGTGGTTCTGCTGCTGGGGCCGGTTCTGCTGGCCCTGCGGGTGGGCGGAGCGCTGTTGATTCTGGTGCTGCTGGCCCTGCTGCGGCCGCCCCTGGCCCTGCTGCTGGGGGGCGTTCGGCTTCGGGCCAACCGGGGTGATCTTGCCCGGCTTCACCGCTTTTCTCACCGTCTGCCCGCCGGCTGCCGCCGGGGGCTGCTGCTGCGGGCGCTGTGCGGGCCCGCGGCGGCAGTCTGTACCGCCGCCTGCGGCTCGCTCCGTGCGTTGTCGGCAAAGTATGCCTCCAAGGAGCCCATGCTGTTTTTCTGCGTAATCGCTTCAAACACCATGTCGAGCTCCTGCTCCGTCAGCGCGGTCATATGTTTCTTTGTCTCGTTACAATATTTTTGCAGGATCTCGATCACGACCTTGTTCGGCACGTTCAGATCCTTCGCCACTTCATGCACCCTGTATTTCATCATCATTGACTCATCCCTCCCGTTTGTCTGCAGCCTCATTGGCCAGCTCCGTCAGCCTCTTAGCGAATCCCTGATCATTCACCGCAATCACTCCGGCTTTTTTTCCCAAAGCCATGCCGATCTCCTCCATGCCGTCCGCAAGGGTCAGCCAGGGGGTTCCGGCCTGCTCTGCCGCCTTCTGTGCGTGGGCGGCGGTGCGCGCGGAAACATCCCGCGCCAACAGGATCAGCTTTGCTTCTCTCTTCTTCAGGGCTTCGTCCACGGCATCATGACCCAGACTGAGCCGGCCCGCGCGCCGGGCGATGCCCAAAAGAGAGAGAACCCGGTTTTTCATTTTCCGATCTCCTCCTCCAGGCGGTCGTACACCTCCGCGGGTATGGGGCAGGAAAACACCCGCTCAAACCGTTTGGACTTGCGCGCCGCTCTTAGACAGTTAATATCCTTGCATACATAAGCGCCGCGCCCGGGTTTACGGCCGGTTAAATCCAGCGAAATCTCCCCCGGCCCGATGACCTGCCCGGATTCATCCTTCACCTCCGGCGCCTTGACCACCCGAACCAGCTCTTTTTTCGGTTTCATTTCTCCGCAGCCTGCGCACATACGCAGGGGCACGCGCTTTTGTATCATACGATCTTACTCCTTCCCGCGCACTCGCGCGGCATTTCTCCCGTTTGAACCTGGGAAGGGAGCTTCCCCCGTCCGGTTGCCGGCTTATTCGCCCTCGGGCTCCTCCGCTTTGCCGGCGGCGGGCTCTTCCCCATAAAAGCCGCTTTCGGGCTTGATGTCGATCTTCCAGCCGGTGAGCTTCGCGGCAAGGCGGGCGTTCTGGCCCTTGTTGCCGATCGCGAGCGAAAGCTGGCTGTCCGGCACGGTCACGCGACACACGCGCGAGCCGTCCTCCGCCACATGTACGGAAAGAACATCCGCCGGAGAAAGCGCCGACGCGATGAACTGGGCCGGGTCGTCGCTGTACTCCACAATGTCGATCTTCTCGCCGCCGAGCTCGGCGACGATATTGGAAACGCGGGCGCCTCTCGCGCCGATGCACGCGCCGACCGCGTCTACATCCGGGTTATGGCTTACCACCGCAAGCTTGGTGCGGGAGCCCGCTTCGCGGGAAACGGCCTTGATTTCGACAACGCCGTCGTAAATTTCGGGAACCTCGGTTTCAAACAGGCGCTTCACCAAGTCGGGATGGGTGCGGCTGATCATGGCGCGGGGGCCCTTTTCCGTCTCTTTCACGTCCACCACGTACACCTTGATGTGGTCGCCCTCGCGCAGCTGCTCGTCGCCGACCTGCTCGCTTTTGGGCAGCACGGCCTCGGCCTTGCCGATTTTCAGCGTAGCCGCTCCCGAACGGGGGTCTACGCGCTCCACGAGCGCGGTGACCAGCTCCTGATTTTTGCTCTGGAACTCCTGCATCATTTGGCCGCGCTCGCCGTCGCGAATGCCCTGGCGGATGATGTTTCTGGCCGTTTGCGCGGCGATTCTGCCAAACTCCTTGGTATTCAGCGCCACGTTGACCTTATCCTCCACGCCGGCGGAGGGGTCAATTTCTCTGGCCTGCGCCAGCGAAATTTCCTTGCCCGGGTCCTCGACCTGCTCGACGACCGTCTTGCGCAGGAACACTTCAAAGTTGCCGCGGGCGGCATCCATGTTGATGAGCGCATCCTCGTTGCCGTAGCTGTTCTTACACGCGGTCAAAATTGCCTTCTTGATTTTATCCAGCATAAAATCGACCGGGATGCCCCGTTCCTTTTCCAACAAATTCAAAGCCTCAAAAACTTCGCTGTTCATCTAAACTTACTCCTCTTCAAAATCGTCATCGAACAGACGCACCGATGCGCTGTCTTTCTGGGCAATGGTAATGACTTCCTCCTCCTCGTCGCGCAGGCGGATCTCTCCATCCGCCAAAGAGAGCAGCTCCCCGTAAAGCTCCCGGCGGCCGTCCGGCAGCGGGCGAATCAATTTAACCCGCACCGGTGAGCCGGCAAAACGCTCAAAATGCTCCGGGCGGGTCAATTCTCGGTTGATCCCCGGAGAACATACCTCCAGGCAATAGCTTTGCTCAATCGGGTCCTCTTCATCCAGCAAGGCGCTCAGCGCACGGCTGACAGCTTCGCAGTCGTCCAGGCCAATCCCCTCGGGCTTGTCGAGAAAGACCCGCAAAAACCAGTCCGCGCCCTCTTTGACAAAGCGGACATCCCAAATTGTTACGCCTGCACCGCTTGCGGCACGCTCCGCAAGCGCCCAGACGGCACCCACTGTATTCCCTGATTTTTTCTTTGCAGCCAACGCTTTCACCTCATAGACAAACAAAAGAGCGGGTCACCCCACTCTTTCATCCTCACCGTTATTTACTCGGTTTAGTATAGCATATTCTTTTGGAAAATGCAACTTTATTTTCAGTTTTCGATCTGCCGCGCCAGAAAAGAAGCAGCGGCCTGTGTGAGCTTGATGTCGCTGGCGTCGGGCTGTTCGGTGGAATCCCCCGCGAGCAGCACCACGGCGCCCATTACGTCGCTCGATGCGATGATGGGGTACACCACCGAAGCGGCGCGGTTGATTCCTTCCACCGGCTGCAGCGGCGGGCTGTTCTGGTCGCGCACATACGTGTTGCGGGCGTGCATCGTCTCTTCCAGATCCTGCGACACGCGGCGCTCCATATACTCCTTGCGAGAAGCCCCCGCCACCGCGATCACGTGGTCGCAGTCGCACACCAGAGCGGGCCGGTTTGCGATTTTGCTGAGCACGTCTGCATACTGGGCCGCGAAAGCGGACATTTCCCCAACTGCCGAATATTTTTTAAAGATAACGCCGCCCTCGGCATCCGTAAAAATTTCCAGCGGGTCGCCCTCTCGAATTCTGAGGGTGCGGCGGATTTCTTTCGGGATAACGACGCGGCCTAAATCATCAATTCGTCTGACAATTCCTGTAGCCTTCAAGTTAATACTCCCTCCTGCGATTTGATTTACGGTTATTATCCACACTCTCTTTTCTCTTATTCATGGCCCTTCCAATTCCGCCAAGGAATCCCTATGGTGGATTTTAGCAAATCTTTCGGCGGGACCTGCTGTTCTTTTCCAATGCTTTGGTGTATAATATACGCCATACAGCGATAAAACCGGGAACGCACCCCGTTTTTTCGGCAGGATGCTGCCCGTGCTATGCGGCAGCCTTCAAAAAAATTGATGGAAAACGCATTCCAAAACACAGGAGGTACCCCCGTTGAAACAAAGAACATTTTTTTCATCGGCCCTGCTGGCGGTTCTGCTGGTGCTGGCCCTGACCGGCTGCTCCGCGCGCACCGCCGTGGACGCAAACGACTTTAAAACCCTTGCGGAAGGCGCCGGTTACACCGTAACAGACAACACAGACCAGCTCAGCGGCGCGAAAAGCTACCTGAGCGCGCAGGACAAAAGCGGCAACGAGCTGTATTACGCCGCCCTTTCCGATGAAGCCACCGCGCTGCGCCTGTACAATTCCATCAAGGACGGCATTCAGACCGGCGGCAACAAGCCCACCAATCTGGACTCCACCCCTTACGCCAAATACACCGTGACCAACGGCGAGCTGTACTACCGCGTCAGCCGCGTAAACAATACGGTGATCTACGGCAAATGCCTTGTTACCGGCCAGTCCGCGCTGGATCAGCTGCTGGACTCCATCCATTATTGAATTTCAACGAATTATCGGGAGCGTGCACATGAAAAACATTCTGGTTCTGTTCCGTTTATCCGATTCCCAAAAAGCGTTTCTGCAACAAAGCATTCCCGGCGCCGCTTTTACTTATGCCACACGCAGCACCGTCACCGACGCGCAGCTGAAAGAGGCCGACGTGATTTTCGGCAACCCCAAGCCCGAAAAGCTTTTCGGGCTGACCCGCCTCAGGCTGTTACAGCTTTCTACCGCGGGCAGTGATTTTTACGACGGCG
>OBWS01000713.1_pt1 | contig 17839 bp, 16 predicted proteins | sample 1495291 | NCBI WGS metagenome assembly OBWS01 (sample SAMEA2580090, study PRJEB22360) | human gut metagenome | biome: human gut; feature: human-associated habitat; material: faeces | place: Denmark | collected 2008/2010 | reverse complement strand
ATTCGCCGCCGAAGGCGAAGAAGTACCCGAGACCAAGTCCCACGCCCCAGAGGAGTACGCCGTAAATAAGCATTGGAGCGAAGGTGACGCGGTAGCCTCGCAGTGCAAAACTGCTCACAGACTGCATGGCGTCAAAGACGTGGTAGAAGCACCCGAAAAGCAGGAGCGACGCAGCGAGATCATGAACAGGCGGCTCGCTGGTATAGAGCCAGATAATCGCTCCGCGAAAGAGATAAAGCACGAGCGAGGCGAGGACAGCAATAGAAAGGGTGAGGCGCAGCGTACGCTTCATGGCGATTTCTGCAACTGCTGGCCAGCCAGCGCCCAAACTCTGCGCAATCAGCACGCTCGAGGCAATGCCGGCCGAAAGCGGCACCATGTAGCAAAGTGACGTCAGATTCGCAACGATCTGGTGGGCGGAAATCACAGCGGGCCCCAGACGCGAAACAAAAATAGCCATGAGCGTGAAGCTCGAAACTTCAAAGAACGTACAGATGCCCATCGGCACGCCGACCTTGAGGAGTTCCTTCAGACGCTGATACTGCGGACGCACGAAGCCGTTCGAGTGCATAGGCAGGAAGTAAGCGCTTTTTCGCCAGATGATCCAATAAGCAAAAAGCGAAACATAAGTGAGCACAAAGAACGACACGCCCGCGCCGCCCCCGCCCATCGCCGGGAAGCCGAGCAGTCCGTACATGAAGATAGCGTTGAGCGGCACCTTGAGGACGAGCATGCCAAGCGATACCCACATCGTAATTTTGGGCCGCGAGACCGCAGCGTTCACGGCAATGAAGACGCGTGCAGCCATTGAGCCTGGAAGCGCCATGGCGGTCCAGAAGAGATAGTCAGCCGCCATGCGCTTAACTTCACCCGTCACGCCGCCCAAATCTGTCCAAAAATCGGTAGCAGCAAGAAGCGGTACGCCAATCATGGAGAGAAAAATGACGAGCCAGAAGGCTTGGGCCACATCGATGCCGATTTCCCGCGGCCGCCGAGCGCCGAAGTGATGACCGGCGATGGGTGAAAGCCCCTGCAGAATGCCAACGAGTCCCATCAGCACGGAAATCGTGGCGGATATGCCCAGCGCAATGGCGGCAAGATGCTCCTTACCCAGCTGCCCGCCCATAATCGTGTCGATCGTGCCGCTGCCGATGATGGCTACGTTGGCGACGAAGATTGGGCCGGCGAGCTTGAGGAGCGCCTTGAGGGAGATGTCTGGAGGTAAAAGCGTCGTCATAAAGCGGGGTCGCAATTAACGTGTTTAGGTATGCTCAAAGACCACGGGATCTGGTGTTTGGCTGTTGCGGGATGGAGTCGGCAGGATTCATCGAATCGTGCCCGCAACAAGGTAGAACGTTTCGTCGGTATGGGGGCGGGAGATCGCTTCGGTCAAAGCCTTCGCCGGCGCGTAGTCGCTGCGCACGCGTACGAGCTTCAAGGGTGCCTTTTCGCCCGGGCGAGCGAAGTCGATGCCGCCGTAGTAGTGGAGTGCAGCGCGGATGCCGCCCGGCAGATCAGCTCCGTCGATTTTGGTGCCGGTGCCTGCAAGACTCTCGATGGCTTCGGCCGTGGCACGGGCGACGCCTTGGTAAGAGCGGTTGACGTCAATGCCTTCGTGCCAGAGGCCGAGCAGCGTCACGGCTACAGCTGTCATGCCGGCCGCAGAGAGCCATGGGCCTCGCCAAACGACGATTGGGCGGTGCGTGAGGCGCCAGATGACAAAAACGAACCAGATGACAGTGACCGTAAGCGGAGCGAGGATAGACCAGTCGAGCGTAACATCAAGCCCCGGTGCGAGCATGTAGACGGACTTGGCCATCTTGGGAGCTATGCCGGTGAGAGCGGCAAGCCAGTAAAGCCAGACCGTGAGCAATGCGACGGTAAAGACCGAAAGCGCAAACCAATCCAAAAGATTTTCACGTGAGCGGCGCAGACTCGCGAGCCCGAAGGCGGCCAGCACGCAGGTGGGCGCAATCGAGATCAGCAGGAGGTTCCCTGCAGCATCGTAACGGATGAAGAATCCGGCAAAGACGATGGCCGCGAGGAAGAGGCTCGGCAGCAGAATCTGCGTGCGGTCAAGCTGACGCCGCCAGCTGTAAAGCGCCCAGAGCGCAATCGGCCACATGGGAAGGAGAAACCAAACAGCCGTACGTGAAAGCCAGAAAATGGCGGCAGCAGAGGCGGGTTCCAGATGCTGAGCTTGGTTTGAGAACCAGAGCGGGAACCAAACTTCGGCAGCGTCGGGTACTGTGAGGCAGGCGGTGCCTATCCAGAAAATGAGCGGCGCAGCAAATCCCAATACCGTAAACGAAATTCGCAGCAGACGGCTGCCGCCCAAAGCGCGGAGCACTGCCTGTGCCGCTAGGGCGCTCAAAAAGAGCCAAAAGCCGCAGGCGAATGAAGTGGTGAGTGCGGCACCTCCGGCGGCAAGACCGGAGACGAATGCGCCGACAAAGGGGCGGCGAAGCGCCCAGGCCGCGCCGTAGAGCGCCCAGGCCGCAGCGGCAACCAGCGCTGTGTCGGCAATGGGTTCATATTGGCGGGTGGCGATGCCAAAGGACGCTACAAAGAAGAGTACTGCACAGCTCGCTGTAGTACGGGCAAAACTGACCGGGGCAGCCTGACCGCCGAAGGCGAAGGCTACCGGCTGGGCTTCGGCACGTCGCGCCAGACGCCAGGCAGTTGACCAAACCGCGACGGATGTGAAAAGGAACCAGAAAACACTCGTCAATCGATAGGCACCGATTTCGCCCAAAAGCTCAGAGAAGAGCTTCATGAAAAGCGCTGCTGCCCATCCTGCCAAGGGACCGATCTCCGCTTCCGGCGTCCCCTGAATCTGCGGCAGAAGCCAAGCTTCCAGTCCGCCGTTTGTCATGGATTGCGCTACGCCGAATCCCGCAGCATCGCGCAGCGTCCAGAGGCCGTCAGCCCAAAAGCTGCTCAGAATAAAGACCGCAAGCAGCAGCGCCAATGCAAAGCGCGGCAGCCGGCGGGCGGCTTCCTGAGACATGAAGGCGGGAGTAGGGCGTTGTGTGAGCATGACGAATGCAGCAGAAAACGAACTGGGCGCAAGGTGGCGGTGCTCTCGGGGGGAGAGTGCGGCGACCGTGTTTGCGGAAAGTTCAAACAAAGAAAAGGAGAGTCCTCAAGTCTTGAGGGGCTCTCCTTTTTTGCTCTCGGGCGAATGCGTCGGGGCTCTTTTGTAATGAGGCGGCCTCGTAGCACCCGAGCGAGAGATTGCACGCCGGCGCCTAAAAAAGGATCCGGCGGCGAAAGCTGACGAATTACTTCGTGGTCTTCGCAGCTTCGGCGGCCGTGTTGAGGGCCTGCTTCTTGGCGGCGAACTTCGCACGGAACTTCTCGACGCGGCCGGCTTCAACGATGCGGGTCTGGGCGCCCGTGTAGAAGGGGTGGCTGGCCGAGGAGGTATCGAGCTTGAAGAGCGGGTACGTCACGCCGTCGATTTCAACCGTTTCGCGCGTCTGAACGGCGGACGGGATGATGAAGGTCTTGTTGATCGAAAGGTCAACGAAGGCAACGGGACGGTACTCGGGGTGGATATTCGGCTTCATTTTGAAAGATGTTCCTAGTTTTTTGTGTCGGTCGCCCTGGCGGCCTTGCGCGTCAGCCTTCATAAAGAGGAAGGTCTTACGACGGGCATGCCGGCCCACGTGCCAACTGGGAAGACCGGCCATTATGCTCAAATGAAGGACGACATGCAAGTCCGATGAGCTTAAATCCTGCTGTCAGAGAAGGCAGAGACAATGGCCGTCAGATGAACTGCAGCGCGATTCACGGCATGTTTTGCCGGTATGAGGCTCGAGAAATGGATGTAATCAGCGGCCCTTCAAGCCCAAATGCGAAACTTAAGGGAGGCGCTAAAGAGCAGGCCTTAGAATAAGAAGACCGCCGGAAGTCATCCTCCCGCGTCGTCGCGCACTTGCGGATCTGCAGGTGCAGTTCGCTTAGGAAGGCTTTTGGAACAACCCTCAAAAAATAAAAGGAAGACATACTCACCATGCCCCACTTTGATCGATGCGTCATCGCCACCCGCGAAAGCCCGCTTGCCATGTGGCAGGCTCTGCACGTTCAGGCGCTTTTGCGCGACCGTTATCCTGGGGCAGAGGTTGAACTCCTTGGCATGACGACGCGCGGCGACCAGATTCTCGACCGCACCCTTTCCAAGGTAGGCGGCAAGGGACTCTTTGTGAAGGAGCTCGAGGCGGCGATGCTCGAAGGGCGAGCTGATCTCGCCGTGCATTCCCTCAAAGACGTTCCGATGGAGCTTCCCGAAGGGTTTGAACTGGTTGCAGTGAGTGAACGCGAAGATCCGCGCGACGCGTTTGTGTCGCCGAAGTACGCGTCCCTCGACGATATGCCTGCCGGCGCACGTGTTGGTACCGCCAGCCTGCGCCGTGAGCTGATGCTGCGCATGCGCTATCCGCATTTGGAAGTGCTGCCGGTGCGCGGTAATGTCGGCACGCGTCTGCGTAAGCTTGACGAAGGTCAGTTTGACGCTTTGGTGATGGCTTCTGCTGGTCTTAAGCGGCTGGGGCTCGGCGACCGTATTCGTCAGATCATTCCCGCGGAAGTCAGCCTTCCGGCTCCGGGACAAGGTGCGCTCGGCATTGAGATCCGCAAGGGCGACGAGAAGATGGAAGCCGCGCTCGGTTTCATCAATTCGCCTGAAACCCGTGCCTGCTGCATGGCTGAACGTGCCGTATCACGCGCATTGGGCGGTTCCTGTCAGGTGCCGCTCGCGGCGTATGCTGTGGTGGAAAACGGCGAGCTCTGGCTGCGCGCGCTCGTCGGCAACCATAAGGAAGGCAAGGCTGCGTTCACTCAAGCCCGCGGTCCTTTAGCCGAGCCTGAAGCGCTCGCCGCTCGTGTTGTTGAAGACCTGCGCCGTCAAGGTGCAGAAGATTATCTGAAGGCCTGCTTGGGATGAACGAACCACTCCGAACGACCTCCCGCCCGGTCATTTTGATGCGTCCGGGCGAAGCCAACAATCGTCTCGCTGAACTGCTTGAAGCCCAAGGGATCCATGCTGTGCGCTGGCCGGCATTTTCCATTGAGCTTCCGGAAGAAACAGATCACATCACTGAACGTCTCTCCAATCTCGATGACGTTGAAATGGTGGTGCTGCCGAGCCCAGCCTCTGTTGCGGCCGCAGCGCACTGGGTGCGTGAGTGGCCCGAGCACATCACGCTCGCAACGGTGGGCGAAGGCACGGCGCGCGTGATCCGTGCGGCCTGGGGCCCCAAGGTGAAGCTCATCTATCCCGAGGGCGACGCGTCGCATTCGGGCAGTGAGGCTTTGTGGCCGCTCGTGCAGGCGCACGGAGCGCCTTCGCGAGTGCTCTTTTTGCGAGGGCAGACTGGACGAGAGTGGCTCCCCGAACAGTTCCGCCGCATCGGGAGCGATGTGGTGGTGCTCTCTACTTATATCCGCGTGCCGCTCGAACTGACGGTGCCGCAGCTCTATCGTCTGGAAAAGGCGATCCTTGGCCCATCGCCCTTGATCTACCTCACCAGCACTGACGCGGTCGATGTGCTGATGCATGCAGTGAGACCCGTACCCAATGCCCGCATGTGGATTACCCGGGGCAAAGCGCTCACGATTCATCCGCGCGTGGAGTCGCGTCTTCGTGAAGCGGGGTTTCAGTCGATCGAACTCACGAGCCCAGACGAGAATGAAGTGATTGCTCGGATTCGAGAAAGTCTGGCAGCTTGATATTGTTTTCGCCAGAAAAACAAACGGCCTGAGGTTTGATGCTTCAGGCCGTTTGGTTTGATGAGGCGTGAGTGTTACTGTTTCATCAGTTCGAAGAACTCTGCATTGTTCTTCGTCTTCTTGAGCTTGTCGAGGAGGAATTCCATGGCCTCGATTTCATCCATGTCGTAGATGAACTTACGCAGCACCCAGGTCTTCTGGAGCACTTCCGGATCCAGCAGCAGCTCTTCGCGGCGGGTGCCCGAGCGTGTGAGATTGATGGCCGGGAAGACGCGCTTTTCAGCCATGCGGCGTTCAAGGTGGATTTCGTTGTTGCCCGTACCCTTGAATTCTTCGTAGATCACGTCGTCCATGCGCGAGCCCGTGTCAATGAGCGCGGTGCCGATAATCGTGAGCGAGCCGCCTTCTTCGATGTTGCGGGCCGCGCCGAAGATGCGCTTGGGCCGTTCGAGTGCGTTGGCGTCGACACCGCCCGTGAGCACCTTGCCCGACGACGGGATCACTTGGTTGTAGGCGCGGGCAAGACGCGTGATGGAATCGAGCAGAATCACGACGTCGCGCTTGGATTCAGCGAGCCGCTTAGCTTTTTCGATCACCATTTCGGCGACCTGTACGTGGCGCACCGCCGGTTCATCGAAGGTGGCGGCAACAACCTCGCCGCGGATGGTGCGCTGCATTTCCGTCACTTCTTCCGGACGTTCATTGACGAGAAGCACCATGAGGACGGCGTCGGGATAGTTGGCTGAAATGGAGTGGGCGATGTGCTGCAGCAGAACCGTCTTGCCTGACTTCGGCGGAGCGACGATCAGCGAGCGCTGACCCTTGCCGATGGGGGCGAACATATCAATGATTCGGCCCGTGAGGTTCTCGTCGCCGCGCATGTCGCGTTCGAGCACGAGCTGCTTATTCGGGAAGATCGGCGTGAGGTTCTCAAAAAGCATCCGGTGCTTAAGCGCTTCGGGCGGCAAATCATTCACCGTATCCACTCGCACCAGTGCGAAATAGCGCTCACCGTCCTTCGGAATGCGGACTTCGCCTTCAATCGAGTCGCCGGTATGCAGATTGAAGCGGCGAATCTGCGAGGGCGAAATATAGACGTCATCGGTGCTTGCCATATAGCTCGTCTCGGGCGAGCGCAGAAAGCCGAATCCGTCGGGAAGAATTTCAAGCGTGCCGTCGCCGTAGATGGTTTCGCCGAGCTTGGCCTTCTTCTTCAGAATGGCGTACATAAGCTCCTGCTTACGCATGCGCTGAGCGTTGTCGACTTCGAGCGCAGCGGCCATGTCTAGGAGCTGGGAAACGTGAAGGGCTTTAAGGTCGGAAAGGTGCATGATCTTCAAGGCTGGCGGCGCCAGAGAGCTCTCGCATACGGATCAGAATCATCCGGCATTGCGAAAGGTCGAGGTGCACGCCTAAGCGGTGTGTCCTGCTTCGAGTAGATAAATTGTTGCTTATTGGGAGAGGCCGGGTTCATGAGGCGCAGAACCGGCAGGTGCATTCTGGCGATGCTGCAGAGCGTTAGAAGTGCTCAGAGGGCTGAATGCGGCGGCAGCTGCCGGAAATGCTCCATGATGAGCGGTCGGCGGGCTGCGGCATTCCGGACGGAAGCCGGAATGCACCGCGGCGCTCATGGATGCTGAGCGCCGCAGCGGAGAAATAGGATTTTAGAGGTTCTTTTCGATAAACGCATCAAGCGTAGCCTGGTCGCAGGCACCGGTGCGCTGATCAATGACCTCGCCCTTCTTAAAGGCGATGACGGTCGGGATGCCGCGTACGCCGTACTGAGCAGCCTTGTCAGAGGCTTCGTCGCAGTTGTACTTGGCGATGACAGCACGTCCGTCAAACGTTTCAGCCGCCTGCTCAAGGCGCGGGGCGAGCATGCGGCAGGGACCGCACCAGGGCGCCCAGAAGTCAACAAAAACGGTAGTGTCGCTGTTGACGGTCTGATCAAAAGTTTCGTCGTTGATGTGAAGAATTTCACTCATGATGGTCTCCATGAAGTCAGACGGCACCGCAGTGCTGAAGAACTTTAAAAGCGCTTGGTGCAACGCACAAAAAGCGGTCGGCGGCAGGTGCCGCAAAAGAATGACCGAACAGAGGCTCTATGCCGCTTTCGCAGGGTTGCGTCTGACTGGAATGAAAAGGTTGCGCACGAACCGGCTCACGCCGGTTCGGCTGGAGCGGCATGGCCGATGCGTGGATCCTCCATGCTCAGGAGCATATAGAGGCGAGCGCCCGGCAGACCGCTTTGGTAAAGTCTGCCGCAAATACTAACACTGCTCGAGCAAATGCCGAACGGGTACAGGCGGCGCAGGAAGCAAAATTTTGCAATTCCTGCAACCATCCCATATACTCTTGCGCTTGGCGGGTCCCCTCGCATGCGCGCCCCGGAAACCTGGTCAGGTCGGGAACGAAGCAGCCATACTGGTGTGCGTGCAGTGCCGAGGATAAGGCTCGCCATTTTCGTACCTGCAAACGCCGCAGCGAAGATCCGGGGCCGGATTCAATAAGTGTGCATTGGGGCATTCTGCACAGCCGCTAAAATAAAGCTCCATATATTGGAGGCCCCGTTTTGGCGCCGTCCGAATTCTTCAGAGCCCGAAGCGTTTTCGCAAGATGAGCAGCTACCAGGTACTCGCCCGCAAGTGGCGTCCCCATGATTTCGAATCCATCGTCGGCCAAGACCACGTGGTGACGGCGCTCACGCGTGCGCTCACCGAAGGGCGGCTGCATCACGCGTATCTGTTTACCGGCACGCGCGGCGTTGGGAAGACCACCATTTCCCGCATCTTCGCCAAGGCGCTCAACTGTCAGGGCGCGGACGGCAAGGGCGGCGTGACGGCGCACCCCTGCGGCGTGTGCGAAGCTTGCCGCGCAATTGATGAAGGGCGTTTTGTCGACTACATCGAAATGGATGCGGCCTCGAACCGCTCGGTTGAGGATATGACGCAGCTCCTTGAGCGAGCGATGTATGCGCCGACCGAAGGGCGGTTCAAGGTCTACATGATCGACGAAGTGCACATGCTCTCGAGCACGGCCTTCAACGCCATGCTGAAGACCCTCGAAGAGCCGCCCGAATATGTGAAGTTCATTCTGGCGACGACAGATCCGCAGAAGGTGCCGGTGACGGTGCTGTCGCGCTGCTTACAGTTCACGCTGCGCAACATGACGCCGGCGGGCATTGTCGAGCATCTGGAATTTATTCTCGGAAAGGAAGGCATCGAATACGAGCGCCCTGGACTGCGGCTCATCGCTGAAGGCGCCCGCGGTTCGATGCGCGATGCTTTGTCGCTGCTCGACCAGGCTATAGCCTTTTCGGGCGGCAAAGTGACTGATGGTGCTGTACGGAGCATGCTCGGCCTGTCGTCGGCCAATGCGCTGAGCGCACTTTTGCGTGCGTTGGCCGCTGGTGATGCTGCGCAGATGATTCGGCTGGCTGACGAAATGGTCGTCGAGAGCGTCTCCTTCGGCGAAGCCTTGAGGGGACTCGCTGCCATGCTTCATAAGATTGCGCTCCTGCAGCGCGTGAAAGAGGCTGTCGCGGCGGATGACCCGGAATATCCGGAATTGGCCGAGCTCGCTGCTCTGCTTTCGCCCGAAGAGGTGCAGCTCTACTATCAGATTGCGCTTACGGGACGAAATGATCTGGCACTGGCGCCCGACGAGTATGCGGGCTTTACGATGGCGCTGCTGCGCATGCTGGCCTTTAAGCCTGCAGGACTTCGCAATGTGCCGCCTCAGCGCACACCTGAACCGGCGCGGGCAGCGCTTTCGCCCTCCCCGCAGAGCGCCCCGCAAGCACCGCCCCGACCGACTCAATCCCTTCAGGCGGCGCCGCCTCCGATGATGGAGGAGCCTCCGCCCTTCATTCCCGATAATCCGGGAGCCGGCGGGGGAGAGCCCCGCGCCGGCTGAGGCCACTCCCCGGGTGCAGCCGTCCATTGACGGGGCACCCCTCAGCTGGCGGGAAATTATTGCGGGAGCAGGACTTGCGGGGCCTTTAAAGGTGCTTGCTGCAGAGTCGCAGGTCATTGAACTTACTCGGGATCGCGTACAATTGCGCCTCGGCGTTCAGTCGCTCGTTACTGAGCAGAACCGCAGGTTCCTAGAGGAGCGTTTGTCGGCTTATTTCGGCCGGCCGTTCCGTGTGCTTTTTGAGGCCGGCGCTACTGAAGCTGGCGCGACGGTGGCTGATGCCGATCGCCGTCGGCGTGCCAAGGAGCATCAGGAAATGGTTGAGCGCTTCAAGAACGATCCGCTTGTCAAAGAGGTTCTGCGGCTTTTCGGCGGCACAATTGACGAGAGTTCAATTCGACCGCTCAGTGAAGAAGAAAAGCGCGGAGCCGAGTAAGAGCGGCAAAGAACAGCAACATTTTTTTAAGACACTCAATGGAGGTTCGCATGCGCGGCATGGGTGGAATGGGCGGCATGGGCGGTTTGATGGCCCAGGCGCAGAAGATGCAGCAAAAGCTCGCCAAAGTTCAGGAAGAACTGAAGCAGACCGAATTCACGGGTGAAGCCGCCAACGGCGCCGTGAAGGTTGTGATTACAGGCGGTCATGAATGCCGCAGCATTAAGATCGACCCGAAGGTGGTGGATCCTGAAGATATCGAAATGCTCGAAGATCTCGTGATGCTCGCTTTCAACAATGCGCAGCAAACCTGCCGCACGGAGAGCGAAGCGGCGATGAACAAAGCCGTGCCGCTTCCCGCGGGCATGAAGCTGCCTTTCTAAAAGCAGCTCGAGATTTCTCATCCCATGCCGAGCGCAGTGCACGCGTTCGGCGGATGGCTCCGTTCGGGCGGCGTGCCGCATCCGGCGGAGCTTTTCTTTATGCCGCACATTTTGGAGGTGCGTGATGCTCACGACGCGTCAATGGGCCGAATCGATCCTTTTGGCCGACTGCCCTTATGAAGACCTTACAACGGTCGGGCTGGGAATCGAGGAAACCTGCGGCACTGTCAGTGCTTCGCTCAAGGCGCCGGGCATCGCGGCCGGCATCGATCTGGCGCGGGAAATTTTTCTTGCTGCAGGCGCATCCGTTGAAGTTTTCGCCAAGGACGGCGATTCGCTCGCTGCTCGTGTTCCTTTCCTCTGTGCCCGCGGCTCCGCTCAAGCGCTCCATGCTGCTTATAAAACCGCTCAGTGCGTCATGGAGTACGCGGGCGGCATCGCCGAGCGCACGCGGGCGATGGTTGATGCGGCTCGTTCGGTGAATCCGCAGGCGGTGGTGGCGGGAACCCGCAAACACTATCCGGGCGGCAAGCGCATTGCGCTCGCCGGCCTGCTTGCCGGCGGCGGAACCGTGCACCGTCTGGGACTGTCCGATTCTATATTGGTGTTTGATCAGCACCGCGTCTTTACCGACGACTTTGCGGGCGCTTTTGCCAGACTCAAGGCCGCTAATCCGGAAAAAAAGACAGCTGTAGAAGCTTCTTGCGAAGCGGAAGCGCGTGAGTTTATCGAGCTTGGCGCCGACATTGTGCAGTGTGAGCGCTTTGCCCCCGAGGCGCTGGCGCGCACGGCAGACTTTGCCAAACGCCTCGGCCGAGGAACGCTGCTTTCCGCTGCGGGCGGCGTCAATGCCGAAAATGCGGCTGCCTATGCCGCGGCCGGGGCAGTCATACTGGTGACGAGCTGGCCTTATTGGGGTCGTCCGCGCGACGTCAAGATGACGTTTGCGCGTGAGGCATGAGGCAAAACGTTATGCCGCAGGAAAGCTCTCCCGCCATTGCTGCGCTCGTTAAAGCATTGGAAGCGCTCCCCGGATACGGTCCGCGCAGTGCTCAGCGCGCGGCTTTCTTTCTCCTTTCGCCTAAGCGCCGCGGTGAGCTGCAGGCGCTTAGGCAAGCGCTGGCAGACGCTGAAACCAAGGTGCATCGCTGTCCGCGCTGCCGCACCTGGTGCGAAGGGGCGGTCTGCGAAATCTGCGCAGATCCGTCAAGAGACGCGTCGCTGCTCTGCGTAGTCGAAACCGTCCAGGATCAGATGGCACTCGAAAAGTCGCTCAATTGGCCGGGTCTTTATTTCATTCTCGGGGGGCGGCTTTCGCCCATGGATGATATGGGGCCGACCGAGATCGGGTTCCCGGAACTCCTCGTGCGCATTGAGGAAGGGCTCGCAGAGAACGGGCTGCGTGAAATTGTGGTTGCGACGTCCTACACGCCCGAAGGGGATGCAACAGCGTACTATCTGATGGGCGCCGTCAAGAAGCGTTGGCCGCAGCTGCGAATTACGCGTCTTGCAAGAGGTCTGCCTTCCGGGCTGGAGGTTGAGTACACTGATCTCGCGACGATTGCCGCGGCCATTGAAGACCGCCGGCAGATTGGCTGAACATTTTCAACAAGGGATTTTTCGCATGAGCACACACCATGTCCGCGCCGCGCTTTTGGAGGCGCAGGAGGCGCTTGCGCATCTTCTCTCCGATGAAGTCATGCTTGAGCGAATCAACGCTGCCGGCAATCTGATGGCCGATGCACTGCAGTCTGGCGGTCGCATTTATTCCTGCGGAAACGGCGGGAGCCTCTGCGATGCGATGCACTTTGCCGAAGAGATGACGGGACGCTACCGCAATAATCGGCCGGCCTATGCTGCGACAGCGATTGCCGATGCCTCGCACATGGCCTGCGTGGCCAACGATTTTGGCTATGAATATGTTTTCTCCCGCTATATTGAAGGCGTTGCGCGTTCGGGAGATGTCCTGCTCGGCATTTCCACTTCGGGCACGAGCAAGAACGTGCTCCGTGCGGTTGAGGCGTCCCGAGTCAAGGGGGTGAAGGTAGTGTCGCTTACGGGGCGAGCGGATTCCCCGATTGCCAAGCTTTCTGATGTGGCGATCGTGACGCCGGGCGGACGCTACGCCGACCGCGTGCAGGAACTCCACATCAAATGCATTCACATCTTCATTGAGCTCGTTGAAAGACGCCTTAATCCGGAAAATTATGCGGGCGAGTGATGCTCGGCCCGTGAAGGCGCTTTAAAAAAATCGTGCTGCAGCGGACGGGATGTCCGCTGCCAAAGCATGCAGCATTACGATCCGCGAACCGACACGCGCTCCTGAATGTGCGAGCCGTTGGCAATGAGATCGACGACCGCAACGGCGTAATCGGCATAACTCACAACGCTTTTGCCTTCCGCATTGGTTGTAAATTCTTCGCCGGCGAGCACATATTGCCCCGTCCGAGGCTGGCTGACTTCAAATTCCGCTGCGGGCGAAATGAAGGTCCATTGAACATCACTGCGTTTGCGGATGGCCTCAAGCTGATCGCGTTGAGCACTCGCGAGCGGACGGTATTGCTCAGGGAAGAAAGGCTGATCCACGAGCTGCTGCGTGTGGGCGCCGTTGCGGGCCCGCATCAATATAGGCACTGCCCGCGCCGCCGACGATGAGCAGGCGCGTTTTCGTGTCCGATAGCAAATCGGCCAGATGAAGCGCTGTCTTTACGTGAAGCGGCAGCGTGTCAGGGGTCCAGAAACCGAGCGCATCTACCACGGCGTCAAAGCCGGCAAGATCCGACTGCTCAATCGCGAGGACGTCTTTATGAACCACATGCTGTGCTGCCGGAGCGGTGCTGCCGCGAACGAAGGCGGTGACTTCAAAGCCGCGGGCGAGTGCTTCCGCAACAATATGGCGGCCGGCTTGACCATTGGCGCCGATAACTGCAATTCGAATCATGGTGACAGATTCCCTTAAATGTTATTTGGTTCGACATCGAACTAATGCAACTATAAAAAGCTGATTCAGGATTGTCAAACGTTTGCCTGATGAAAGGGCAGGTACACAGGGGCCGATGCGTTTGAAGCGGCTGCACGAACCCGAACGCTCACACTTTGCTAGAATTCTTCTTCGAAACAGAATCTTTTCGAAGGGCGGTGCCGAAACCATTGGCGCCGCCCTTCGCATTGCCTGTCCGCCCATGCTCTCTTTGCTGAGCTTTGAATGGACCGTTTGTCATGATGACCGGCGGTGCCCGGCGCACAGACACACCCGATTAACTCACAACGCTCTTTTTATTCATACTATGAACCGCATTCCTATTACGGCTGCCGGCGCAGCCAAGCTCAAGGCCGAACTCGACTACCTCAAGAAGACCGCTCGTCCCAATGTCGTTGCAGCGATTGCTGAAGCGCGTGAAAAAGGCGATCTTTCGGAAAACGCCGAGTACGATGCCGCTCGTGAAGAGCAAGGCCACATTGAAGGCCGTATCGCTGAGCTCGAAGGCAAGATTCCGGCGCTGCAGGTGATCGATCCGAAGACGGTGGCTGCGGGCGACCGTATTGTGTTCGGCGCTACCGTCACGCTTTACGACGAAGAAGAGGATTCAAACGTCACCTATCAGATCGTGGGCGACGATGAAGCCGACATCAAGAAGAACCTCATTTCGGTCTCGTCTCCGATCGCTCGTGCGCTCATTGGCAAGAGTGAAGGCGATACGGTCGTCTTCATGGCTCCGAAGGGCAAGGTGACATTTGAAGTTGAAACGGTCGAATACAAGTAATTCGATCGTCTCTTTGGCGGTTCACCGAGACAAAAAAGGCGGCAGTTCCGCATAGGGAACTGCCGCCCAATTGTTGCCGCCGCGCAGATCTCTGGATCTGGTGCAGCAACCCTTCTATTTCAGTGTGATCCGTCGAATCAGCCGAGCGCGGACTTTTTCGTCACGCGCTTCGTCTTTGGACGAGCACGTCGGCGCGGCTGCGCTTCAACCTTCTTTTTCTTGTCGCCGGGACGCTTCACGGCCACCTTTTTGGCCGGAGCAGCGGCCTCTTTGTCGAGCCCTTTGGCAGCGGCAGCAGCTCGGGCAATCCATTCTTCGGCTGTGGGTTCTTCCTCATCGGCCGGACGCCACAGGACGAGCAGCTTGCCGATCATCTGCACACGGGCGCAGCCGAGTTCGTCGGCTATCTTGACGAAGATCGCTTCGCGTTCTTCGCGGTCGTCTGTCGGTACGCGGACTTTGATGAGTTCGTGAGCCTTAAGCTCGCGGTCGATTTCTTTCATCACCGCTTCGGTGAGACCGCTGGCGCCAAGAAGAACCACGGGGTTGAGATGATGCGCCTGAGCGCGCAGCGTGAGACGCGCATCGCGCGAAAGAGTAATTTCGCTCATAAAATTTCAGTCAAATTGATCTGCACCGACGGCCGATGCCGCTTTAGGATCGGGGATGAAGCAAGTCCCGACCCGCGAAGTCTGTCGGGCGCAGCGTAAAACACAAAACAGTTGGAGAGGGCCGCAATGCCCGTAGCAACCAAAAAACTCAGATCCAACCGCGCCTGGATCGAACGCCACATTAATGATCCGTTCGTGAAGCGCTCCAGAGCGGAGGGCTACCGCGCACGCTCCGTCTATAAGCTCATTGAGCTCGATGAGAAGGAGCATCTCCTCAAGCCCGGAAGCACCGTCGTCGACTTGGGGTCGGCGCCGGGCAGTTGGACGCAGGTGGTGCGGGAGCGGCTTGCCGGTCCAGACGGCAGCGTTCGCGGGCGCATCATCGCCATGGACATCCTTCCGATGGATCCCATCGATGACGTCTATTTTCTGCAGGGCGACTTCCGCGAACAAGAGGTGGCCGATAAGCTCGCCGAGATTTTAAACGGAGACAAGGTCGACGTGGTCCTTTCGGACATGGCCCCGAATCTTTCGGGCATCGCTGCGGCCGATGCGGCACGTTCGCTGCTGCTTAACGAGCTTGCGCTGGAGTTTTGCCTCGAACACCTTGCACCTAACGGCGTATTCGTGACAAAAGCCTTTCAGGGATCGGGCTATTCGCAATATGTGGAGTCGCTTAAACGCGTTTTCAAGAAGGTGGCGGCTAAGAAGCCGGAAGCGAGCCGTGACACGTCCGCTGAGGTGTATCTGGTCTCACGGGGTTTAAAGGCGCCGAAATAATTGCTTTCATTGCCGGCGGCCGGCAAAACGCGTCAAAGTGCCTCAGGATCCTGCCTGAGAGAGGTGCGGCCGCTACAATTACAAAATCTGCGGCCCGCTGATCTGTCTTTTCTTAAAAGTGAAGCAGACTGCTGCGGGCTCAACCCTGCTCGCGAGCGCATCCGTCCGCTCCGCATCAAGCAAACCGGTCGTACAGCGTCTCTCTTCGCCGCTTCGTTTGAGCGTCAGGAAGTGAAGCGCTTTGGCGGACCGGAACGGATACTGGAGTTCAAAGTTGGACAATAAGTCTTTTGCCCGCATTGCCGTATGGATTCTCGTCGCGGTGGTGCTCTTCACGGTTTTCCGCCAGTTTGAGACCAACTCGGCGCAGCCGCTCGATCAGACGAGCTACACCCAGTTTATGGATGACGCTAAGGCGGGCAAGATCCGCAAAGTGGAGGTGCAGGGTCGCAAGATCCTCGTCACGCCGCAGTCCGGAGCTGAGTACGCCATCACGAGTCCGGGCGATCTTTGGATGGTCGACGACCTGCGTAAGAACGGCGTTCAGGTGTACGGCAAGGCTGAGGAAGAACCGTCCTTCCTGACAACGCTTTTCGTATCTTGGTTCCCGATGCTCCTCTTGATCGGCGTGTGGATCTTTTTCATGCGCCGCATGCAGGGCGGTGCGGGCGGCGGCGGCGCCTTCTCTTTTGGGAAGTCCAAGGCCCGCATGCTCACCGAACAGGACAACAAGGTTCGCTTCAAGGACGTTGCAGGCTGCGACGAAGCCAAGGAAGACGTGCAGGAAATCGTCGACTTCCTGCGCGATCCGTCGAAGTACCAGCGTTTGGGCGGCCGCATCCCGCGCGGCGTACTGCTCGTGGGCTCCCCGGGTACCGGCAAGACGCTGCTCGCTAAGGCTATTGCCGGCGAAGCCGGTGTGCCTTTCTTCACAATTTCGGGTTCCGACTTCGTTGAAATGTTCGTCGGTGTGGGTGCAGCCCGCGTGCGCGACATGTTTGAAACCGCCAAGAAGAATGCTCCCTGCATCATCTTCATCGACGAAATTGATGCGGTCGGCCGCCAGCGCGGCGCCGGCCTCGGCGGCGGCAATGATGAACGCGAGCAGACACTCAATCAGATGCTCGTTGAAATGGACGGCTTCGATACCGGCGCAAATGTGATCGTCATCGCTGCCACCAATCGTCCTGACGTACTTGACCCTGCGCTTCTGCGTCCCGGTCGCTTTGACCGCCAAGTGGTGGTGCCGCTGCCTGATATCCGCGGCCGCGAGCAGATCCTTGCCGTGCATATGAAGAAGATCCCTGCGGGTCCGGACGTTGATTCGGCGATTCTCGCCCGCGGCACGCCTGGTTTTTCAGGTGCCGATCTTGCGAACCTGGTCAATGAAGCTGCGCTTTTCGCTGCTCGCCGCAACGGCCGCGTTGTGACGATGGCCGACTTTGAAAACGCCAAGGACAAGATCATGATGGGTGCGGAACGCCGCGCCATGGTGATGAGCGAGGACGAAAAGAAGAATACGGCCTATCACGAATCCGGTCATGCCTTGGTTGCTCGGCTTCTGCCTGAAAGTGACCCGGTGCATAAGGTGACGATCATTCCGCGCGGCCGCGCGCTCGGTCTCACCATGCAGCTCCCGGAGATGGACCGCTATGCCTATAACCGTCAGTATCTGCTCACTCGTATTGCCATTCTCTTCGGCGGACGAATTGCTGAAGAAGTTTTCATGCATCAGATGACGACGGGCGCGTCGAACGACTTTGAACGCGCCACTCAGCTCGCCCGCGACATGGTGACGCGCTACGGCATGAGTGAACGCATGGGACCGATGGTCTATGCGGAAAACGAAGGCGAAGTGTTCTTGGGCCGCTCGGTGACGAAGACCACACATGTTTCCGAGCGCACGATGCAGGCTGTGGACGAAGAGGTCCGCCGCATCATCGATGAGCAGTACGCACTTGCGCGCAAGCTCATTGAAGAGAATCAGGACAAGATGCACGCCATGGCTCATGCGCTTCTTGAATGGGAAACCATTGACAAGGAGCAGATTGACGACATCATGGAAGGTCGTCCGCCTCGCGCGCCTCGTTCAACGGAAGCGCAGGAAAACATGAAGCCGCGTGCGTCGCAGCCGGCTGCAAAGCCGACAGTCAAGGCTGAAGAGCCGCCTGCCGCTGCGGATGCTGCGCCGACCGACAAGCTCGTTGATACGGGTTC
>OBWS01000712.1_pt1 | contig 17843 bp, 18 predicted proteins | sample 1495291 | NCBI WGS metagenome assembly OBWS01 (sample SAMEA2580090, study PRJEB22360) | human gut metagenome | biome: human gut; feature: human-associated habitat; material: faeces | place: Denmark | collected 2008/2010 | reverse complement strand
TGCGCCAAAGGGAAGCGGCCCGCTCGCGCCCGCCCGCCCCCGCCGGCGCGGTCCCCACCTCGAACGCGCCGCCGTCGCCGCCCGACTCGTACTCGACGACGACCGTCGAGCCGAGGGCCTCCTCGAGGGTCTCGCTCAGGCCGCCCATGCCGCCGAGGGCGTGCTCGGCGACCGTGGCCAGCGGGTAGCGGGCCATCCCGGACGCCGCCGAGCGGTCGGCCATCCGGACCGTGCCGGCGGCCTCGAGCGCCTCGAGGAGCGCCGCGGGCGCGTCGGCGTCTATGGCGATGTTGCCCCGCCCGCGGCACCACTCGGCGGCCGCCGGCACGTTCGCCGTGAGCACGCCCCACTCGGCCATGTAGCCATCGGAGCGCGGGTCCGTGGCGTCGAGGAGGAGGACGGCCAGGCCGCCGCCCGCGTACTCCCCGGCCACGAGGGCGAGGCGGACCGCCTCGCCCATGGAGTCGAACTCGACCGTCACCATGCGGCTACCCCCTCCTGACGGCGCTGAGCGGCTTCGGGGAGAAGTGCTCGTCGCGCTCGACGGCGGCAAACCCCATCTGGCGGTTCAGCTCCTCAATCTCCTTGATGCTGAAGTAGCCGAGCTCGTCGTCGTAGCCCTCGACGAGGCCGAACGCCTCGTCCGTGCCGTCGAACTCGAGCAGCCACCAGTCCCATCCGTTCACGCACGAGAAGTAGTGGGCGTAGACCGCGGGGTCCTCCGCCCCGTCCTGCTCGTAGAGCCTCGGCACCGTCTTGGCGATTTCCTCGGTCATCAGCTGCTGCATGTCTTCCTCCGTTCCGGGCACATGGCCCTCAACATCTCGCCCCTGCGGGCAAAGCCGAATGGCGACGCCGCGCGTCGTCGTCGGCTTTGCTCCCTGCAAAGCCATGCCGGAGCGAAGGCCTGTCAAGGTCCTCCATGACGGCCTCCACCAACCGGAGCGGAGCGGAGGTTTGTGCGGGGCCTCATGGAGCGGCCTTTACAGGGCGCAGCGGAGGCATCACCCGGCCACGGAGCCGTGGCCGCCGTCGGCGGATGCCGTAAAACGTAAAACGCTGTTTATGCTGGCCCGGACGGCACCTGCTATCATCGCCTTTCTCGCATAGAGAGGATTGTTTCGGCATGGAAGAACGTCATGTCACGACGGGGGACGGGCCGAGCGAAGCCGCTCAGCGGCTCATGGACGGTATCGGGGTATTCTCCGAGATCGAGGATTATGGCAGAAGGATTGAAGTCCTCGCCGAGGCCATGTCGGTCGGGATCAGGATCGCGGACTACGAACTGCTCGCGGCATGCGGTGCGCTCCTCGCGGCGACGAGGAACCGGAGCGAGTGGACCGGAGCTTGGCTCTAGCCGACGTCACCCTCTGCGTTCCGCATGACGACCCAACCCGCGTTCACCGGACGCGCGTGTCGGCAGGCGGTGCGGAAACGTCGTTCTTCGAGCGGGTGTTCTCGAACGCCCAGACCCACCATCGCAGGCGGTCATCTGCCCCGTGAATGGGGTCCTCCCTGTGGTAGTGCTCCAGCATGAGCTGAGTGGTCCAGCCGCCGAAGCGCACCGTGTAGACCGCCGTCTGCGCGTCGTGGATGACCGCGCCGAAGGGGTCTATTCGAATGATTTCGTCGATCGTGAAGCCGCGGCCGTCCGGCCAGCAGACGCGGACAGGCACCGTCGTTCCGTCGGCGTTAGTGCGGGCGTAGACGTCTACGTACTGCTTATGGACGCGTCTGCCGGGCTTGTCGCCGTTGGCGCGAACGGTGATGCCGCCGCCGAAGTCCTTTGTGTGGCCTATCACTCGGGCATCACCGCCATGCCGCCACCGCGCTCGACGAACCAGTCGCCGTGCTCCCACCAGACCGTTTTGCGCTGCTTCGCGATGCAGACGTCGTAACGCACACAGAGGTTACCGAAGATGGCGCGGCCGAACTCCTGGCGGGCGTAGATGCTCTCAACCTTCCAACTGCGGCCGTCCGGCCAGTGGATGGTGACGGGATCGGACGGGCCGTGGTCGGGGTCGTCCGCGCCGTTGGCGTCCACGGGGATGTAGATGCGCTGTGCATCGGTGGGTATGCCGCAGGTTCCCGCAAGCGAGTGCTTTTTCATGATCATGCGCGTACCCCCGAACATCCGTTTGTATCTCACGGGCTTCATTGTCGAACGAATGTTCTTGATTGTAAAGCGAACGTGGTGTGGGGGTTCGGTGTGCGGTGTCCGGACGGAGGGGCATGGATGTATCGCGTGGAAAGCGCCCGCGATCCGGAAGACCCGCGTCTTGGTATCATTTTGCCATCCTTGGGGAAGGAAGAATGCCATGACTCAGCTCTATGAGATAGACGGGTACCACTATATAGTCGACCTGACGCCCTATTTCGTTCTCGGCGTGCTGGTCATAGCCCTGGTCTGTGCAATCGCGGTCCTGGTTCGCAGGATTCTGGCGAGCCCCTTTAGGTATCCCTACTACGTGGCCCGCTTCGATGTGTCTGGCAGGCGCAACGTGAGGATCGAGGACTACATCGACCGTCACCTTATGGACCCGGCCGGTTGGGACGCCATCGTCGCCCATAGGGCATACATCCAGAACTGGAAGCACGAGCAAGAAGAGTATCTGAAAACCTGCCGGCTCCGCAGCCGGCGCGAGCGTCAGTACGCCGAGGCGGTCGACGATGACAGGGCCTTTAGGTTCATCACCTGCCGCGACCAGACGAGGTACAAGCAGGCCAACTACGTGAAGACGTCCTACAAGGTGTCGATGGATGATTCCGAGCTTGACGTGAACTGGGAGTGGATCGTCGAGCGCCGTATCCGCCTCGCCGCTATCAACGACGAGGCGACGCTCAGGGACTATCACGCCAAGAACCAGCGAAGGCTGATGACGAAGCAGCTGCGCGAGCAGATCGCCCGCCGGGACAACTACACCTGCCAGATATGCGGGAAATACATGCCGGACGGCGTGGGCCTGCACGTCGACCATATCGTGCCGGTCGCGAAGGGCGGCAAGACCGTTCCATCCAACCTGCAGGTGCTCTGCTCGAAATGCAACGGGCGGAAGGGCACGCGGTAGCGGCGCGTTGCAGACACGCGCTATTCGTCGAAGAAATCGGTGTCAACGGCCTTGATCTCGTAGACCTGTCTCGTGCTCACGCCGACGCCGTAGTCGATCATGAGGCCGCGCAGCGGAGGTGCAACCCGGTCGCGGGGCCGTGGGCACATCTCGGCGGATGCCGAGTTTGGTTTCCCAGCGCGTTTTCCCCGGAACGTAAACTATGGTTTACGTCTGCTGTGCAGGTATTCCTATGCTCTTGGCTGGGATCGAGGAGGAAGGATGTCCATGAACCCCGATAAGGATGTTAATAGCCCGAACATCAGCCAGGAGGCGCGCCGGATCGCGAACGCAATCGGGGCGTTCGGCGACCTTGGCACCGCTGACCGTCTCAATCTCCTGGCTGAGCTCATGCAGATGGCGACGACATTGGCGGACTACGAGCTCTTTGCGGTGTGCGGGGCCCTGCTCGCGGCCACCCGCGTCCGCGCCGAGTGGTGGGATGCCGCCAGATCGTCCTGGCTGTAGGCCATTGACCTCGCCGGCTCGCGGCGCAGCGCTCAGGCGAGCTATTCAATCCCGGCAGGGCGGAGCACAATATGTTTGAGCAGGACCTTAATATCGGCGAAGTGGTCTCGAACGACCGCATCCACGATATCTTCGGATGCCAAACGCAAGGCGGGATACGCCTGAGCAACTTGCAGAAACGTCCAATCTTGCTGGAAGTCCAGGCCAATATTTCGATCGGATTTCGAGGTGTTTCGCTGCATTTCCGCTGCGCACATTGAGCGAAGATTCGAAGAAGAAAAGCGCCTTACGAAGAAATAGAGTAGAAAAATACGAGCAATAGCGCCAAACATCTACAAATAAAACCGCAGGTAAACACACATGTATATTATGAGTGCCAGCCTCCAACGGGCTCATAACCCGGAGGTCGTAGGTTCAAATCCTGCCCCCGCGACCAAGAACTTGCAGCTCGTCGGCCTAGCCGGCGAGCTTTTTTGTTATTCCGGGACTGTGTTTTCGGTCCAATTCTCAGCTTCTTAAACAAAATCTCGATCTGTAACATCTAGACCCGATTTGGGCGGCTAAGTGTTACAGATCGAGATGTTTCGGCAGGACGGTCTTCGTTTGTCTAAATCTGTAACACGAGGGACGGATTTTGCCGAGTTGTTGTTATAGATTGAGATTATCTAGCAGGCGGGTTTGGTTTGTCTCGATCTGTAACAGTAAGACCCAGTTTTGCCGCGTAACTGTTACAGATTGAGACAAACCGACGGGCCGCCCCGTCCCATCCACCAGCCGCCACCTGATATTCGCCGATTTCCGTTGTGCCGCTGTGCCCCCATGCCATATCCTCTAGACAACTACGCGGCATCATCGCCGCCGCGCCTACAAGAGAGGAATGTCCATGACCGCACCTGCATCCAAGCTGCTCCAGCCCATTACGGTTGGCCCCCTTGAGCTCAAGAATCGCATTATGTTCCCGCCGCTGACCACCGGTTACGAGGAGCGCGACGGTTCCATTGGCGAGCGCAGCCTGGCTTTTTACGAGCGCCTGGCCCATGGCGGCGTGAGCTACATCGTCATCGGTGACGTTGCTCCCGTTATGACCGCGAGCCCCACGCCCAAGCTGGCGACCGACGCTCAGATTCCCACGTTTAAGGCCCTGGCCGACGCCGTCCACAAGCACGGTGCCAAGGTTGCGCTGCAGCTGTTCCACCCCGAGTACGACGTGCCCGGTGTCGGCCGCATGGTCATGGGATCCATGGCTGCCGCCAAGGCCGCGCAGGAGGCCAAGGCCGCCGGCGACGAGGAGACCTTTGCCGCCAAGATGGCCGAGTCCAACGAGATTCGCAACCAGGCCTACGCCAAGCTGCATCACGACATGCAGCACTTTGTGAACGAGGCGAGCGTAGAGCAGCTCACCCAGATCAAGGAGGCCATCGCCGCCTCGGCCGCTCGCGCGCAGCAGGCCGGCATCGACGCCATCGAGGTCCACGGCGACCGCTTGGTGGGTTCGCTGTGCTCGGCCATCCTCAACCAGCGCACCGACGAGTACGGCGGCTCGTTCGAGAACCGCGTTCGCTACGCGCTGGAGGTCGTCGCTGCCATTAAGGAAGCCGCGCCGCAGCTGATGGTGGAGTACAAGCTCCCCGTGATCATGGAGAACCCCGACGGCACGCCGCGCGGCAAGGGCGGCCTGCAGCCCGACGAGGCCTGCGAGTTCGCCAAGCTGCTCGAGGGCGCGGGCATCGATATGATCCAGGTCGCGCAGGCCAACCACACCGGCAACATGGGCGACACCATTCCGCCCATGGGTGCCATGCCCTACAACTGGACGCTGCCCGTGGCCGAGCGCGTCAAGGCCCTGGTCTCCGTGCCGGTGGCAACCGTCGGCCGCGTGGTCTCGGTCGAGGCCGGCGAGAAGATTCTGGAAGACGGCGCCGCCGACATCATCGCCTACGGCCGCTCGCTCATGTGCGACCCCGACATTGCGCTGAAGGCCGCCACGGGCGAGCCCATCCGCGAGTGCCTCAACTGCAACAAGGGTTGCGTCGACGCGATCCAAAACCGCAAGTACATCTCGTGCGTGCTCAACGCCGAGAACGGTGACGAGGCGACCATCGCCATCAAGCCGGGCGAGGGCGACAAGAAGATCGCCGTGGTGGGCGGCGGTATTGCCGGCCTGGAGGCCGCACGCGTGGCGGCCAAGCGCGGCTACGACGTGACCATCTACGAGGCGAGCGATCACTTGGGCGGCCAGATTGTGCTGGCGGCTGCGCCTCCGCGCAAGGACGAGATCATGCGCTCGGTCGAGTACTACGAGAAGATTCTGCCTGGCCTGGGCGTGAAGGTTGAGCTCAACCACGTCGCTAGCCCCGCGGACCTCAACGCCGCCGACGCCGCGATTGTGGCTGTGGGCGCACACGACGTGATCATCCCCGTTCCGGGTGCCGACTCGGAGAAGGTCGTCTCGAGCTGGGACGTGCTGGCCGGCAAGGTGGAGCTCAGCGGCCGCGTCGCCGTCATTGGCGGTGGCCTGGTGGGCACCGAGACTGCCGAGTACCTGCTGCAGCACGGCTGCGAGGTGGCGATCGTGGAGATGCTCGACAAGATTGCCACGGGCGAGTCCGAGACCATTCTGCCGCTGATTATGAGCGACTTTGCCGCCCACAACGTGGAGCAGCACGTTAAGACCCGCCTGACTGCCATTACCGACGAGGGCGTGGAGGCCGTTCGTACCACCGAGGACGGCGCCGAGGAGCCGGTGAAGATCGCCTGCGATTACGTGGTGATGGCCGTGGGCTCGAAGGCCAACGCGTTTGATCTGGACGGCGTGACGGTGCCCGTGACCTGCGTGGGCGACTGCTCGGGCGAGCGCACCGCCGACATTGCGAGCGCCATCCGCACGGCGTATCACGCGGCCAACGAGCTGTAGTTGAACATCGCGGCCAGGCGGGGCGGTAGCACGGATCCGTCTCGCCCGGCTGTGTCCCGTCGGGTGTCAACCGGTGCGGGGCCTGCAAGCGCAGCAGGTCCCGCCCTTTTTGTTTTGCTCCGGTGGATGGCAATGCGCGGTAATCATGAGGAGTGAGGACGTCTACTGCCTCGCAGATCACTCAAAATTATTGGGGGAGGGGTTAATAACTATATCCTCTATACCAAAGGACATAAAGAGATGCCAATTTTGTTGACAAGCGAATGACTATTAGCTGCGAGTCGGCTACCAGCGTAAATAATCGATAAAGAAATGTCGTAATTTGGTGCCAAATGCCCAGATAACGCCGCGCCTATTTTAATTAACTGCTTTGAGCAAACAGTAAACTGCTACTATCTAACTTGCACGTAAGAAAGCAGATTAACGGTTAAGGCTAAGAAGTGGCAGGTATGTCGGAAGCAACTAGGACTCGCACGCATGCGCCTGAGGTTAGGCAGCGCGCCGTCGAGATCCTCCAAGAGGGGGTCGGTCATCGCGCCCTCGCCGCGGAGCTTGGCATTCCCCAGGCCACGGCTCGTCAGTGGGCCCGCGCGTATGCCGTGGGCGGTGCCGACGCCGTTCTCAATGCCGGTTCGCATCATCACACCTATTCGTACGAAGTTAAGCTCGCCGTGGTCAAGGACCGCTTGGAAAACGGCTTAACGGTTCGCGAGGCCATGATCAAGCACAAGATTCCCAGCGAGTCTTCGGTCAAGGCTTGGTGCCGCCAGTACCGCGAGGGCGGTGAGGCCGCGCTGGTCGATAAGCCGCGCGGTCGCAAGCCGCGCGTTAAAAAGGCGGAATAGCGAACGGGATGGTGCGCCCACAGGGGCGCATTTTTCTTGCCGCCCCTCTACTCCAATGCGGACAGACTCCTTGCCCCGTACGCCTAAAACTCCCCAGTTGACCGAAAACCTGCCGCCGCTGCTCCTCAATTGAGCTATAACGTTAAACAATTGCAGCGTTTTTGCATGGGGGAGTGATGGTATGACGCTACTGTATTTCCTTACCCTGTTTCCGCTGGTACCGGCGCTGGGCATGCTGCTCGCGCGCGGTGACCGCGCCCGCGATGCGGTGGGGCTCATAGGTTCCGGCATTATTATGGCGGTGACAGTTGTAGTCGCCGTCATGTTTTTTGGCACGGGTCCGCAGAGCTTTGAGGTTGCCCCCGGCACCTCGCATGTGCTCTCGATCATCAGCTCCGCCATCGACGTGATTCTGTGCGCCGTCATCCTGTACAACGCGCGTAAATATAAGAGCACGCTCACCACGGTGCTCGGCGTGGTGCAGCTGGTGGGCTCGCTCGCCTTTGCAGCCATGACGCTGCCCGCGGCCGAGGCCGTCACGGCGACGCCGCTCTACCTGGACTACATGAGCGTGATCATGGTCCTCGCCGTCGGTATCGTCGGCAGTCTAATCTGCGTGTATGCCTTGGGTTACATGAAGGACTTCCAGGCCCATGACGAGCACGAGGCCGCGCTGCGCGGGCAGACCGCGCCCGACCGTCGCCCGCAGTTCCTGGCGCTTATGTTCCTGTTCCTCTCGGCCATGTTCGTCATCGTGACGAGCGATAACCTTGAGTGGCTGTTCTGCGGCTGGGAAATCACCACCGTGTGCTCGTTCCTCATGATTGGCTACACGCGCACGCCCGAGGCCATCAAGAACGCCTTCACCCAGATCATCCTCAACATGCTGGGCGGCATCGCGTTTTTGGCCGGACTCATGTACCTGCACGTTAACGGCATGCCGCTGACCATCTCGGGCATGATCGAGCTTTCCGGCGCCGGAACCGCGCAATCCGCGCTGCTGGTGATGCCGGTCGTTCTGCTGTCGCTCGCCGCCCTTACCAAGGCCGCGCAGATGCCGTTCCATACCTGGCTGCTCGGCGCCATGGTTGCCCCCACGCCCACGAGCGCCCTGCTGCATTCGTCCACCATGGTCAAAGCCGGCGTGTTCCTAATGGTCAAGCTGAGCCCGCTCTATGCCATCTATCCCGTAACCGGCTTTATGGTCACGAGTGTGGGCGCCATCACGTTTTTGCTTGCTGCCCTCATGGCCATCTCGCAGAGCAACGCCAAACGCGTGCTCGCGTACTCCACCATTTCCAACTTGGGCCTCATCAGTGCCTGCCTGGGTGTCGGCGCGCCCGAGGCCGTATGGGCGGCCATCTTTCTGATCCTGTTCCACACGGTGGCAAAGTCGCTGCTGTTCCTGTGCGTAGGCACCGCCGAGCATCATATCGGTAGCCGCGATATCGAGGACATGGATGGTATGTTCAGCCGCATGCCGCACCTGACGCGTCTGATGATGCTGGGCATCATGGGCATGTTTGTGGCGCCGTTTGGCATGCTCGTGTCCAAGTGGGGTGCCCTGGTGGCGTTTGCCCAGACCGGCAACGTGCTCATGATCATGGTGCTGGCCTTTGGCTCGGCCGCGACGTTCTTCTTCTGGGGCAAGTGGCTTGCCAAGCTTTCGGGCGTCGACCCCACGGCTCAAAACGTGGAGGTCAATGTCCATAAGACCGAATGGATGGCCCTCAACACCATCGCCGCGCTGCTGATTCTGTGCTGCGTGGCGTTTCCGGTTATCTCGAGCGGTCTGGTGTCGCCTTACTTGGCCATGGTGTTTGGCCGCGTGCCGTACGTTATTGGCAAGGACGCCATGTATCTGATGGTGGTTATCGTGGCGTTTATCGCCGTGGTGCTGCTGACTTCATTCCGCGTGAGCAACAAGCCGCACGTCAACGTATATCTTTCGGGTGTGGGAACCGACAATTACCGCCATTTCCGCGGCTCGATGGGACACGAGGTGAAGGCCGAAAAGCGCAATTGGTATTCGGAGGATGCCCTTGGCGAGAAGCGTATTGGCCCCGCGGGTAGCGTCGTGTGCTGCAGCATTATCTTGTTTGCGCTGCTGTGTTGCGCGTGGATTGGGCCCGAGAGACTTGCCATGAGTGCGCCCTCGGTGTTGCGCGGCAAGTATTTTGAAGGCTCGGGCGTCGTGGGCATATTTATTGGTACCGTGGTGTTTGCCCTGCTGGCGCCGCTTGTGGGCGGCCTGATCGACGGCGTTGACCGCAAGCTTTCGGCCCGCATGCAGGGCCGCGTGGGTCCGCGCCTGCTGCAACCGTTCTACGACGTTGCCAAGCTGCTGCGCAAGGCTCCCGCCAGCGTAAACACCATGGATGATACCTACATGACGTGTGCGCTCATCTTCACCGTCGTGGGCGGCGGCATCTTTGTGTCGGGTTCCAACACGCTGCTGTGCGCTTTTATGGTTACCCTCGCCGCGATCTTTGTGGTGTTGGCGTCCGCCTCGACGCAAAGCCCGTTTGCCCAGGTCGGCGCCGATCGTGAGTTGCTGCAGGTTATGAGTTACGAGCCCGCCGTTCTGCTGATGAGCGTGGGCCTGTACCTTGCTACCGACAGCTTCGATTCCATTGCCGTGACGGGGCAGTCGGCCCCCATCATCGTGTACAGCGCGCCCATTTTCCTCGCGCTGCTCGCGGTGCTTACCATCAAGCTGCGCAAGTCGCCGTTCGATCTTTCGTACTCGCATCACGCGCATCAGGAGATCGTCCAGGGCGTCGCCACCGAGATGAGCGGCGGCACGCTGGCCAAGATGACCCTTATGCACTGGTGCGAGACCGTGCTGTTTTTGATGTGGGTGGGCATGTTCTTTGTTTGGGGCAACCCCGTGAGCTGGGTCGTAGCCCTGGTCGTGATGGCTGCGACGTATTTTGTCGAGGTGCTGATCGACAACACCTTCGCACGCAGCACCTGGCGCAGCTGCTTTAGGCTCGGATGGGGCGTGGCGCTGGTGTTTGGCCTGCTCAACCTTATGCCCATCCTCGTCGACGTGTTTATTTAGGAGGCGGCATCCATGGATCATAAAATGTCGCGCTCGCCGTGGGTTATTCATTACGACGGTTCGAGCTGCAACGGATGCGATATCGAGGTGCTGGCCTCGCTCACGCCGCTGTTCGATGCGGAGCGCTTTGGCGTGGTCAACACCGGCAACCCCAAGCATGCGGATATCTTTTTGGTGACGGGGTCGGTCAATGCCCAGAACCTGCCCGTCGTGCGCCAGATTTACAACCAGATGCTCGAGCCCAAGTGCGTGGTGGCGTGCGGTATCTGCGCGTGTTCGGGCGGCGTATTCCGCGATGCCTATAACGTGATCGGCGGCGTGGACCGCGCGATTCCCGTGGACGTGTACGCGCCCGGGTGTGCCATTCGCCCCGAGACGGTGATCGATGCCATCGTGGAGGCGTGCGGCATCCTGGACCAGAAGGAGGCCGTGATGCGCGCCGGCGGCGACCCGCTTACCGTGGGCGGTGCCACTACTTGGGACGGTGGCGTTGAGCTGGGCGAGGACGGGTTTGTGGCTGCGGCTGAGGCCGGGGCCGGTGTCGACGCAGGCACGGCTGACGGTGCGCCCGCCGCTGCAAGGGAGGCCGAGTAATGCAAAAGGCTATCTATACCACCGTCGGGATCGATGAACTGTTGCCGCATGTGCAGGCGCTCAAGGGCGTCGGCGCGCGCTTTGTGCAAATGCACGCTGAACGCAACGTCGACGACGGCTCGTATCGCTTGGTCTATACGTTTATCAACGTTCGTGCTGCTCAGGAGCATATTGCGCAGGACGGCAGCTATGCGATTGAGAACCTGGTGGTTGAGGGCATCGACCAGTACCAGGAGATTCCGTCCATCAGCTCGTATTACCCCGCGGTGTTCCCGTTTGAAAATGAGGCCCACGACCTGTTTGGCCTTGCCATTACCGACATGCAGATCGACTTTAAGGGCTTTTTCTACCAGGTTTCGACTGCCGATCCCATGAGCGTTATCACGCCCGAGGTGAAGGCCGCGCGCGAGAAGGCCATGAAGGTCCGTGCCGCCGCCGAAGCCAAGGCGCGCAGGGCCCCCTGCGAAAAGGGCCGCCGCTGCTGCGGCTGCTGCAGGGGAGGGCGCTGCGAGCGCCGGCGATGCCGCGGGCTCCGATGCTCAGCACGATGAGGCTGCTGCGAAGGCCGCGCTCAAGGCTGCCGAGATGGAGGCAAAGCTCGCTGCCATGGATCCCGAGAAAGCAGCCAAGGTCCGCGCGGCGCTTGCCGCCAAGGCCGCCCGCGACAAGCAGAAAAAGGAGGCGTAAGGCCCATGGCACATCGCTCCGTCATTCCGTTTGGCCCGCAGCACCCGGTGCTGCCCGAGCCGCTTCATCTGGACCTGGTGATTGAGGACGACCGCGTTTTCGAGGCAATTCCGCAGATCGGCTTTGTGCACCGCGGACTCGAGAAGCTCACCGAAAAGCGCGACATGCACCAGTTTGGCTACATCGCCGAGCGCATCTGCGGCATCTGCGCCGTGGGCCACAGCTGCGGCTATGCCAGCGCCTGCGAGCGCATGCTCGACATCGAGGTGCCTGGCCGCGTGCAGTATATCCGTACCATTTTGCACGAGCTTTCGCGCATTCACTCGCACCTGCTGTGGCTGGGCCTGCTCGCCGACGCCTTTGGTTTTGAGGCGCTGTTCTATCGGTCGTGGACCCTGCGCGAGCAGATACTCAAGATTTTTGAGAGCACTTGCGGCGGGCGCGTGATTCTGTCGATTAACGAGATCGGCGGCCTTAAGCACGATATCGAGGACTCCGAGCTGGCGGGCATTGTCCAGACGCTCGACGCCATGCGTCCCGACTACGAGACCCTGGTGCATACGTTTTTGGACGACAATAGCTGCGGCGAGCGCCTGCACGGCGTGGGCGTGATCAGCAAGAAGGACGCGCTGGATCTGTCGATGGTCGGCCCGTTCGGTCGCGCCTCGGGCGTGGATTACGACGTGCGCATGTTTGGCGACGGCGCCTATGCTGATCTGGCCGCGTTTGAGCCTATCGTTGCTAGCGATGGCGACTGCTATGCCCGCTGCCAGGTGCGTTGTGCCGAGGTCACGCAGGCCATGGATATTATCAAGGAGCTTGTGGGCAAGATTCCGCACGACGGTATCGGCGGGCGCACCAAGCTCACGCCGGCCGACGGTGCGCGCGGCGAGGTTGTGATTGAGCAGCCGCGCGGCGAGGCGTATTACTATGTGCGCGGCAGCGGCACCAAGAACCTGGACCGTTTTCGCGTGCGAACGCCGACGTCGCAAAACCTGGCGGGTCTGACGCATGCGCTGCAGGGCGTGCTCCTTGCCAACGTGCCCATGATTATCCTGACCATCGACCCCTGCATTAGCTGCACGGAAAGGTAGGCGCGGCATGAGTTTACTGACATTTGCCAAGACGGCCTTGGGTTCTATGGTCAAGCAGCCGGTAACGGTGTGCTATCCGCAGGAGAAGCTCGCGGTACCCGAGCGCTTGCGCGGACATATCGTTAACGACATGGACGTGTGCATTTGCTGCGGCATGTGCGCGCGTCGCTGCCCGGCGGGCGCGCTCGCGGTCGATCGCAAGGGTGGAACGTGGTCGATCGACCCGTATGCCTGCGTGGTGTGCGGTGAGTGCATCGAGAGCTGCCCCAAGCACTGCCTGACTATGGACACCGCCCGCACCCCAGTCGCAGCGGACAAGACTCCCACAGTAGAAACCAAGCCGGAGTAACGCTGGGATAGAACTGGAATAGGGGCCGGTGGGGCAATTTTGCCCCACCGGCCCCGCGCTTAAACGCGCGGTTGTGCCGTCGCGAACAAAACTATGCCGGATTACTACGATAAATCGCCCACCTCCAACCACACCGCATTTGGCAAAATCAAAACCGCAGGTAGACGGCTTGTAGTTTTGCGAAAAAATCACGCGTGGTCGGGAATCTCGTTTTTATCGTAGTAAACCGGCATAGTTTTGAAATGACATCATATTCGTAACATCACTTGATCTCCCGTGGACAGAGGGAAACGGATCATTTTGGCCTCGCGAGGACATCCGTGTGGCCCGTTCGCCATGAAATGGGCCTATCTACTACGTTTGGGCGGTGGCCCTCAACCACGGCAAAAAATGCGAAAAGAAAACCGCAGGTAGAACGCCTGCGGTTTTCTGGAAAACGGGGGTATGGTCAAGGGTATCGAGTCAAACGTAGTAGATGGGCAGGTTTCGTGGCGAGCGGTTCCGGGTGATTCCTTGGGGACGGAGGAAAACGGATCATTTTGGTCCCGCGAGGCTTGCGGAGGCGCTCGTGCAGAGCCGCTCGGACAAAACTATGCCGGTTTACGGGGCTAAGTCACGCGCTCCCAACCATGCCGATATCCGTGAAAATAAAACCGCAGGTAGACAAGCCGTCATTTTACGGAAAACGCGGGTATGGATGGGGGCCCTGAGCTTAGCCCCGTAAACCGGCATAGTTTTGAAATGGCATTAAATCGATAACAGCTATTTTGCTCTGTCGGAGCGGTTGGCCGTTGGGTAATTACCCTCGCAGGTAGGCGATGGCGATCTGCGTGCGGTTGCGTAGCCCCATTTTGGCTAGGATCGAGCTGATGTGGTTGCGCACGGTGCCTTCGCCCATGTAGGCGGTGGCGGCGATCTCCTTGTTGTCGAGGCCGCGGGCGATGAGCTCGGCGACTTCGAACTCGCGGTCGGTTAGGCCGGCAAAGGCTGTGGGCCGGCGGGGCGCGTCGGCTTCGGTGCCCGCCCCATTAAAATCGATATCCTCGATCGCCTTGCCCTCGAGCACGCGTTTGCCATCCATGACCTGTGCCAACGCCGGCGGAATGGCGGCGACATCGGTCTTGATCAGGTAGCCGCGGGCGCCCAGTTTAAGCGCCGACACAATGTACTCGTCATCCGAGAATGTCGTCAGAAACACCACGCGCGCCGTGGGGTCGCGCTCAAGGATTTCGCGTGCCGCCGAAAGGCCGTCGCGTCCCGGCATCTGAATGTCGAGCAGCGCGATGTCGGGCGCGTGCTCGCTGTAGAGCGCGACCGCCTCGTCGCCATTGGCGCCGGTGCCCACCACTTCGATCTGCGGCTGGGCGCCCAGGATAATCTTGAGCGAATCGACCACTAAGCGGTCGTCGTCGACAACGATGAGCCTCATCGGTCCTCATCTCCTTGCTGTTTGGGAACGGTGGCAAACACGCGCCAGCCGCCGGCGCTGGCACGCGGGCCGGCGGTGAAGGTGCCGCCAAGCGCCTCGATGCGCTCGCGCATGGAGGCGAGCCCCATGCCCTCCGCAGCGCCGCGGCCGCTTGCTTGGACCCCGCCCGCGCCATCGTCGGTAACGACAAGCTGGTAAAACGACGGATGTTCCATGCATCGTACGGTGACGGTCTGGGCGCAAGCGTGGCGCATGGTATTGGAGAGTGCCTCGCGCAGGACCGCTGCAAAGCAGTTGGCGACATTTGCGGGCGCATGCTCGGCCAAAACTTCAAGCTCAATCTGCGGGCCGCCGTCCGAGCGCGCGCCTTCAACAATGCGTTCGAGCTGCACGGAAAGGTCGACGGCGTTGTCGTTGAGCGCGTGGACGCTGGCGCGCACAAGCTGGAGCGCCTCGTCAACCGTGCGTTTGACGTCGGCGAAATCGGCGGCGACGCCGGGCTCATCGGCATGGACCACGCGCAGGGCCTCGGCTTGAAGCGAAGCGCGCGTGAGCTGGTGGCCCACGTTATCGTGGATCTCGCGCGCGATACGGGCGCGTTCGGCGAGCGTCGCGAGCTCGACTTCGTAGTCCTGGCGGTCGGCGAGGTCGCGGTTGCGTGCCTCGAGTGCCAGGGCGCGTTCTTGCAGCTTGTCGCGGGTGCGACGCATGCGTTCCTGTTCGCGCTCCAGCTGCGCGGTGCGCAGCGACAGCAACGTGGCGGCGACCGAAAGGATGGCGGTTAACAACAGCGTTCGGGTGGTGAGCACGCCACCACGAAGGTCCGCGACAAGCGCGCAGGCAAACACGGCGCCAATCGCCAGTGCGGGCCAGATTCGTTCATGGCGCACGCGTCGCGCGATGTCATAGAAGGCAAGGGGTGCAAACGGCACAAACGGCGGCACGAAGACGGCCGCGATGATGTAAGCGTAGCTCGCGGCCTCGCTTGCGCGTCGCGTGCGTTCCTCCTGTGCGACCTCGGCCAGCGAGGTGGCAATAACGCCAAGGCAAAACGCCGCGACCAGGCGAGCGTCCACAGCAAGGCCCATGGCAGCTGCAATACAGCACGCCAGCACGATCGATTTGTCGAAAAGCCTGTTCATACGGGTATTGTACGCGAAGCCGCGCGTGGTGGAGGGGCCGCCTGCGCAACTGTGACATTCCTCCCACGCGGCAAATCGGGGACGTCGGCAGGCCACGCGGCCAAGCCTCGCACTCGTGACAAAGCTCACTGGTGCGCGCCGTCCGCTCCTGCGATGATGCAATCGTACCGGGCCACGACCAACAGAAGGGCCGCCTCATGACAGACATCGTCCACGTCGAAAACCTCGTCAAGCGCTATGACGATCTTATTGCGCTCGACCACTTTAACCTGAGTATCGCCCCCGGCGAGATCTTTGGCCTGTTGGGCCCCAACGGCTCGGGCAAGACCACGTCCATCAACTGTATCCTGCAGCTGCTTGCCTACGACAAAGGCACCATCGAGCTCTTTGGCGAGCCCATGACGCCCGCCCGCTACGACCTCAAGCGCCGCATCGGCGTGGTGCCGCAACAGGTGGCGGTGTTCGACGAGCTCACCGTGCGCGAGAACATCGACTATTTCTGCAGCCTCTACGTCAGCGACCGCAAACGCCGCCGCGCGCTGGTGGACGAGGCGATCGACTTTGTCGGTCTGGGCGACTTTACCAAGTTCCGCCCCGGCAAGCTTTCGGGTGGCCTGGCGCGTCGCCTCAACATCGCCTGCGGTATCGCGCACAAGCCCGAGCTCATCTTCTTTGACGAGCCCACGGTGGCGGTCGACCCGCAGAGTCGCAACGCCATCCTGGAGGGCATCTGCCGCCTGCGCGACGAGGGCGCCACGGTGGTGTATACCAGCCATTATATGGAGGAAGTCGAGCAGATCTGCAGCCGCATCATGATCATGGACGGCGGACGCGTGCTGGCGCAGGGCACCAACGACGAGCTCAAGCGCATGATTCAGATGGGCGAGAAGATCGTGATCGAGGTCGGCGAGGTGCCGAGCGCGGCGCTCGGTGCCGTCGCGAGCCTGCCGCATGTCCTGGACCTGTCGGCGACGGCGGGCCAGCTCACGTTTTCGTGCGAGGCGAGCCCGCATAACCTGACGGACATTCTCGATGCGCTGCGCTCGCATGACGTGGCGCTTGGCCGCATTTATTCCGAGCCGCCGACCCTCAACGACGTGTTCCTCGAGATCACCGGCCGCGAGCTGCGCGACTAGGGGGCAGCCATGTTCAACACCATTATCATTACGGTCAAGACGCTGCTGCGCCGACCGAGTACGTGGGTCTGGGGCGCTCTCTTTCCCATCGCGCTTTCCACGATGTTCATGTTTATGTTTGCGAACCTCAGCTCCGACGGCAAGATCGACCCCGTGCCGGTGGCCGTCGTAGCGGATGAGGTCTGGGACGCCTCGACCTTTAAGGGCGTGGCGACGTCGCTTGCCAAGGAAGGCGACGATCAGCTGCTCGAGATCCACGAGCTCGACGACGCAGCCGATGCGAACCGTGCGCTTAAGGCCGGCGAGGTTGCGGGCATCTATACGGTCGACGACGCAGGCGTACCCAAGCTCACACTGCTATCGAGCTACGACAGCTCGCGCGCATCATCGGTGCTCACCGATCGCAGCATCCTGGAGACGGTGGCAAGCTCGTATACACAAAATGCCGAGCTCATGTCCCAGATTGCCCAGGACAACCCGGCGGCGCTCGCCGACCAAGAGGCGGTTGCGCGCGCCCTGTCGCTCGAGGGCGGCTCCCGCCGCGTAAGCCTGACGCGCACCACGCCCGACGGCACGACCATTTACTACTACGCGCTCTTTGGCCTGGTCGCGATGATGTCTGCCGAGTTTGCCGCTTTGAGCGTCGTCGACCTGCAGCCCAATCTGTCGGGCCTTGGCGCGCGCCGCTGCGTGGGTGGCCTTTCCAAGACGGCGTCGCTAGCCGGCATCTTTGTCGGCTCGTGGCTGGTTTCCTTTGCCTCGATGGCGGTTGCGATTGGCTACGTGCGCCTAGTCGTTGGCGTCGACTTTGGCGGGCGCGAGGGGCTGTGCCTGCTGGGCGGTGCTGCATCCGCGCTAGCCGCCACGGGCCTGGGGCTCTTTGTGGGCACGCTTCCCGTTAAGGGTGGCAAGGCGTCCAAGTCGGGCATCCTCACGGGCTTTGCCACCACGTGCGCCCTGTTCGCCGGCCTCTACGGCGAGCCGGCGACGGCGCCTTCCCCACGATATGAGACT
>OBWS01000710.1_pt1 | contig 17860 bp, 21 predicted proteins | sample 1495291 | NCBI WGS metagenome assembly OBWS01 (sample SAMEA2580090, study PRJEB22360) | human gut metagenome | biome: human gut; feature: human-associated habitat; material: faeces | place: Denmark | collected 2008/2010 | reverse complement strand
CGCCGTGAACCATGTCAGGCGGGGAACCGAGCAGCATTAAGCGGATTGGCCGGTGCGATGCAGGTTGTGTCTGTTCGTCCGCATATCCTATTGCATGTGTCGTCATTTTGGCGAGCTGTCTTGCTTTCGGTTTATTGGCGCAAAGGCAGGTGGACACATCCCGATGTATCAGGTCTTATACCGCAAATGGCGGCCCCGGCAGTTTTCAGATGTCGTAGGGCAGCCTCAGGTTACGTCCACTTTAAAAAACGAGCTGCTCTCCGGCAGACTGGCCCACGCATATCTGTTCACCGGCTCGAGGGGGACCGGCAAAACCACCTGCGCCAAAATCCTGGCCAAGGCGGTCAACTGCCTGAATCCCCAGGGCGGCGACCCTTGCGGAGAGTGCGAAATCTGCCGCGGGCTCGACAACGGCTCCGTGCTGGATGTGGTGGAGATCGACGCCGCCAGCAACAACGGCGTGGAGAACATCCGCGCCCTGCGCGAGGAAGCGAATTTTACGCCCGCCGCCGCAAAATACCGGGTATACATTATCGACGAGGTTCACATGCTTTCCATCGGCGCGTTCAACGCGCTGCTGAAAACGCTGGAGGAGCCGCCGGAGCACGTGATTTTTATTCTGGCCACCACCGAGGTGCACAAGCTCCCCGCGACGATCCTGTCCCGCTGCCAGCGGTTTGATTTTCACAGGATTGCCCCGGCGGACATTGCGGACCGCCTCACCTACATTGTCGGCGAGGAAAACGCCAGCATTGAGCCGCAGGCCGCGCTGCTGCTGGCCAGATTGGCCGACGGTGCACTGCGCGACGCGCTCTCGCTGCTCGATCAGTGCCTGGGGCGCAGCCGCGACGTCACTGTGGACGTCGTCACCCAAACCGCCGGACTGGCGGGGCGGGAGCATTTGTTCCGGCTGGCGGACGCCATCACCGGCAAAGACGCGGCCACCGCGCTGCGGGTGATCGACGAGCTGTATACCGCGTCTAAAGACATGGCGCGGCTGTGCGAAGAGCTTTCGAGTTATTTTCGCGGGCTGATGCTGCTGAAAACCATGAAGGACGCCAGAGACATTCTGGCGGTTCCGGAAGAAGAATATCAGGCCATGTCCGCACGGGCCCTGCCCACCTCCCTGCCGGTGATCCTGCATTGTCTGGATACGATGCAGGATGCGCTGGAGCGGATGTACCGTGGCGGCAGCCGGCGAATTGAAATGGAAATGGCGGTTCTGCGCCTTTGCTCACCAGAGCTGGATTCCGGCATGGACGCGCTGGTTCGGCGGATTGCCGCACTGGAGAGAAAAAGCCCCGCTCCCGCTGCGCAGACAGTGCCGCCGGAGCCACAGGCTCCCCGCATACAGGAACCCTCTGCCGCGGCGCCTTCTCTCGTTCCCACCGCACCCCCGGCGCGGCAAAAGGTACCGGACGACGCGCCGCCGTGGGCGGAGGAGCCGCCGGCCCCCTATGAACCGGCGGTTCCCACACCGCACTTTGTTGCCGAGGAACCGGTAATGGAGAAAGCCCCAGCACCGCCCGCCGTTTCACCGGCTGCGAAAGAATCCGGCGCGCCCAGCTCGCTTGAGGAGCTGCAGGATTCGGCCCGCCCGCTCGATGTGTGGCCGGAAATTCTGCAGACGATGAAGGATTACTCTCGGGTCGTCGCCGCTTCGTTCGCTGGCTCCACCGCCTATGTGAGCGGAGAATATGTTTTGATCGACGCGCCCAGCCCCACCGCGCTTGAGCTGCTTCGCCGCCCCGCCCAGCGGGACAAAATGCGCGACGCCATCAAGCAGATAACGGGACGTACCTATAAACTGGGGCCGTACAAAAAGCCCCAAACAGAACAGACAAAAGAGCAGGACCCGCTCAAAGCCCTGGCGGAAAGCGCCGCGGCGGCGGGAATCCCAGTGATTCAACAATAACGGGAGGTTTCGACATGAAAGCAAGATTACCGGAAGGCTACGGCAAAGGCGGCGCCGCCAATTTACAGCAGCTGGCGCGGCAGGCCCAGAAGCTGCAGGAGGAAATGGACAAGGCCACCACCGAGCTGGAGACCAAGGAGTACACCGCCACCTCCGGCGGAAACGCCGTAGAGGTTGTCGCCACCGGCAAAATGGAACTGAAATCCATCGCCATCAAGCCCGAGGTCGTGGACCCCGAGGACGTGGAGATGCTTTCCGACCTGATTCTGGCCGCAGCAAACGAAGCGCTGCGCGCCGCCGCCGCCGACAAAAGTGAGCGGATGGAATCCCTTTCGGGCGGCCTGAACGTACCCGGGATCTTTTGATCTATGTCCGCCTATTATGTGGCGCCTCTGGCGCGGCTGATCGAGCAGTTTGAACGGCTGCCCGGCATCGGCCATAAAAGCGCCCAGCGCCTTGCCTATTATGTTCTTGGGCTCTCCAAGGAGGAAACGGAGCAATTCACCGGAGCCATCCGGGAGGCCCACGAGAAAATTCATTACTGCAAAGAGTGCTGTAACCTGACGGATCAGGAGCTTTGCCCGGTCTGCCGCAGCGCCGGGCGTGACCGCTCGATCATCTGTGTGGTGGAAGACCCGCGCGATGTGTTCGCGCTCGAGCGCACCAACGAGTACAAGGGCCTTTACCACGTGCTTCACGGCGCGATCTCCCCCCTGAACGGCGTAGGCCCGGATCAGCTCTGCATTAAGGAGCTGCTGGCCCGCATGAACGACGAGGTCAGAGAGATCATCATGGCCACCAATCCCACGGTGGAGGGCGAAGCCACGGCGATGTATCTGTCGCGTCTGCTCAAGCCCATGGGCATTACGGTAACGCGCCTCGCCTACGGCATTCCCGTCGGCGGCGATCTGGAATATGCCGACGAGGTAACCCTGACTCGCGCGATGGAGGGCCGGAGAGAAATTTAGAACGGAGGCTTTTTTGTATGGCCGAAAAGCTCGCAACCAAAACAATCGCTCAAAACAAAAAAGCCTTTCACGACTACTTTGTGGAAGAAAGCATGGAGGCCGGCATCGAGCTGGCCGGCACCGAGGTGAAATCCCTGCGTCAGGGGCGCGCCAACCTGAAGGACGCGTGGTGCTCGGTGGTAAACGGCGAGCTCCTTCTCAACGGCATGCACATCAGCCCGTATGAGCAGGGCAATATCTTCAACAAAGACCCCTTGCGCGTGCGCCGCCTGTTGATGCACAAGCGCGAGATTATGCGGCTGTTTGGCCTTGTCAAACAGGACGGCTACTCCCTGATTCCGCTGTCGCTGTATTTTAAAGGTTCGATGGTCAAGGTGCAGGTGGGCCTTTGCAAAGGTAAAAAGCTGTACGACAAACGGCAGGATCTTGCGGCAAAAGCCGCGAAGCGCGACATTGAGCGCGCAATGAAAGACAAAAACAGGGCATAATATCCGGAAGAAGCCCGTATCTATATTTTAAATATGGGGATGCAATGGTTTCGACGGGGGTTGTGAGCCTGAGTAAGCGAGTAGCGGTGCGGAACCGCTATAAAATCCGTAAACTTAAAATTAAACAACAACAATAAAGTTGCTTTAGCAGCCTAATTTAGGCTGCTCGTTCTTACCGGGAGTACCGCGGCCCGGATAAGGGCGTCATTTAGCGGTGAACATGAACCGGGCCACGCCTTTCACCCGGTCATGGCTTAAAGGCTACTGAAGCACGGAGCCTGCCGACGGGCGCTGTGCGGAGGGAATGTTAAAACACCGGCTACACTCGTAGAAAGCTCTGGTAGGCAATCTTCGGACAGGGGTTCGATTCCCCTCATCTCCACCAACGAATTTAGAATACGAACCCCCGCTTTACGTTTTTGTAAATGGGCTGTTCGGTATCATCTGCAAACGGTGATAATGAAGGCCGCCCCGCTGTGGGCGGTTTTTCTTTTGCCTGTAAACGACAAAAAGCCCCCGTACCAGCCAGACGGCCAGCACGGGGGCTTTTCTGCGCGCGGTTCTGCATCCCGCACGCCTCTATTCAAATGCCCGCCGCAAGGAGGAAAGCAGCAGGCGCGAAGCAAGCTTTATCCTTTCCACGTGCCGCCCAGCGCGGCAACCGTGAATTTGCCCGCTTTTCCGTCAACAATAAGACGGTTTGCCGCTTGAAAGCAGCGGACGGCGTATGCTGTATCTTTCCCATAGATTCCGTTTGCGCCGGGCACGCCGCAATGATAGTTCTTTTCGATAAGCGCGCGCTGCAACGCTTGCACGTCGTCGCCCTGCATAAGCGGCTTCGTTACCTTTAGGACGCGGTTTATTTCCAAGCCTCCAGCGGCGGCGGCCTTCGCTTTCGTCGTGGCTGCTGGCTTCGATTTTTCGCCCGTCTTTTTGGCTGCCCGCTTCGTGGCGGGTTTTTCCGTTTTAGTTTCGCTCATGTTTCAAGCCTCCGTTCTGATTTCATAATAGTTGGTTTTCGGAAGCGCGAAAACGGCGGCTTCGATCGCACCGTCAACAATCTTTTTCATGTTGTCGTCAATCTCAACGCCCGCCGCTTCGATAAAATCATAAACAAGCTTCGTCGCTTCCTCTTTCCTTTGCTCCGCTGCAATCTTGCTTGTCTTGTAAAGCTGCTCGGCGGCTTCCACTGCCTTTTGCGCCCACCCGATCACCTTGTCAAGCAGGGCGAAGGCGGTAACGTCCGGAAAGAACCCTTCCAGCGTGTCCGTTACATAGTCTGCGGCTTGAAGCGCGGTTGAAGTGCCGTTGAGAATCCCCGAAACATTGATTCCCTTTTTCACAAGGTACGGGATCGCAATTGTTATGCCTCCGAATACGGCGGTCACGGCGGCCAGCGTAATAATAACTGCAACAATAGGTGTAATTTCCATTTATGAACCCTCACTTTCGTTATTGTCGGGCGAAATCCCTTCTTTCTTCTTAATGCGTCCGAATATCACTTCGGCAACACGTTTTAGCATCAGCGCGCCGCATTCCACGCCGACGACGGTAAAATACCGTTCAATCAACGTCGTTTGCTCGACGCGCGTAATGAGGAACGAAACATATTGCGCGATAATGAAAAGCAGCGTCGTAACCCCGATTATGATAATAACGCTTGTTGCGAACCGCTCATTTAATTTTATCGTGCGTTTCCTGCGCCTCTTCCTCCGTTTCTTGTTGCCAAAAAGTTTCATGCCATGCCCTCCGCTATTTCACAAGCGAAAGATCGCCTTTCTTCACGGCGGCCACGGTAACGCCTCCGTATGCGATAACCACACGATCCCCGCTAATCTGCTTCACGGTATGATCGCGGGCATAAACAAAGGCGGCCAAACTGCCGCCCGTGTATGTTTTCGCGCCGCTCTTCAAGCGTACCGTGCTTCCTACTTTGATTTCGGCGGCCTGCGCTCCGGAAATGTCCGCAGCATCTACCCAGCCGTACACGTCCGAACCGCCTCCCGAAACCGCTTTAAGGTGGTACGGATGCTTCCCGCTCTTGTAAATCTGCGTAACGGTTGCTTTTCCGGCTTTGCAGCTTTTCCCCGCAGCGGCGTTCGCGCTTGTGTAATGCTTCGTTCCGGTGAAGGTTACTACGTCGCCAACGGCCAGCGCGCCGCCTGCCGTTGAGCTTTCCGGCGTGCTGGGCGTTGTTGTGCTTCCCGCTCCCAGCCGTTTATTTACCTCTTCCGCGATCTGTGAATGCAGGCCATACAGATAATCGCCGGGGCAAGATTTGTTTGCAAACCAGCGGTGAACGGTCATGTTTTGCTTGTCAATCTGCCCGATCAATGATTTGTCACCCTTCCATTTAAGGGATTTGATCCCGTTCCTTTGGCAAATGTCCGTTACAAGGTCAATCAAAGCTTTATAGGCTTTGTCGGAAACATGCCACCCCGTTTCCGCGCCCCCGTCGTTGGCAACCTCGATCGTTACGGCGCGGTTGTCGTTTGAACTGGACGAACTGCACCAAGAACGATCTTTTTCTTCAACGTACATTCCGATCCGGCCATCACTTCCGATCCCGTAATTAGAACTTGCCTGCCGTGAAGTCGGCGCAAAGATGTTTCCGCAAGTTTCAATTGAACAATTCCCCGCCATACAATGAATTGTAATGGTGTCGATCGCATGATTGCGCGGGCTTGTTTTGTTCGGTGAAATCTGCGTATAGCAAATTAGTTTGCTGTTGCTCATTTGTGATACCTCCATTGAAAGAGCGGCGGGGAGGCCCCCCCCCGCCACGTTATTTTTGCGCCATTTGGAAGCCCCCGCCGCGCAATGTTATTTCTGAATTTCCATCCGGTCAATTCGCTTGTGCGCCTGCTTTGCACTTTCTTCAACCGCCGTCAGACGTGTAACGAATTCCGTATTTGTTTTCCGCTGTTCCCGCTGCTCTGCCTTCACGTCGTCAATGCCGCCTTTGATGTACCCTAATTCAGTAAGGATCGTTCCTGCGGCCTTGCCGTCGTCCGAATCATCCTTCTTTTTGTTGCGGGAAAAGGCCGCAAAGCCGAAGAAGATTACACAAATGGCGCTAATATCGGAAATTGCGGTTAAAATCCCGCTCATGTCCTGCATTGTTTTCACCCGTCGAATGACGAACGGGGCGGCCTGCTATGCCGCCCCGTTTCCTCTCTGTCGTTTTTGTTATGCGTTCTCTTCGGCAAGCTCCCCGCAATCAATATCGCGAAGAACCTGTTTCACCTGTTCCCGAATAAGGGCGGGAACGTCATTGATCGTTTTCTTTCCCTTCACAATGAGCGTTGCATAAATAACGGCCACGTTGAACGCCTCCTTTCTGAAAAAGAATAGAAATATGTTAATCATTTCCGGATTCCTCCAGCAATGAAGAAACCGCCGCTTTCAGCGATTCCGGCACTTGTGCAAGCGTCTTTACGCCTTTTCGGATAAGCTCCGCGTAGATTTTAGCCAAGTCAATTCACCATGCTTTCATAGATTTCACAAAGGGCTATTTGTGCGTCGGTAAGCTGCTTTTCGATCACTTCATCCCGTTTGTTGATTTCCTGTTTCAGTTCCACGATCTGCGCTTCCAGTTCCGCAACCCTGTTTGCATCCTTTTTGTGTGTTACGCTCATTCAAAATTACCCCCGATCCCCGAAATCCAGCAGGGCGAAATAGCTTCGCCGCGCTGCACCGTCACGCGAATATTAAGGCCGAATTGAAGCGCGCTGTTTTCGGTGTTTTCAAAGACATGCGCCAGCCCAGCAAGAACCGCATTCGTGCAATCCTCCCACGCGGGCGAAGGATCGAACGGGTTATTTGTCGCCTCAACCATGAACGAACCGCCCGCGGGAATATCCCGCGTTACCGTGATATTTGCCCGCTTCGGCTGCGCCGTCGCCTCCAGCGGGGCGGCCAGCGTTACCGCGAGGGAAGTTACTGCCTTCGTAAAAGTCAGCGTGCGCACGCTTACATTCCCCGCCGTGTCGGTTGCGGTAATGGTGAGCGTGTGCGCCGCGTTTGCAAGAGCGGTAAACGCGTTTCCGGTAACTGCGGCGTTGTAGGTTTGCCCCAGCGTCGGCGTATGCGTTTTAAGCGCGTTCCCGTCCACCGCCTCAACAACGGTTACGGTGTCGCCGTCCGGATCGGTAACGGAATAGGAATATGTGAACCCCTCTTCCTTCGTCCCAAGATTGGCGTTGCTTCCGGAAATTGCGGGCGGCTGATTGTGAATTACCGCCGCCGTTCCGGAAGTGATATACGCACTTTCAAGGCCGAAACTGTCACGTGCCTTCACGCGATACCGAAGCGTATTCCAGCTTGTGGACACCATTTCCGCGAACGTGCGCGCCGCGGAAGCCTGCACTTGCGTATAGCTGCCGCCGTTTGCGGAACGCTCCAAAATGTAGGTGATCGCGTCGCCGTCCGGATCGGTTGAAGCTCCCCACGAAATAGAAATGTTTTGCCCGCTGTAACAACTTGACGGCACACTAATTCCGGACGGCGCGGACGGGGCTTGATTCCATTGGAATTCGTAATTTCCATCTGCGTTCACATTGTCAGATACCAAGATTCCGGATTCCAGATTACAAAGCGGACGAACGCCATAGTGCCCGTAGTACGCGTAGTTGCCGCTCAACGCGCCCGAAGTGTCGACGCTCCGCACGATGCGGGAATACGACGCGTTAGGCGTGCGAAGCCAGTAATACCAAGCCGCCGACGTTGTGGGATCGCTGGAATATTGGCTTGTGTCTATGGCGGCCTGCGTGCAGTAGGCAAGGCGGCTTGTATCATCAGAAAATAATGCAAGCTTTGAACCTTCCGCAATACTGTTTTCGTTTGCAAGCCCGACTTCCGTTGTGGAAGCAAGAAACATTTTGCTTGTGACGGTTTCATAGCTGCCGCCGTCCGTGACGGTGTTCAGAACCACCGTTTGCGTTGTACTCATTAAGGCGGCTACAAAATTATCGTCCAGCATTGAAAGGAAGCCCGCCCACGTGTCATAAGGGTTTACGGAAACCCGCGCCGACGCGGGGGAAGCGTCCGCGGCGTGCTTCGCGCTGTACCAATTTCCCGCCGTGGCATTGCTGTTCAGCCATTGAAGCAAGTTTGCATAGGAATAGCGGTTGTTTCCGTAGTTCTGCCGATCCGAATTGCTGTTGCTCGGCTCTTTCGCGTCGAACGGAAGCAGGGCAATGATCCGATCGGTTATCAGCGTAACCGCTCCGGAAGGATAGCCGGTATGGTTTTTGTCAGCCATTTTGAAAACAACCTTGCTTCCCAAGATTGATTGAAAGGCCGTCTTTACCGGAACTTCAAACTTCGTCCCAACGGCAAGGGTACTTAATGATTTTGCCATTCTTTGCTTTCCTCCTTTGCCAAAACAGAACCGCCGCCCGATTGTTGTACGGCGGCGGTTTGCTTGAATATTTGATTATAATATTGATCCATGTCGCGGATAAGGTGATAACAGTTCCCTTTTTCGGCGTGTCCGCGCCAACTTTTATAGGATTGCTGCACCGTTTCCGGCGTGATCCTTCCGGCCTCCAGCAAGTGGCGCATTTTCTTCAATTTCCGGCGTGCATTGTTCTTCGATTTGCGCCGAACCTTGCGCACCACCGCACCCGTGTCCGTAATGTACGTGTGAAAGCCCAAGAAATCAAGCCCGTTTTTCAACGGATATAGATTTGTTTTCGCGTTGAGCGTAAGCCCTAAGTTTTGCACATGGTTTTCTATCTCCTTCCAGCAACGGCGTAAATATTCTTTGTCCTCATGGATTAAATAGAAATCATCCATATAGCGGCCATAATATTTCACGCCTAATTTTTCCTTGATGAAATGATCCATTGGCGAAAGGTATAAAAGCGCGAAAAGCTGCGAAGATTGATTCCCGATCGGAATTCCTACGTTGCCTTCGGTGCTGTCAATAATCATATCCAGCAGCCAAAGGCATTCTGGATCGGTTATGTGCTTGCGGATTAAGGATTTTAACGTATCGTGCTTTATTGAGTAGAAATATTTTGATATGTCGCATTTCAATACCCAACCTTCAACCCCGTTTCTACGGTAAAACCTCCGCATAAATTCTTCCAGTCTGTCAAGCCCGAAGTGCGTTCCTTTTCCCACCTGTGACGCGTAGTTATCTTTTATGAAACTGCGCGTAAGGATTGGTTCAAGAACGTTATCACAAAGCGCGTGCTGCACAACTTTATCTTTGTACCCGTTGGACATGACAACGCGCCTTTTCGGTTCAAACACTTCAAACGTATTGTAAGGCGAAAGCCTGTACGTTTTTGTTTTTAGCTGATAGCTTAACAGGTTGAGGGCTTCCAAAAGGTTTACTTCAAACTTCGCAGCCGCGCCCTTCCACCGTTTGCCGCGGCGTGCCTTTCGGTACGCGCGGTATAGGTTTTCAAAACTCCAGACTTTTTCAAAGTCGGTCATAGTTAAAAGAACTCCTTGCCGTGTACAGCCTCGGCCTTGCCAGTGTGCAATGCTCCGGCATCAACAATCCTGTATTTGTCCCCGCTGTGGATAGCGGCGACGGGAAACGCCTTCCTTTGATGGTGGTTTACTGTTTTCAGCCTGCGGCCTACTCAATCGCAAGTTCCACCGAAGCGGACGAACGCCATTGTTCCCGTTGTACGCGTTGTTGTTGTTCAACGCGCCCGAAGTGTTGACGATCCGCACGTTGCGGGAATTCGACGCGTTAGGCGTGACAAGGCATTCCCCAAACGGTTTTAAGCTCTCGTTTTGTCCCGCTTCCTCCACGCGGCGATCATGTACTTCACTTCAAGTGCCAGTTTCGACCAGTATTCGCAGCTGTCAAAAGAAATGAAGCCCATTTCATGCGAAAGCTCTATAAAAAATAGAAGCTCCTTGCAATAGGTCAATGCCTTTGCTTGAAGCCTCTGCCGTTGTCTGAATTCGTCCGCTTGCCGCAAATCTAATTCGTTTGCTTCAAGCGTCATTTCGTAAATATCAACCGCTTTATCCTGTATTCGGTTCACCAGCGTAAAACGGTACTTCTTCGGGAATTTCTGCGTGCTGTTCGTTACCGTGAAACTGTGTTTTACAAGGTCTTTCGCCTTCACAACAACGTTGAATTCCGAAGGCTCTTTCCGTTCCCGCTCCTGTCCGCGCATAAATGCAACGCCCCTTTCTGATCCGCTCCAGCGTTTCTATATCCTCGGCGCACCCTTCAAAATCAAAACCCGCCGCGGTAATAGTCAGTTTTGCCGCATGGCCGGAAGGCGTAACCCCGCAAAGCGTCACGCCCTCCGCGCCGCACACGTCACACGGCGGTTTAATCTCTGTGAACATGTTGCCTATGATGCACGATAATTCCGCGCCCGTGCAGGCGCAGCGCGTCAGCATTCGATCCTTTCTAACGCCGCATTCCAAACGCCCGTTGCAACAACGCCTTCCAGATCATCAAACAGGATAAGAAACGGATTTGTTGTAATGTCGTTGAAAAGCACAGCTTCGATTATTTCAATGCGCGCTGTGTTGTTCTGAATAAGGTTCAGCAAATGCCCCGCCGTGTTTTCGTCAAGAACGTTTTGCAGCGCGGCAAACCACGCGTTAAAATCGTTTTCCGCATCCACTTTGAACGCGTTCATGTATGCTTGCAGGGCTGCATACTGTTGATCCCCTTGCAGGCGCAGCGAATCGAAATAGGACACAAGATCGTTGTATTCCTGCAATGAAAGGTCTTGATATTCCGTGAACCACGCTTGAAGCTGGGCGTTGAACGCCGCCGTGTCAATCTGTGTAACTACTCCGGCCACCACGCCGCAAAGCGCAGCGTTTAGCCGTTGATCTGTTATATTGCCCTGCGTCACCGCCGTAACGCCCGCGCCTACCAGCACGTCCGCAATGCAAAGTTCGTATGCGTCGGCATCCCTTTGAAGTGCAGGCGCAGACGGGGAAGCGGAGGGCGTGGAGGATTTCACCGCCGCCGAAATAATGCGGTTTGTCAAATCCCAGCGAATTACAATCCGGTCAATGCGGTTCAAAACGCCGTCCGCTGTCGCAAGCGTAATCGAAAGATCATTCGTATTGAAATAGAAATACCCGTTGATCCACGCTTTGCCCGCTCGGATCGTGATTGTCATTCCGTCGCCAGTTACAACCTGTAAATTTGTTGACGGCGACGGAAAAACGCCGTTGCCTATAAACGAACTGAAATATTCAGCCCAATTTTCAGCGTTGTAAACCCTGTCGCCGCCGACCGAATTAAAAAAGCTTGACTTTTCCATGTGTACACCCCTTTACTTTGTGATTTGCCGTATTTGAGTAAGCAGCGTGGGCAAGCTTTCCCCGAAAGTAATATCAATTTCCGCTATGTTCTGTTGGTACGTTTCCGTAATTTCAGTTATGCGCACATTGATTTTTATTCCCCAACGCTTATTTACGCACGTGACGCGATCCCCAAGATCATAATCTTCTTTGTACTTCAAATTCGCGTGCGTATTGATATTGCTTGCGAAGCTCAACGTTTCGGCGTACTGTTCCAGTTCGGACGCGCCGCGGGCTTGCAGGCATGACAGGTATTCCGCTTCGGTGCGGGTTACTTCGTTGTCGTTTTCGTCCTTATAAATCTTCGTAATGTCCGTTGCATTCACAAAGACTTCATCCCGATCAAGGCCGCCCGCTCCGCTGCCAACCTCTGCCACAACGCGCGGTTCTGTTTCTTCGCCGCCAACATATGCCGTCGTTCTGAAATTTTCAATGCTGTTCGTGTATTCCTGTTCTGCGATATTGTCAAATTCCTGCGAAAAGATGCAAGGCGGGTTTTCTGTCTGATCGGCTGTTAAGTTCCTTCCAGCGTACACGCTGAAATAGTGCTTGCCCGTGCGGGCATCCGTAATCATCCGAAAGCCCAGCTTCGCGGCCTTCGCTGCCGTTTCCGCTGCAAGAAGCGCATTTGTGAACGGCTCGGAAGTATAGTCAATCGTCCCGCTTCCCGTGTCCACGTCGTCCGGCCAAAGTAGCACGTTCGGAATTTTGCGGGACGAAGCAATAGGGGAAATCACGTTTTCATTTACGATCCGGTATAGAATATCCTGCGTCCCGCTCGTTGTAATGATCTGATTTCGCACAATTCGCTTTCCGATCCAGCACGTAAGGAACTTCCCTTGCACTTCAATTTCTTCAAGCCCCTGCGAATTCTTTTTAATGTTCACGTAGCGGATTTCCGCGGCCTCTGCGCCGCCGCGCTGCATGATAATGTTGTACTTTACCAACGTTGCCGCGTGCCGCTCCTTGAATGGAACAAGAAGCTTGAATTCTCCAGCCGACCAATACCGCCGCGTCCAAATGAGGGATGCAATTTCATCAATTACCCCTTGAAGCTCCATTGCGCGATTGTATATATAAAGCTCCATGCGTCACACCCCCAAATAAAGATCATTGTGGTATATGGAAACCTCCAAATTTTCAAGGTTGCTTTCCGCTGAATATCTGAAAAGATTGTCGCCAACGGAAAGTTGAAGGTAAGAACTATCCACGTCCAAATAGCGGAACGCATCAGAGGCCACGCCGCCGCGCCGCAACGTTACTTCCTTTTCCCCGTAGCCTGTGGACACGCTCAACACGTCGCCTGCCTCCATTGTGAAGTTAAGCTTTATAAATTCCTGCGTATCAACATTGAGAAGGGAAGGGCTGCCGACTACGCCCAGCGCGCGGAATTCAACGCGAATTCCCGCTTTTACGTCGCCGTCGTTGTACACGTTCACGATAAGCGAAGGCTGCCTATAACCTATTTGCCATTGCGGATCGTTTACCGCCGTAATTTGCAGCGGGAAGAAAAAGCCGCCGATCCACGTTGCTATGTCGTCGCGTGTCTTGCTTTCTTTCCTCCAAAACGGATTTAAACAAAGCAACTGCACCGTGAAATCTTGAAATATTGCCTTCCTGCTGAACACGGGCGCATTGTCAACCTTGCAATCAATGACGCGTCGGAAGTCCCCATATTCATACGTGAGCGTTGCCGAATACTGCGGATTAAGAATGCGGTTCATTTTCCTACGGTATTCCCGCATCTGATCTTTGTCCCGCTCGTTGATGCTGCCGACAATTTCAATTTCTCGGCTTTCAATTCGGTTTCCTAAATACGTGTCGCCGTCCTGCCCCATGCTGTTAATGCTGTATATAGCGTTCCGCACATCTGAAAGCCCGCTAACCTCGTTTGTGTGAAAAACGGAAGCGTGGGAAAATGTGATGCTTTCCCCACGCTCATTTGTGTAAATCAGTTTTTCAATCTTCCTTGCCATTATGCCATAACCTCCCGCGCAATCATTTTGAATTGCTTTGCGGCCTCCCGCTGCTGCTTCGCATAGCTCGTTTCGTTGGCGTAGATGTTTTGAACCACCTGTACGCCGCCTTCGCTGCGCGGAAGTGTTCCGGTTGATTTCGACACGTCCGGCACGGTTGAAGCCGTAGCCTTGCGAATCGTCTTTTCAACGCCCTGCATTTCACGGGCAAAGCCTTCCGCTAACCCTTCGGCCATGTATGCGCCGATTCCCGCAAATACTTTCGACGGGGAATTTATGTCCATTTCATCTTCAACGGCGGCCACAATTTCACGCATCATAGAACGCACTTTGCTTTCCAGCCAGCCGGAAAGGTTTTGAAAGCCTTGCCAAATACCGCGCACCATTTCTTCACCCGCTGCGGTGAACTCCGAAACGAAGCCCCGCAGCGCGTCAATGATAGGCTGCACGATTTGCGGCACTTTTGCGGTAATCTCCGGAATGCCGGAAACCATGCCGGAAGCTATGGCCTTGTCAATGTCTACGCCTTCCGTTGTGAACTTCGGATGCTGGGCGACGAAGGCCGTTACAATCGACTGCACAAGCTGCGGAACGGTGTTCGTGATGTTTACCACGCCGGACACCATGCCAGCAGCTATATATTTGTCCATGTCTTGCCCTATGCTGTTTAACCGCTGGGATTGCGCCGTAAGTCCGGTAACAACACGTTCCACAATGGCCGTTACCGCTGCGTCCAGCCCTGCAATATTTGCTATGATTCCATCGTTTACCGCGCGCACGGCCTCGGCTGCCGTCAGCGTACCCGCTCCACCCATTGCGGCGGTCATATCGCCTTCAACGCCTCCCATTTCATCCCCGAAGCCTTCACCAACGCCCGCGGCCATGTTCCCACCAATTCCGGCGAAAACGGTTGACGGGGAGTGAATGCCTAAGAAATCTTTTACGCCGTCAACAACGCCGCCGAAGAATCCCGTAACTTTTTCGTACAGCCATGAAGCCGCGCCGCTTATGCCTTCCCATATTCCCGCTATTAGGTTGCCGCCGATCTCTACGATCTTATAAGCCAGCGAACCGAAAGCGGAAACAATGCCTTCAATTATCTGCGGGACGGCCTTCACGATTTCAACAATGATTGTCGGCAAGTTCTCAATGAGCGCAACGAACAGTTGAACGCCCGCTAAAATGATCTTGTCAATGTTTCCCGTCAGCGCGTCCGTAATGCTCCCCACAATCTGCGGGATCGCCGCAACGATTGTCGTTATGATTTCCGGCAATGCCTGCACAAGTGCGATAAGAAGATCAATGCCTGCTTGAATGATAAGCGGTATGCTTTCTATGACGGCGGTTATGATTCCGTCAATGATTTGCGGGATCGCCTCCACGACCGCCGTTATGATTTCCGGCAATGCCGAAACAAGGGAAGTGAGAAGGTCAATGCCCGCTTGAATGATAAGCGGTATACTTTCCAGCACCGCCGTTACAATGCTGTTTATGATCTCCGGTATTGCGTCTACCAAAATGGGGATCGCTGCAATGATCCCTTGCGCAAGTCCCGTCACAAGTTGCAATGCCGCGCTAATAAGAAGCGGAATGTTGTCAATCAGCGTTTGTACTATTTGCATTACTACATCAACAAGCGTCGGAACGAGCGTCGGCAACGCCTGCCCGATCCCTGTGGCAAGCGCAGCAATCATTTTAAATGCTGTATCAATGAACGGCGGGATCATTTCTGCCGCTTTTTCGATAATCAGATTTATAATGCCGATCAACCCTTCGGAAAGCTGATCCGCGGCTTTGTCCGTTCCCTCCAGAAGCCCCGTGAATCCGTTTCCCAAAAGCTCAACGAATGGCGTTATTTCTTTCAAAAGCTCTGCCGCCATTTGCTTTAGTTTTGTAATAATAGGTTCTGCGATCGCTCCAAGTGCCGCCAAAGCATCATTAAGTGCGGCGGTTGCTAATATCCCCGTTTACCTCTCTATATTTTTCTGCCGCCTCGGAATAAAGCCCGTTCAGCGTATCGGTTATCAACGCTTGCCGTTCTTGCTCCGAAGAACAAGCATCAAGGCTTGATTGAAATTCATCTTCCGAAACACCCGCCCAATTCAGAGCATCAGCAAGCCCGCCCGTTATTTTCCCCGTTTTTGCTGTTTCGTTTGAAGCCTCGGTTAAATTTTCAATAGGCAAACTGTCGCCAAAAGTAGCGTAAACGCCTGTTGCAATGTCCGTCCATTCCGCAAGTTCTTTTTCGCTGTTTGTAAGCTTTGCCAAGTGCGCCGCCGCCTCGGTTGCCTGCCCTTCGTCACCAAGAACACTATACAGCTCCGCATATGTGTTTTTCGCGTCCTCTGCCGAATGCCCCGCAGTTGTGAAACCTGTTTCAAGCTTCCCCATATTTTCGCGGGTTTCGCGTGTACTTTCTGCAAGCCCCAAAAACGCGCCGCCCATTGCCCCGATTGCCGCACCCATAGCAGTAACAGCCGCGCCAAACGCTTTTCCAACTTTTCCGACCGTTTCCCCGACACTTTCCCAATCAACTTTTGATTGTTTAAGCTTCTTTGAAGTGTCGTCAATTTCTCTTTGCGTATTTATCATAGCTGTTTTGGCGTAATTCAGTTCTTTTTCAAGCTTTTGCGCAGCATCTGAACTTCCTAAGTTCGCATCCCTGTACTTCTGCAATGCGCTTTCCGCGGCTTCAACCTTCTTTTTTTGTTCATCAAAGCGTTTGCTTAAAGCGTTCTGCTTTGCCGTTAGAGCGTCTACGCTATCGGCGTTATCTGCAAATTCCGCTGTGGTAAGTTTCAATTCGGAGCTAATGAGCTTTAGCGACCCGTCAATTTCCTTGCAAGCCTGTTTGTACTCCGCTTCGCCGTCAACGGCCAGTTTAATTTTTATTGCGTCTTCTTTATTCGCCATACTTATAACCCCCCAAGCGCATAGTCAATATCGTCTACACCTTCCGGCTTATCCGGTTTGAAGCGATCCGGATTGAAAATCTTGTGAATTTTGAAGAGGGTTATAATTTTGTACGGTGTCATTTTCCATACGTCCCGCTCCGGCCAGCGCAGCAGCGTAACCCCGATATAAAGAAGGCGGGCAAGGTCTATTCTGCCTTGCCCGCCGCTGCGTTTCCCTCTTCTTCGTCGTCCTCTTCCTCGGTTTCACTTGCGGGCTTCGGCTCGGTTGTGCCTCTGTTGCCGAACGCAAATGACTTTAATGGGATGTTGAAGGCCGCCAATTTGCCTGAGCTTGGAACAAAAGAAAAAGTTTCATAAAGTCGATAACTCATTGAGTTGGCTTTTTGCTGTCGCATCACCATAGAAAACTCTACAGAACCCCGGAAGGGGTTCTTTTTTTTTGCCCAAATACGGGAAATCACCGACAATACACGCTTTTCTGACCAACTCGCTGAGTTGGGATTATAAAACCGAAATGCACGATAATGTAGCCAGCAGTAGGAAATAACTGCCGACTGCTGGCTTGTACAAAGCAATCGCGAGTGCTTGTACAACAGCGTTTTCGCTTCCTGACGAGGCCTTGCTGAAAACGACTCCAAAGAAAAACGGTGATTAACATGACAAAACCTGAGAAAGAAATGTGGCGAATCAATATCGAGAATGCGGCGGTAGCAGTTGCCGAGGAGTACGGAAATGAAATGGTCGAGTCGGTCTTCCGGCGTTACGACGCTCATGGGATGTACGACCTGAGTCCCAGCTATTACAGTGAAGTATGCGGAGACTTAGAACTCATCGCCAACGACAACTAACTCAATCGTCCCGGACAAGACGTTAAAAGGTCTGCCTGATCAATGACTCATCCCTGTGGCCACGGAGATGCGTTCGTAGTCGTTGTGATGGCGAGAAAAATGAATAGAGTGCCAGCTGCGAACGGCTGGTCACCGATGTGAAGCGGAGAAATCCGTATGAGGTGACCATCTATGAAATTTAGAACTGGCAGTTATGTGGGTTATCTCCGCTTTGGCTTAAAAGCCAGAAGGAGAAAACCCAATGCAAAACCAAGACAATCAACGTAAAATCTACATCCGCAGCACTAAACAGTGGGTGCCCGTAACTGAGGAAATCTACAGCGAATACTACCGCCCCATCTGGCGCTTACAGAAGGAAGCGCAAAAGAACGGTCAATGCGTATGTAAAGAAAGGTAGTGTAAAATAAAATGTGCTTTTGCCTTTTCTGAGAAGGTGATATAAACTT
>OBWS01000708.1_pt1 | contig 17903 bp, 17 predicted proteins | sample 1495291 | NCBI WGS metagenome assembly OBWS01 (sample SAMEA2580090, study PRJEB22360) | human gut metagenome | biome: human gut; feature: human-associated habitat; material: faeces | place: Denmark | collected 2008/2010 | reverse complement strand
AAAAAACCCATAGCGGCTGCCAATAACATACCAAAGCCAAGAAAAAAAATCATTAGAGATATTAAAACAAATGGCAATAACAGGTAGGCCTATGTTGGATAAAGCCCGGATGCAAACGTAACAATAAATAGCGGAACCATGGAAATTAGCAGGTTAACAAAAGAAGACAAAACTCTGGTAAGGGGATATATATATTTTGGCATGTAAACTTTTGTTATCAAGTTTGCATTTCCAACAATAGACCCCAATGTCATGCCACAAGCCTCTGAAAAGTAGTTAAACATAACAATTCCACAAAGTAAATAAACCGGGTAATAAGGAATATCAAACCGAAACAAGTTTGAAAATACAATGTATTGTACAAACATTGTTAAAAGAGGATTTAAAAAACTCCATAAAACCCCAAAAACAGAACGTTTGTACTTGGATTTGAAGTCTCTGGAAACAAGTTGACGAATAAGAAAGCGATATTTTCGGATGGCGATTAATGCCATAAGTAGCAGTGGACTTTTTCTTCTGCCCTTTGTGATAACTCTCCAGCACAGGCTGACCACGCGACAGACAAATTTCATCGTTGATCTTTTGGTGCTGTACCAAATCATCCTGGTTCTGGTGCAGCTTTATTCCAGTTTTGAAGCGGACCGAATTGACCAGCAGATGGTTGTGCAGGTTGTCCGTGTCGCAGTGTGTGTCTATCAGCATCGCACATTTCCAACCACACAGAATAAAAATCAAGACCGGCTCCGAGGCAGGCGCTTTCGCGTATGCTTTGGAGCCGGTCTTTTTCCGCCCGCGCCGCCCAATCGGCGGCTGGGGGCGGTTATTAAGGAGGCTTATTGATCGACGACTTCGGGGAAGAACTTGTTGTGGATCGCCGCAACCGCCTTATCGGCGTCCTTGCGCTCGATCAGAACCGAAATCTTGATCTCGCTGGTGGAGATCATTTGAATATTGATGTTGGACTCAAACAGGGCTTCAAACATCATCGCGGCTACACCGGGGTGCGTCTCCATGCCCGCGCCGACGATGGAAATCTTCGCGACGTCCTCGTCATATACAACGCTGGAAGCACCAATCTGCTCCACGTAGGGGGTGAGAACCTCCATGGTGGCCTGCAGGTGATCCTCCGAAACGGTAAAGCTGATGTCCTTTGTGCCGTTGCGGCCGATGGACTGCAGAATAATATCGACATTCACATTCTTTGCAGAAAGCTTGGAAAATACCTTAAAGGCCAAACCAGGACGGTCCGGTACCCCGATAATCGCTACGCGGGCTACCCCGTCATCCTTTGCAATGCCGCTGATCAACATTTTTTCCATTTTGGTTGCCTCCTTCACAATCGTACCCGGTACCCGGTTATAGCTGGACAGAACCTCCAGCTCGATATTATATTTTTTCGCCATTTCCACAGAGCGGTTGTTCAGCACCTGCGCGCCGAGCGTGGCCAGCTCTAGCATTTCATCATAAGAAATGACATCAATTTTCTTCGCGTTTTTGATCTTGCGGGGATCGGCGGTGTACACACCCTCCACATCGGTGTAAATCTGGCACAGATCCGCATGCATGACGGCCGCAATCGCAACGGCGCTGGTGTCGGAGCCGCCGCGGCCCAGAGTGGTCATGTCGTTGTAGCGGTTGATTCCCTGAAAGCCCGTAACGACCACGATGTTGCGCTTATCCAGCTCCTTCTTGATGCGGTCGGGCGTCACACGCTTAATGCGGGCGGAGCCGTAGGATGTATCGGTAAGAAAGCCCGCCTGCCAGCCGAGAAGCGAAACGACGGGGAATCCCATCTGCTCAATGGTCATGGCGAGGAGCGAAGCGGACATCTGCTCGCCGGCGGTCAAAAGCATATCCATCTCCCGTTTGGAAGGGCGGGAATTCACCTCTTTGGCCTTGGCAATCAGGTCATCCGTTGTGTCGCCCTGCGCAGACACGACAACGACCACGTCGTTGTTTTGGGAATACGTTTTGGTGATGATATCGGCGACGTTGCGCAAACGCTCCGCGTTGGCCACGGAGCTGCCGCCGAATTTCTGAACGATCAAGCTCATAACGTTCTGTCCTCCATTATCAGATAAAAATTCATCAGGAATTTGTTTCTTCAAATACTCTGGCGCCGTGCGCTTCCGCGCCGCGAACCGAGATTGCCCAATCCGCCACGCCCCACTGTGCCATATGCGCCCGCGCGCGCTCCGCAAAATTCTCCGCCTGCCCGGCCTCCACCATCGCGATGATGGTCGAGCCCGCGCCGCTGATGTAGGTGCCGAGGGAACCCAGCTCGGCGCACATTTCAAACACCTTGTCGCAGTGGTCGATCAGGCCCTTTCGGTACGGCTGATGAATGCGATCCTGCACAGCCACACGCAGATTTTCAAGATTGCCCGAAAAGAGCGAGGCCGTCATCAGCGCCGAACGCGACAGATTGTAAACCGCATCCTCCCGCGAATACTCCTTCGGCAGCACCGAGCGCGCCGTTTCGGTTTTCAACTCAAAAGGGGGTACAAAAACAGCGAACCGGATTTTCTCGGATACCGGCACGCTGACGCTGTACACGCGCCCCCGCTCCATTGCCGAGGTGACGAGCCCACCCAGAAGGGCCGGCGTGGTATTGTCGGGGTGGCCCTCAATCTCCGCCGCAAAATCGATTAGCTGCTGCCGGCCAAGCGGGCCTCCCAGAAGATGATTGGCGCCCAGCAGGCCGGCCACAATGCAGGCCGAGCTGCTGCCCAGGCCGCGCGCCATGGGAATGTTGTTTTCCTGCTCAATATGCAGCCCGCGCGGGCTGTGCCCGCAACGCTCATACAGCAGCTTTGCCGCCCAGTAAACCAGGTTATGCTCATCCTGCGGCACCGGTGTCGCATCTCTGCTCACAATTTGAAGGGTATCGCTCTCCTCCATCCAAACCTGATTGTACAAGGTGAGGGCGATTCCCAGCGCATCGAAACCGGATCCCAAATTCGCGCTGGTCGCCGGCACTTGTATTCTGATCATATCGGGATATCCTCTTTCTATGCTGATTAAAATTCGCCGACGCGCAGAGTGGAAAGAACCTCTGCGCCTTCCTCTTTGAGCTGCTCCAGCTTTTCAAGGAAGTCCTCTTCCACCAACAGCTCGGTGACAAAGGCGACCTCGTCTTTTTCCGCGCCCTTGCGCACCAGCTGGCGAACCGGCCCGAAAAGGCCCTCCGCCTGCCCCAGCGCAAAGGCCGGGTCTTCGGATTTGGCGCGGACATAAAACGCGACGGCATCCTTGCGGTAGTCGCGCACGTAGTCTGGCACGGCCTGATCCCAGAACAGGTACTTGCGGGCCTTGAAGTGCCGTACACAGTCGATCACATCCGCCACCACTGCGCTGGCTGTGGGCAGCTTACCCGCGCCCTTGCCGTAGAACACCACGTCGCCGATCGAATCGCCGCGCACCTGAATGCCGTTGAACACGTCGTCCACCGTGGCCAGCTGGCTGCTGCGGGGAACAAACATCGGGCAGACTATGATATGAATCTGATCGTTCTCCAGAATCTTGACCCGGCCGATCAATTTGATCACGCCGCCCCATACCTCCGCGTATTCCACGTCGGCCAAAGTCACCTTGGTGATGCCCTCGGTATGCACCTGGTCGGGGTACACATGCTTGCCGAACGCCAGAGAGGCCAGGATGCAGATCTTGCGGCAGGCGTCCAACCCCTCCACGTCCGCAGCGGGATTGCGCTCCGCGTAGCCGAGCTTCTGCGCAAGGGCCAGCGCGTCGTCAAAATTCATCTGGTCGCGGATCATCTTGGTCAGAATGAAGTTTGTTGTGCCGTTGAGGATACCGTCGATCTCGATCACGTCATTCGCCGCGAGGCACTGGCTCATGGGGCGAATGATCGGGATACCGCCGCCGACGCTGGCCTCGAACAGAAAATTGAGGTTCTGCTTCTGCGCCAGAGCGAGAAGGTCTGCGCCCTTCTGCGCCACCAGCTCTTTGTTGGAGGTAACGACGCTCTTGCCCGCCAAAAGACAGCTGCGCACAAATTCATATGCCGGATGCAGGCCGCCCATCACCTCTACCACGATTTTCACTTCCGGATCATTGACAATATCGTCAAAGGATTTCGTAAAGCGATCCGCCAGCGGATCCTCGGGGAATTCCTTTAAGTCCAGAATATATTTGATTCGTATCTCCTCTTTTGCCCGTTTAGCAATATTCTCGGTATGATTGCACAAAACCTCCGCCACACCGGAGCCTACCACACCATACCCCATGATTGCGATTTCTACCATTTCTTCCACCCCTTATCCAAATTTCCCTAAAAAAGGCCGTTGATTCCTTCCTCCGCCAAAGGAGAGAGAAATTGCCCGATTCGCCCAGCCGCTTTCAAAATGAAACCGGCATTTTCTCTACTGATCGGTAATATTGTCAATGCTGCATACGCCGTCCACATTTTTCAGCAGAGCCAGCAGCTCGTCAACCGTACCCATCATGTTGTTGATTCGCGCGGAGATCGAAACCATCGCCTTGCCGCTGACGGGGATATTCTGGTTAATCGTCAGAATATTGGCCCCCGCCCCGTAGAATTCCGACACCAGCGACATCAAAACGCCGGGGCGGTCGTACAGCACCGCCTGTATCGTCAGAATCCGGTTTGTGGCTTCCGGCTGGTAAGGATACACGGAATCCTTGTATTTGTAAAACACGCTGCGGGAAATCCCCGCCATCCGCGCCGCCTCGGACGTGCTGGCGGCCTCAGAATTCATGATATACTGCTTGGCTTCCACAACCTTGGAATATACCTTTGGCAGAACCTTTTTATCCACCAGAAAGAAAGTTGGCTCTTTCATTGTCCACCACCCGCGAACTATTGTATTGTATTAAGGTACAGTTTATCATTTTCCACCGTGAAATTCAATAGCCAAAAGTGTAAAATTCCACGCCTTTCCCTTGAAAAACCCGTATGCTTTGACGAACCGAAGGGCAAACGGGCAGAAAAAAGCTCCCGAAAGAAAATGATCTTTCGAGAGCTTTTGCGTATTTTGTCCTTCTGCGGGCCTCAGCCCCCGGGGCGGATTTCGGTATCCGGCGGAACCCACAGGCCGTTATCGTCCTGTCCGGGGCCATGTTCATCCCCGTTCCCATTTCCGTTTTCATTGCCGTTGCCGTTTCCGTTCCCCTGTGAATGGGAGGAGGACGGCCGGGAGCTTGCGGGGGAGGAATTCTCCCCGCCCGGCTTCGAGCTGGTTTCGGGATTGGACGGGTGCGAGGTCTCCCACTGGGAATTCTCGGGCTCCGACTGCTCCGGCTCCGAAAGAATGTCCGATGCGGGGGAAGAACTCACAGGCGGGCTGGTATCCACCTCCGGCATATTGCCGCGCTCATACCATCCCGTTTTGGTGGGAGCGCCGACGTCCGCGCCGGACAGCTTTCCGTTATCCGTTCGGAAGGTGGCGGAAACCACATTGGAATCATACCGGAAGTAAAGTTTCTTCTTTCCGTCCAGATATTTGGCCATGATGTTCCGCCAGATTTTGGCAGCCCACTTGGTGTAATTTTCCTTTTGCCCGTAAGACAGCGATTTGGGCGTTTCATAGCCCGTCCAAATACCGGCCACCGCGTAGGGCGTGCCGCCGACAAACCAGCTGTCCTTATCCTCATCGGTGGTGCCGGTTTTGCCGAACACCTCCCAGCCGCTCACCGCCGCGCCGCCGCCGGTTCCCTCAGAACCGTACACAACATTGCGCAGCAGGCGGTTCATGATGGTGGAGGTGGTGGACTTGATGACCTGCGTGCCCGTGTTCTGCCGATTGTCCAGAATCACGTTGCCGTCGTGGTCCTCCACATAGTAATAGGTATAGGGCTTATTGTACTGGCCGCCGTTGCCGAACATTTGGTAGGCCGCCGTCATCTCTTTCACCGTGACGCCGCCGTTCATGCCGCCGATCGCCATGGCCGCGATCTGCACGCTGTCCGTTTTGGGGTTCAGGTGGGTAAAGTGCAGCTGATCCGTCAAAAAGCGGTACGACGTGGTGGGAGAAATTCTTTTTACAAGCTGCGCCGCCGCGGCGTTGGAGGAAATCTCCAGCGCGCGCTGCACCGTGATCGGGCCATAAAACTTTTTATACCAGTTGTTCGGGCCGGGCTTTCCGCCGGCAAAATAATTATCCACCGGCTCGTCGGGCAGAATCGAGGAATAATTGATCACGCCCATGTCCACCGCCGGGCCGTAGGATGCGATCGGCTTAATGGAAAACCCGGGCTGCCGCTGGCTGTCCGTCGCGTAGCTCAAAAGGCGGTTCCCCGCCTTTTCACCGCGCCGGCCAACGGTGGCAAGCACACGGCCATTGTAGTCCATCATATAATAGCCCAGCTGAATTTTTGGATCTGACGGCATGTTGTCGCCGGAAACAACCTCCTCCGCCGCGTTCTGCGCCTTCTGATCCATGGCGCAGTAAATTTTCAGGCCGCCGTGGTACATCATATAAACGGCCTTATCCTTCGAGATTCCCTGCGTCGTCTGCAAGTCTTCGACAATATCCTCAAACATGGCATCGATATACCAGTTCCACACCGGGCTGTCGTTGACCACGTTTTCGTCTTTACGGCCCACAAACACCATGTGGTTCGATTCCTCCATGGCGCTGTTGTACTCGTCCTGGCTGATCATCTGCTGGTTGAGCATTTCGCCCAGCACGAGCCGCTGGCGGGTCTTATTGTTTTCGGGAAAATTGAGCGGGTTATACTTATACGGATTCTGCGTGATGGCCGCGATGGAAGCACACTCGGCCAGAGAAGCCTGGCTGATGTCTTTGCCGAAATACAGGTTTGCCGCCGCCTGCACGCCCTGGCACCCGCTGCCGTAGTTGACGACGTTCAGGTACGCTTCCAGAATCTGTTCCTTGGAATAGCGGGAATCCAGATTGACGGCGCGAAAAATCTCCTTCACCTTACGGGTCAGGCTTACCTCGTTATCGCCGGTAATGTTTTTCACCAGCTGCTGCGTAATGGTTGAGCCGCCGTAGCTGCCGCCCTTGGTAACCAGTGTGGTCACAGCGCCGGCTGTACGAATCCAGTCCACTCCGTTATGTTCCATAAACCGCTTGTCTTCAATTGCGACCATCGCGTTTTTCATATTTCTGGGAATTTTGTCGTAGTCCACCCAAATGCGGTTTTCCGAGCTGTAAAGCCGCTGATATTCCACCGGCTGGCCCGAATCGTCGTTTACATAAATAAAGCTGGTATAGTTGAGCTTCAGATTATTCAGATCCATTTTAATGGATTCATTCCGAAAGCCCAGGATAAAAGAAGTCAAAAAAACCAGCACGATCACTCCGGCAACCGCCAGAACCGCTATGACGCTGTACAGCCCTTTCAAAGCAATCCTTACGGCAATCGATGCGCTTGCGGCACGGCCGGTCTCAGGCGCACCGACATATTTATTCAAATCGGTTTTCCTCATAGGCGGTCACCTCCTTATGCGTATTTGGCTGTGCCTGAAATCCCCGTATTTATAGGATGGCACATTATACCGGTAATCTTGCAAAGTTATGAATAATTTTCCAATCATCATCTAATACTATCGCTGAGGTGATTCTCTTTGAAAAAAATCGTCAGTCTTGCCGTGTGTACCGTACTGGTCCTGGTCGGCCTGATGCTGATCGCACATTTCAGTCCTCAGGTAAGCGGAGCTCCCGCTTCTTCCGCATCAGAAAATCAGATTCATTTTACCTCAAATGCCCCCTCAAGTCAAGAAAACGGTAACCTGCCTGCCATGACCAGCCAGCAGGACAGCTACCTGGTGCGCGCTTACAACGGTAAAATCGGCATCTTTAAAAACGAGGAAAACTCCCCGTTTGAAATAATAGACGTGGATGTTTCCTCCCTGCCTCAAACCGACCAGCTGCTGCTGACCACCGGAATCGAGGCGGATTCCACCGCCGAGCTCCAGCGGATTCGGGAGGATTACGAAAGCTAAAGCAAAGCCTCCGCGATCCGCCTTTCCCCCTAAAAAAGTTTGGAGCCCCATACCCGACCGGGTATGGGGCTCCGCTATACGACAGAAGCTTATTTCATGTTCTGTTCGTAAGACTCGATCATTTTCTTGACCATCTGGCCGCCAACAGAACCGGCCTCACGAGAGGTCAAATCGCCGTTATAGCCCTGCTTCAGGTTTACGCCAACCTCGGAAGCGGCTTCCATCTTAAACTTGTTCAGTGCCTCACGAGCCTGAGGAACCACTGCCTGATTGCTACTTCTAGCCATAAATAATACACTCCTAATCTTTTTGAATTTGTAATTGAAATTGATTGTAGAACTCTTTGTGCGTCTGCATCCTTATTGTGTGCGGACGCTCTTTTTTTATGACTGACAATTTTTTGAAAAATTAAAACCGGTAGCCCGGCTCGGAATCGATGCCGCACAAAAGGCATACGGCGCAGGCCGCCAGCAGAGAATACGTGCCCATTTCGCGCTGCAGCGCAACGGAAATATCCTTTGGCTCGAGGATTTCGCCGGTGAGGGTGCACAGGCTGCGCAGCAAGCTGACGCACGCGCTGCCCTCCGTCAGGCTGGCCACGCTGAGCGTGTCTTTGGAGGATGTGCCGCACGCCACCGGAATCACGGGAGCGCCCTTGAGCTGTTCGGCCGCTTTTTCGCAGCGTGAGCTGAATACCGCGGGAATCCCGTGCGGCAGCCTGACCGGCTCTGAGGACGGTGTAAAGCTGTTCTTAAAAACCAAAACGGAATCCGGCGTGCTCAAAGCCGGCAGCCGCTCACAATCGTAAATACAAAAAACGCCGGGAGTTTCCCCGGGTGCGCTGCTGAGCTGTATTCCATTATAATACTGCACCCGTCCATACCTGCGCAGCACGTCGATCATCGCCTGAGAAATCACCGTATCGCTTTGTTTTCCGCACAACAGAATGGTTTTCATGCTCTCCCTCTTTCCGTTACCGACGAATTGCGAACCGCACGTTTCCGTAAAATCGGCCATACGCTCCCCATTCAACTCCGCCGATCCCCCCGTCGTCGCCCCCGCCCGGGCCGTCCCGGCCCCCCCGTCGTCGCCGCTGCCGTAGCTCTCCCGCCTTCGGCGGAAAGGATACGGCACATTTTTTATTTTTAACACAGATGTAAGTATTATTATAAATCGGCGCCGACGGTTTATGTGGTTTACTGCTAAAAAAGTATTTTGTGTCAGAATCAAAGTACAACCATATACTGTTGTTAAGGCAACTTTTCGCCAATTGTATCAAGCGAGGGATGAGCTTATATGCCCTATAATGAAAGAGAACTGCTGGCAAGGCTGATCAAATGCGAGGCCGGGGGCGAAGGCGACAACGGAATGAACGCCGTGGCCACCATTGTGGTAAACAGAGCCAATGTTCCCTACGGCGAATTTTTTCGGGTCAGTCAAGGCGGCAACATCCGCAACATTATTGAACAGCCCGGCCAATTTACCTGCATGATGACCACAGTGGGCGGACAATACAATGCGCAGAACATTTATAATATGGATCCGGAGGAGATTCACTACCAGATTGCCGACGCCGTCATGGCCGGCAATGTCTTCGCCGGCGTTGGAAACAGCCTGTTCTACTTCAATCCATACCGCCCTACCTGCCCGAATGAATTCCCGCCCGGCGGCGTCGGCACCTTTTACAGCCATATCTACCAGCACTGCTTTTACGCCCCCACCGAAAAATACAAACTCACATAATGAGGTGACATCACCATGAATCAACCAAACACGGGTTACAGCGCGGTTTATTCCCAAACCGGAGCCTGCCCATCCTGCGGGATGCCCGCCTGGCCGCCCGCCGCGCAAAGCACAACCCAGACCGCGAGCGCGCAGAGCCAAATGGCGGCACAAATTCCGCCGCAGACTATGCCGTCCATGACCTCTGCTGTTCCTTCCACACCGTACCAGCAGGTCAGCTTTCAGCAGCCGGCCGGCGCATCGCCCTCCACGGCACTGGCGCAGATTCCCCCTGTTCCCGGCTCAACCGGCTTTGTGCCCAACACGCCGCCGGAGGCCTTCAGCGGCGCGATTACCGACCTGAACCAGCCGATGCCCATGACGGTGGAAAGCCTGCAATACCTGAACGGCTTTCTGCGCACGCAGATCGGGCGGCGCGTGCGGGTAGAATTTCTGCTGGGCACCAACACCATGACCGACCGCTCCGGCACATTGCTGGGTGTGGGCGCAAACTATATTCTGATCAATGAATCCGACACCGACGATTTGTTGGCCTGCGATTTTTACAACATCAAATTTATCCGCTTCTATTATTAACAAAAAATGGCCAATCAAAAGCTCCGCTCCCTATTTGCTAAGGGAACGGAGCCTTTTCCATTTCATAATGGTGCAATCGTAAAGTACGGCTGCTACCGCACGAATAGGACAAAAGCCTCGGCAATCATTCGCCCCAGTACTGCAAAGCGATTTTTTGGCCCTGATCGATTTTTGCCCACTGCTCGTCTTCCGTCAGTTCGTTGCCGCCGTCGCAGGAGGCAAAGCCGCACTGATGCGAAAGGAGCAGACGCTCTTTCGGGATAATCTGAGACGCCTCGTCCAGCAGTCTGAGCACGCGGGCTTCGTCGTCCAGCGTGTTTGTTTTGCTTGACAGCAGACCGAGTACGACTTCCGTGCCGGGCTTCTCCTGGAACACGGCGAGCGCTTCCAGCGAACCGGCTCTGTCGTCGTCCCACTCCAGGAAGAAACGGTCGTACTTCAGCTGCTTGAGGAACAAATTGGCGATCTTCAGGTACGAACCGCCGCCCATGTTGCGGGAATCATAGTTTCCGCGGCAGTTGTGCGTCCACACCTTCAGCCCGAGGCTGTGGCCAAAATCGATGATCGTGTTGTTGATGTCAATAAACTCCGACGCCAAAGACCGAACCGACTCCTGATCGATATTCTCGCCCGTATACGGAGAATTGGGATTATCGTCGGCGAAAATCTCCCACAGGCAGTCGTCGAACTGCAGGATCTTCCCTCCCGCCGCGGCGTATTCCTCAACAAATTCCCGGTATGCCTGCACAAGCCCCGCCTTTAATTCCTGGGTGGTGGAATAGACGGAATCCTTGCCGCCGATATTGCCAGACCACGAAAGCTCACCGAAAATATGCGACGGAGACGGAACGCAAATCTTGGTTTCTCTTCCGCCTGCAATGGACTGAAGCCTTTTGAACACCTGAATAAAATGGTGGTTCCGCCCGCTGAGGGGCTCGGTAATCCGCAGGCCGATGTCGCGGCGCGTCTCATATTTCTGGGTTTGATCCTTATCGCGGAAGAAATAGCCGTGATCCGCAATATAGCGGCTGATGCCCTTCAGGCCCCAGACAAAATCCAGATGCCACATGGATTTGGAGTATTCGCCGTCTGTAATAATTTCAAGGCCGTGCTGAATCTGACGGTTCACCACGTCTTTGGTTGCTTCAAACTCGCATTCCTCATACCCTTCAAAATCCGCATAAAACGGGTAGGTGATGTCGTCGCGCTGTTCAATCTGATGTTTGTAGTTCAGCAGTTTTTGGGGGCGCAGCAAACTGCCGACTGTTTGAAATCTCTTGCTCATTGGGAAGCCCTCCTAATATTTGATGAGGCTATTATAACCCATAACAAAACATATATGGTAACTCTATTATCCTATATTGCATTATAGCTATTTCCTATACCCCATTCCCCGGCACCCACCCGTTGCGGGAATCAAAGAGGAGCCGCCCCGTAAAGGACAGCTCCTCCTTTTCCATTTACGATATGCAGGTTCCGCACGATTTGCCATATAACCGCGTTTTCCTGATCGCACTCTCGTTTGCATTACATATGAAGCAGCTTTTTCACCTGCGCCATCTCGGAGCCGGTCTGGCGGTTTTCCAGAAACGCGGCGGAATACAGCATAAATCCGTTTGCGCCAAGACTCCTGCTTTTTTGAATCTGATACGCCATCACGGAGCCAGGGGTAATCCAGGTGCCGCCGTCCGCATTGGAATCGGCCTTATACAGCGCCAGGCCGAAATACAGCTTCACACCCGGGTTCGTCACCAGCTTACGCCAGGTGACCGCCGTTGCGTCGAAGGGCATCACCGCGTTTCTGGAATTGACGTACAGCTGCGGGCAAAGATAATCGACATACCCGGCCTGACTGCCCCATGTGGCGACATCGGCACCCATGTTCCGGTTGTTCTGAAGATTGGCCTGCGGGGAAATGCCGAACAAAACGGCTGGCTTTGTCTGCTTGACCGCCGCGTATACCTCGGAGACCAGCGCATTGATATTCTGCCGCCGCCAGTCGGCGACAGACAGCGAGGTTCCGCTGGCAAGGTACGACACGCTGTCGATTGCGGAGGCCGTGGTGGGATAAAAATAATCGTCGAACTGAACGCCGTCCACATCGTAATTCTGAACGATCTCGCGCACACCGGACACGATCCGGTCGCGCACCTCGGTAATGCCGGGGTTATAATACCATTCGCCGTTCCATTCCATCGTCCAGTTCTGCTTCGAGGCGTCGTTCTTCCAAATCACCGCCGGATTATCGGAGGAAAAGGACTTCGGAAGCCCTTTTAAGGAAACGCGCAGCGGATTCACCCAGGCGTGAAATTTCAGCCCAGCCTGATGTGTGGCCTGAACCATATAGGCCAGCGGATCGTACCCCGGCGACGTTCCCTGCGTGCCGGTGAGCAGGTGCGACCAGGGATAATAAGCGGAGGGATACAGCGAATCGCCGAATGGGCGCACATGAACGATCAGGGTATTCATACCGCTGTTCTTCGCCTGAGAGACAAGGGTGTCAAATTTTCTGCGGAAGGCCGCTTCGCTCCGATCGGGCTGCCCGCTCATATCAAGGCTCATATACGGTATCCACACCGCACGCATCTCGCTTTGTGAAGTCGCCGTGCCGATCACTGTGACGGAGCGGTTGGCCTCACCCCGCTTTTGCACGCCTTTTTTCACCGTTATGCGAACAGAGGCGTGAACGCCGTACACCTCGGAAGTCACATAGGTGGTTCCTTCCCGCAAGGCCGTGACGCGGTACTTGTCTGTTCCGGCAATCCGGCTGACCCTGGCGACGGAATCGCGCGAGGAATACACCACAGCGTCCGAAGAGCTGACGTTTGCGCCGTTCACCGACACCTTGATGTCGTACAGATTTCCGGGCGCCATCTGGTAGCTTCTGGTATCCATCATCAGCGTGCGTGTCCCTGTGCTCTGCTTCGCCCCCGCCTGCACACCCGGCAGCACCAGCGTCACGGCGGTCATCAGGACGGCGAGGCATCTTCCCCATACAGATCGCTTTTTCATCGTTGTTCTCCTTTTGCTGTTCGGGCTTGACTCTCTGCCAAACGCACCGGGCGCTTGAAAGGGTCATATCCGTCTTTTTCCAATGGATTATTTTTCATTGGTTTTATTTTCATTATAAAGAGAGTACGAACCCGGCACAATAGGGAACCCACAATTACTAAATATTCCCTGCCTCTGAATACTGCGGTTATCTTTTCCAAGGCTTTGCTCCGCCGGCAGATGTTCCCGCCGACACGGCTGGACCAATGAACTGTACCGTATCAAACGGGCAAAGATAAAAAAGGCCTCCCGCCGTAGTTTTCATCTACGACAGGAGGCTGTTCTGTTTCTGTCCGTTTTCAATGGAATCGTTCAGGAACGCGAACCGTTTGTTATGCTTCTGTTTCCTTTTCTTCCTCCGCCTGCGCCAGAGCGTCGCTCTTTTCCGCGTGGCCGGTGTACGTGGGCACCAGATGGTGAATGATCTCCATCATCCTGACGTTGTCGACACCCGCGCAATGGCGCAGCGTATCGAGTTCGCTGAGAAAGGTCTCTTCGCTGAACGGAATCGGCGTGCCGATGTAGATCAGCTCGTGAGAGGTTTTGGCGCAGCCGCCCTCACTGTCGAGCAAGAGCTCCTCGTACAGCTTCTCGCCGGGGCGCAGACCCGTATAGACGATTTTGATATCGACGTCCGGCTCATACCCGGAAAGGCGGATCAGGTTGCGTGCAAGATCGGCGATTTTGACCGGCTGGCCCATGTCCAGCACAAAGATTTCGCCGCCCTTAGCCATACCGCCCGCCTGCAGCACCAGACGCGCCGCCTCGGGGATCGTCATGAAATAGCGGATGATGTCCGGGTGGGTAACCGTGACCGGCCCGCCGGACGCGATCTGCTTTTTGAACAACGGAATCACGCTGCCGTTGCTGCCCAGCACGTTGCCGAAGCGCACTGCCACAAAATCCGTTTTGCTGTGGCGGCTGAAATACTGAATGATCAGCTCGCAGATGCGCTTGGTGGCGCCCATCACATTTGTGGGGTTCACGGCCTTATCGGTTGAGATCAGCACCATGCGCTTTACGCCGTACTTATCCGCGGCTTTTGCCACATTCAGCGTGCCGAACACATTGTTCTTCACCGCTTCGCCGGGGCTCAGCTCCATCAACGGCACATGCTTGTGCGCCGCCGCGTGGAACACGACGTCGGGGCGGCAAACCTCAAATACGTGGTTGACGCGGACGGCATCGCGCACCGAGCCGATCAGAACCTCCAGATTCAGGCGCTTGAAGCGCATGAGCAGCTCGTTTTGCAGGTCGTAGGCATTGTTTTCATAAATATCGAAAATAATGATTTTTTTCGGGTTGAACAGCGCGATCTGCCGGCACAGTTCGGAGCCGATTGAGCCGCCGCCGCCCGTTACCAGCACGGTTTTGTCCTTCAGGTAGCCGCAGATTTCGTCCACGTCGAGCGTGATTTCATCGCGGCCCAGAAGGTCGGTGATCTCCACATCGCGGATCGACTGCGTATCGACACCGTTTTCCAGCACCTCGCTGTACTCGGGCACGGTTTTCAACTGGCAGCCGGTTTTGGAGCAGATCTGCAGAATCTCCTGCAAATCCTTTTTCTTGGAGGTGGGGATCGCCAGCAGAATCTGGTCTACATTATAGCGCGCCGCAGCGCGGATGATGCTTTCACGGCCGCCCACCACCTTCACGCCATGGATGCGGCTGCCGCGCTTGGCACGGTTGTCGTCGATCGCGACGACGGGAATCCCGCTGGTTTCGGGAGCGCTTTTCATCTCCTTGATGATCATAGAGCCAGTCTCACCCGCACCGATGATCATTACCCGGTGGAACTCCTCCTTGTCCTTGCGTCTGGAGAGCTCGTTCTTTTTTCTGGCCCGGCGCATCAGGCGGAAGCTGAAGCGCGAGAAGCCAACGAACAGCAGCATCAAAATGCCGCCCATCACGTACACGGTAAACGGAAAACGCTCGGGGTTAAAGACCGTATACCCCAGCACCAGCAGCAGCACACCGGCAAAGCCCGTGCCGAAGCAGATCTGGATCAGCTCGTCCAGACTGGCAAACTGCCACATGGTGTTGTAAAATCTGGAAAGTGCGAATACCGCCAGACAAATGATCGTCGCCCACGGCATAAAGTGCTGGAAGGCATCGACGTAATTCGGGGGAACCTTATTATCCAGCCGCAGAATAAAGGCGATCCAATAGCTGGCGTAAATACACACGATGTCCAGCAAAATCTGCGGCAGCGTGTAAAACATACTAACCCTTTTATTCTTCATGTAAACTACTCCCAAAAGCCATTGTGAAATATTAACTTATAGAGTATATCACAACTGCACAACAAATGAAATACGGAAATCGTTAATTTTGATAGGACGGATCGCCATGCACTTCCCATCATGCCGCTCAAGAAGAAATTCGCATTGCTTCTCTGGGCCTGCAGGAACTGAAAACGCCGCATTTCAAATTATTATTCCGAAACCGAACCGTATTATCGCGCCGTTTGCTCCCGGCAGGAAACGACGCGAAGCGGCGGGCCCTCCAAAAAATAAATGCGGTCGGAAAGCCGCTCGGCCTCCTCGCGGCTGTGAGTGACGAGGATTTTCAGCGATTCGGGAAACGACTGCTGCAAAAGCGCCGACATTTCCTGCGCCGCCGCCCGGTCGAGCGCGTGAAACGGCTCGTCGAGCCGCCGTAGGCCAGCGCCCGCGCGAAGGAGACCCTCTGCCGCTGGCCGCCGGACAGCTTTCGCGGGTACTGCCCGGCATACGGCAGAAGCCCCGCGCGCGAAATCCACTCCAGCGCCGTTTGGGTGTGGTTCGGCGGGAGCACAAGCTCTACATTTTCCTGCACGGTCGCCCAGGGCAGAAGACGGCTCTCCTGAAACACATACGAAATCCGTTTCCCAGAAAGGCCCGTAATCGTTCCGCCTTGCGGCGTCAAAATCCCCGCAAGGCAGTTCAGCAGCGTCGTTTTGCCGCACCCGGAGGGGCCAAACAGGCAAACCGTGCCGGAATCGGGCAGCTCCAGAGAAAAATCCCGCAGTACGGCGCGCTCCCCGTACGCCTGGTTCAGGTGCTCGAGCTTCAAGGCTTTCCCTCCCCCCAAGGTATCCGGCGAAAGCAGGCCAGCAGCAGCCGCTCCAGCGCCACGCTCAGCACCACGACCACCGCCGTCCACGCGAACAAATCCGCGGTATCCAGATAGATTTTCGCGCCGTAAATCCGGCCGCCGATGGAGCTTCTCACGTTGGCCAGCACCTCCGCCGACACGCCCGCTTTCCACGCCAGGCCGATGCCGGTGGTAAAGGCCGCCGCAAGGTACGGCGCCACCGTAGGCAGATAAATGTACCGCAGCGTTTTCCACCGCCCAAGGCGGAATACGCGTGCCATTTCCAGCAGCTCGCGGTCGGCCGCCGCCGCGCCCTGGCAAACGTTGCCGAATACGATGGGCAGAACGATCAGCCCCGCGATAAACGCCGGGACTCTGACCGACTGCAGCCACACGAGCGCCAGAATAATAAAAGAGGCCACCGGAGTCGCCTTTACCGCGCTGAGCAGCGGGTAAATGAGCTGATACAGAAAGCGGAAGCGGCAGCAGAGCGCCCCCAGCACGACCCCCAAAAGAGAGGCGCACACGAACCCGGCCGCTACGTTGTACAGTGATCCACCGGCGGAAACCCAGAAATCCGCCCGGCAGGACAGCTCAAAAACACGGGATAAAGTTTGGGCAGGAGATACCAGAAGGATCTCCTGTCCTACACTTTGATATAACAGCTGCCAAACCGCAAGCCAGAACGCCGCTACGCCAAGCACGCGCGTAGCGCGGCCGATCGCACCCCGGCTCATCCCGCTGCGTTCAGGTAATAAAAGTCGTCCTTCGGGAACGCGCCGCCGATGGACTTGAGATTATACTCGTAGAGCACCTTGAGAAAGTCCTCTGTCTTAACCCGCATGTCGTTCCCCGCGATAAAAACGATATTGCAGTTCGGGATCGCCTTCTGCGCGACCGCCGCGGGCATAATGTCGTATTTTTCAGACAGAGCGCCCGCCGGCTGGGGATTCTGATTGACATAGTCCACGGACTTCTGGTATTCGGACAAAAAGCCGTCGAAAGCCCCCTGATTCTGCTTGACAAATTCGCTGCGCACGACCAGCGCGCCCATGGTGAGAACGCTCGAGCCCTGATCGGCCTTCTGCACCGCGCGCTCCCACTCATCGGTCAAATCCAGCGCGGGTTTCAGCTTTGCGTTCTTGGCGGTGACCTGAGTTACAAAGGGCTCGGGCAGAACCGCCGTGGTAATCTTACCCGCCAAAAGCTGCGACGCGACCTCGCTGTGCTCGGAAAGGTACTCCACCTTCACATCGTCTTTCAGGCCGTTCGCCGTCAGGATGTAATCCAGCGCGTATTCCGGCACGGCGCCCTGGCCGGAGGAATAGACGGTTTTGCCCTTCAGATCCGCAATGCTCTTAATGCTCTCATCGCCGGTGACCAGATACAAAATCCCCAGCGTGTTGATTGCCGCAAGGCGCACACCGCCCTTTGTTTTGTTGTAAAGGGCGGCCGCCAGATTGGTGGGGACGGCGGGCGCGGCCCGCTCGCCCGGAACGGGTTTGGT
>OBWS01000694.1_pt1 | contig 18164 bp, 11 predicted proteins | sample 1495291 | NCBI WGS metagenome assembly OBWS01 (sample SAMEA2580090, study PRJEB22360) | human gut metagenome | biome: human gut; feature: human-associated habitat; material: faeces | place: Denmark | collected 2008/2010 | reverse complement strand
CTCCGGAGCGCCGGCGGTGATGGAAAGCAGCACGGTTTTGCCCGAAAGCTTCGCGCCTGAACCATAGGCAAATCCGTGAAGCAGCACCTCGTCAATCCAGGTCTTGAGGAGCCCCGGCACCGAGTACCAGTTAAACGGAAACTGGAGCACGATAACGTCGGCTTTCTCGAGCGCTTCCTGTTCTGGGACCGGGTCAAAGCGGCCCTCTTTCACGAGTGAAGCGAGTTCGCGGAATTGGGCCTGCGGAAACGCAGTCCTCAGGCTCTCCAGAATGGTTTTGTTGGCGAGTGATGCCGAGGGATTGGGATGGCCGGATACAACCAAAATGTTCTTCATGATCAAAATTCCTTCTGCGGGGGCGGTAATTGCTTTGAAGCACCGCTCTGAGCATTGATATATAGTTCGATATCGAACGTTGATGAGTGAATACTAATCCTGTCAGACCGCGTGAAGCGTTATTAGCAAAGACCAAAACGTATCCAAAGATTGCTAGGGGACAACCCTTAGAAGGCAGAGTCTGGTCAAAACGGATGAATTCAAATGGCCCAAGAGGACCGAAAGCCCATTGGAAGGCAGAAAAGGTTGGATAAACTTCCCATGAAACGCGGGTAAACCCGCGGATGCGAAAAAAGTATCCATACATGCTCTCAAGCCGATAGAACCGGCTGGCTCAGAACGACATGACCCGCCTCAGTTTTCGGTTTGCAAAACGAAAAAGCACTGCTCAGTGCCTTTGGGCGCTGCGCTTTGCCTGCTGTGTTCTCGCGGCTGCGGTGTCGGTCGAAATCCCGGCAGAAGAGCGCGTAACCGGGGCCGTCGTTTCGCTGGACCATTCTGCGGCCGATCTGAAGGTGCCGCCTGATGCCGGGGTCATTCCTGTGCCGGGGACAGATCCGATACGCATTGCGGTCATTACCTTTGCGCTCCCGCGCGACAATCTGCTCATTGCCGAAGCGACGAAGCTTGCGCTGGCGCCGCTCTTTCCCAACCGCGGCATCAAACTGATTTTCTGTACGTTCGAAGAGTTCGACCGCATTGTTTTGAGCCGCGGAGCAGAGTTCATTCTCGGCACTTCCGGCGCGGTCACACGGCTTTCAACCTTTGGCCTTCGTCCGCTTGCCACGCTGGTTTCCAAGGGCGGCCCGGATCCCAACCGCAATGAAGGGTCTGCGGTGATTGTTCGTGAGGATCACCGGGAATTTCAAACCTTAGGCGACTTGAAAGGGCGCACGATTGCGGCGAGCAACGCGCTTTCCTTCCCGGGCTGGCAAATTGTGCTCGGTGAAGTCGCAAAGTTCGGCATCAATCCCAACGAGTTTTTCGGGAAAACGATTTTCACGGGCGATGCTCGGTCGATATCGGATATTGTGAAGCTCGTATTGGATGAAAAAGCGGATGCGGGCGTCCTGCGGCTCTGTGCGTACGAGCAGTTTATTGAGCGCCACCCCGAAGCCGTCGGCGAGCTTCGCGTTCTGGATCGACGAGACAATGTGGACGTGGCCTGCGTGCACTCCACGGACCTTTATCCCGGCTTCACCATGGCCTCAACGGAGCTGATTTCGCCCGAGGCCGCGCGGCGCGCGACGCTTGCGCTCCTGTCGATGCCGCCCACCGAGCGCGGTGCCCGCTGGACGATTCCGACGAACTACAAGTCCGTGGACGCGCTGCTTGAAGCGATTCGCGTGGGACCGTCCGAGAAGCTCCGGGCGACGATGCTTAATGAACTCATTGACGACTATCTCACCTGGATGCTTGTCATTGCGCTTCTGATTCTCGGGCTCCTCTTCCATGGCTGGCGGGCAGAAGTGCTTGCGCGCCGCCAGGGTGAGCGCGTTCGCGAATTGATGGAGCAGAAGATGGCGCAGGCCTCTCGCCTGGCATCCATGCAGCGTGCAGCATCGCTCACGCAGATTTCAAGCATTTTTGCTCACGAACTGCGCCAGCCCCTCACATCGGCATCGCTTTACGCGGAGGGGCTCGCCCGCCAAATTCGCCGAGGTTCGACCGATCCGGACCGCATGGCCAAAATTGCTGACCGGATTGCCGACGAAACACAGCGGGCGAGTGAGATTGTCGAGCGTGTGCGCGCCTATGCCAAAGGCCGCAGACTGGAGCGATCCGTTCTGTCAGCGGCCGATGTGATGCAGAGCGCCGTGCGCCTCTGGCGCGGACAATCCATGCGGGACTTTCCGCTCTGGGTGCTGGTGCCTAAAAGTGCTGCCCATATTTCTGCCAACGCCTTCGAACTCGAGCTTGTCTTCGTCAACTTACTGAAGAATGCCGCCGAGGCCGCTCAGGCCGCCTGGGCCGCCGACGAGTCAAGCGGCAAGCCCAAACCGGTTAATCTCACGAAGGCCCCGGAGGTTCTCGTGGGCTCCGGACCCTTGGTCGCCTTTACCGCTGAAGTCATCGGCAGCAGCGTGGTATTCATGGTGGCCGACAGCGGCAAACCCCTTTCCGACGAAGAACTCGTGCGCATTGAGGCGGGTTCGAGTCAGCCGCAGGCCGGATCGAGTCAAAAATCTAACGGTCTGGGGCTCGGCCTTGCCATCGTCCGATCGATCGTTGAGGCCTGCTTCGGCGCCATTACTTTTGGGCGAACGGATCTTAATCCTCGCCTGACCGGACTCGCCGTGCGGGTGGCGCTGCCGCTTGTCAGCACATCACAATCCGGCAGAGCCCAAACGGATAATTCCATTCCTGTGCCTCACGAGCCGGCCGCAGAGCCGGCACAGCCTCTTCCAAAGGATCCAAAGGACCCCAGCAAATGACCGCCGCTCCTATTATCCGCATTGTCGACGACGATCCCAATATTCACGATGCATTGGCCTACGTCCTTGAAAACGAAGGCTTTATCGTGCGCCACTATGAGAGTGCAGAGTCCTTTCTCATCAACGATCGTCCGGAAGATCCCGGGTGCGCGATTCTCGACGTTCGCATGGGGGAAATGTCCGGCATTGTTTTGCATGACCGGATGAAAAAGCTCGGTTCAAAGCTGCCCTGCATTTTTCTTTCAGCGCATGGCGACGTCGACATGGCGGTGGATGCCATTGAAGCCGGCGCCGTCACTTTTCTCTCTAAGCCCGTGCGGACGGAAAAACTGCTCGCTGCAATTGAGCGGGCCCTGACGATTGCTCAGTCCCTGGCTTCTGGGGAGACCGAGCAGACGCTTGACAGCACGCCGGCGAGCGAGGATTCATCTGCCGATGAAGCCGCTCATCAGGCGGCGCTCACTGAAGCGGCCCGTACGGCCTTTCTCTCACTCTCAGATCGAGAGCGCCAGACGGCGCTTCTTGTCGTCTCGGGACTCACGAACCGGCAAATTGCTGAACGCCTTGAAATCGCTGTGCGTACCGTTGAATTTCATCGGGCCGGTTCGATGCGCAAACTCGGCTGCCACTCCGCCGCTGAGCTCAAGGCCAAGCTCGCACTGGTGCCTGAAGCGAGAGAGGCCTTTGAATAGATAATTGGGGTTTGTCCTAAAGGCTGAAACGAATTTTCACAAATTTGAGTTGCCTAGAAATTCTGCAGTAGACAATAAATTCTTATTCACATTGGTTTGTTAAATCGATTTTTTTATTCATGATGAGTGATGCAAAGCTTGACTTTTCAATAGTCAGGATTAAACTTTCAGCATCATTTTTATAGGAGACGAGCGGTGGACGAACACCCGAGTCCTTTGTTGATTATTTAGTCAGGCCGCTACAGAGAAACACTTTCTCTGCGCTGCCTGCCGACACTATCAACGATCAATACGGCGGGCAGTGATCTTCAATTTGACGATTGCTACCCAAAATCAATTCAAAGTTGGAGCAGATCGTCATGTTCACCTATATCCAACAGCTCTTTCCCCCTTCGCGGATCTGATCTGCGCGAGGCGGCTTCCCTTTGCTGCGCTGCGTCTTTTTGACCAGAGCAGGAGGGCAGGGCTGATTTTGCCCGGAAATTTCGAAATAGATGCGCTCACCGCATGCTGTATGGGGAGCCCTCGTTCGGCAGGGTTCGCTGGCGTGAACCGCTGACTGCGGTGTTTTGGGGCTTGTCGAGCCGATTCAGTTCGGTGCCTTTCGTTCGTCCGGTGAATATCGAGAGCCGCCGCAATTCCTCTCAAAGAAAAACTTTGAATGCATTTCTTGAAATGCAGGGGTATTTTTGCGCCCAAAAAATGGACGCGTTCTGATCATTTTTAATGGTTGGTGCGGTACTTTTTGGGGTCCCAAATATTACGGTTTCTCATTGACTGAGGAAGACGTCTTCACCGCTAAAGAAGGGTGAACGGCAGTCACAAATGAAATGAAGACATATGGCGATGGGCTGGAGACCCATCGGCCGTCTGACGGAGCTGCGCCTCAGGCGCGGCAGTGAAACCCTGACCGCTCACTGCGTCGGGAGCGCTTTAAGCGACAAGCAGCGCTGCGGTCAACCCAAATCCAAGAGGTGTGTCATGACCGACATGACCAAAAAGAACCGGCTCCTCGGCCGGAATGCTGCGGAAAACGGGAAGCAGCGCAAAACCAGAATTTTCGCGGTTGAACGGGCAGCCCATCAAACACTCGATGTGGTGCTTGCCTGGCTGAGTGCGACGCCTGCCGGGCTGAGCGCTGAAGAAGCCAAAAAGCGTCTTGACATTTACGGCCGCAATGAGGTCGCTCAGGAAAAAGCGCCGCCGGTTTACCGCCAGCTTTTAGGCGCCTACAACAGCCCCTTCATTTACGTGCTGCTCGTGCTCGTTGCCATCAGCTGCTTCACGGATGTTTGGCTCCCGCTCGCACAGGGCGAAGAAGCGGAGCCGGCCGGCATCGTCATCATGTCAACGATGATTATCTTGAGCGGTCTGCTTCGCTTTTGGCAGGAATTCCGCACAAATAAGGCCGCTCAGGCACTAAAGTCAATGGTAAAGACGACGGCAACGGTCCGGCGCCCGGGGGACGGCTCTTCGGCGCTGTCCCGCGCAGAAGTCGACATCAGTGAATTGGTTCCGGGCGATGTGGTCTATCTCGCCGCCGGTGATCTTGTGCCGGCCGATGTGCGCCTTCTGGAGTCGCGCGACTTGTTTGTCAGTCAGTCGATCCTGAGCGGCGAAGCGCTGCCGGTCGAAAAAGGGGATGCAGCACCCGATGCGGACCTGCTGACGACCCGGAAGACGCTGCCGAATGCTGATGCCAAAGCGGACCTGCTTGACCTGAAAAACATTTGTCTCATGGGGACCAATGTCGTGAGCGGCCATGCATCAGCCGTAGTCGTGGCAACCGGAAACAGCACTTGGTTTGGTTCGCTTGCCAAGTCGATCATCGGCACCCGCGCCATGACCGCTTTTGATCGAGGCGTCAACAGCGTGAGCTGGGTGCTGATCCGCTTCATGCTGGTCATGGCTCCCGTTGTGCTCTTCATCAACGGATTTACCAAAGGCGACTGGCTTGAGGCCTCACTCTTCGCACTGGCTGTTGCGGTCGGGCTGACGCCGGAAATGCTGCCCATGATCGTGAGCTCCAATTTGGCCAAAGGCGCTGTTGCCATGAGCCGGCGCAAAGTGATCGTCAAGCGCCTCAATGCCATTCAGAACTTTGGCGCAATGGACGTCCTCTGCACGGATAAAACCGGAACGCTCACTCAGGACAAGATCATCCTCGAGCATTATCTGGATGCGCAGGGCAAAGAAAGTTCGACCGTGCTCACTTATGCCTGGCTTAACAGCAGCAGCCAGAGCGGCGCCAAAAATCTGATCGATCAGGCTGTTCTTCGCTGCGGCGAATCTCATTTGGATCGAGCCGTGCGCGAGCGCTTTATGAAGCTCGACGAGCTGCCTTTTGACTTTGTCCGCCGCCGTGTATCGGTGCTCGTTGAAGATACTGCTTCCAAAGAGCGCTGCCTGATCTGCAAAGGCGCGGTGGAAGAAATGCTCAGCATCTGCACGCACCTGCAGGAGGGCGCCTCTTTGGTGCCCCTCACGCCAGAGCGCGCCCACGGGCTTCTCGAACAAACGCAAGCCTTCAATAAGCAGGGATTCCGTGTACTGATCGTTGCGAGAAAACGCTTGTCCGACCATACGAAGGCGTCGCTTGTCAACGACGATGAGTGCGGTCTCACGGTCGAAGGCATTCTCACTTTCCTCGATCCGCCCAAAGAGAGCGCACGCAAAGCCATACTGGCGCTGCGCGAACACGGCGTGGCAGTCAAGGTGCTTACGGGCGACAATCCGGTCGTGACGGCCAGCATTTGCGCTGAAGTCGGCATTGACGCCGATCAGGTTCTGGTCGGATCGGAGGTCGAGGCCCTTTCGGACGCTGAGCTCGCGCAAGCCGCACAGACGGGCAGCATATTCGCCAAACTCACGCCGCAGCAGAAGGCCCGCATTCTGCGTGTGCTGCAGAAAAACGGCCGCACAGTCGGCTTTTTAGGCGACGGCATCAATGATGCCCCGGCTTTGAAAGACGCGGATGTCGGCTTTTCCGTCGACAGCGCGGCCGATATCGCCAAGGAGGCGAGCGACATCATCTTGCTGGAAAAGGACTTGATGGTTCTCGAAGAAGGCGTTCTCAAAGGACGCGAAACCTTCGGCAACATTATCAAGTACATCAACATGACGGCGAGCTCGAATTTCGGCAACGTTTTCTCCGTGCTCGTTGCAAGCGCCTTTCTGCCGTTCCTGCCGATGCTGGCGATTCATCTACTCATCCAGAATTTGCTCTATGACCTCTCTCAGCTTGCACTCCCATGGGACAAGATGGATCCGGAGTTTCTGAAGAAGCCGCGCAAGTGGGACGCGCAGAATATCGGCCGCTTCATGCTCTGGATCGGTCCGACGTCCTCGGTCTTTGACATTGCAACTTACGCCGTGATGTGGTTTGTCTTCGGCGCCAATTCCGCGGCCAGTCAGTCACTTTTCCAATCCGGTTGGTTCATTGAGGGACTGCTTTCGCAAACCTTGGTGGTACACATGCTGAGAACCGAAAAAATTCCGTTCTTCCAAAGCTGCGCCGCGCTGCCGGTTCTGCTGATGACGGTTGTGATTGTGGCTGGGGGGGGCGGGCCTCCCGTTTTGCCGCTCTATCTACTGCTCGGTGCCATGGTTGGCCTGCAGCCGCTGCCCTGGACATATTTCCCGTGGCTCGCCGCGATTCTCTTCAGTTACTGTCTGCTGGCACAAGGCATGAAGCGCTTTTACATTCGTCGCTTCGGACAGTGGTTCTGAGCGGACATCGCGGAAATGAAGTGACTCATTTCACTTGCTAAGCAGGCAGTCAACTGCCTGCCAAGCAGCCACATAAGCAGTAAGTAGGCAGTAGATACGCAGTAGCTTCTCTGTGAGCAAACCGTGGCTGTCGGCATCAACATTTTGCTGGTCCGCGGCAGCAACTCAGGACTTACGTTCCATAGACTGCCTTGATTCTCTTGAATTATTGTCTGTTGGCAAAAGCCATGAAGCGCTTTTTCAGAGGTCTCTCTGGATAGCTCTTTAGCGGATAAGGGGCCGATATTTCACACTTGCTAAGCCGACAGTTAACTGCATGCTTAGCAGTAAGTAGGCAGTAAGTAGGCAGTAGGCGCTTCTCTGCATGAGGAACAAAAAAAGCGGAACCACACTCGAGGAAGGGGTTCCGCCATGAGATTTACTGCAGAAGATATTGCTTTCGCTTTTATCTTCTGCAGAGATCTCTGAGAGAGGCATTGGTGCATTCGAGCGCTTCTTTCTGACCGATGGTACCGATCGACAGAAAGCAGGCGCTGCGGACGCTGCATGCCATGGAGAGCTTTAGGAGATTGAGGAGGAAAAAACTTATACCGGAGTGAGCATCAGAGAGTTGAGCTGGCCGGCGTAAAGGATGAAGAGGCGCAGGCACATCATGCCGGCAACTGCTGCAAATCCAGCGGTCCAAAAGCCGGCAGCCGAACGAGTGCAGCCCGTCATGCCGAGCGCAAACGGCAAGCCGAAGCCGACTCCCACAGCGCCCACCCAGAAGACGGTGGCCCAGACGCCCGTCGTGAAGGCGGTGACCGCGGCCTGAGCTCCGGCCATGCCGAAGATCATCGCCATGGCGATCATGAAAATGCAGGAGATTTCGGCTGCCATCATCGGCCATTCGGCCAGGTGCAGGATATGCATCGTATACGAATCGCGTTTTTCACCGAATACCGCAGTTGCGAGGAGCTTCGCCGCAGCTGTGCCCGCCGAGACGCCCGACGCTACGAAGAGCGCAGGCAGCACGGCCGTATTGATGAGCGGATAGCGGATCAGTGCGGAAATCAGGAACCCAGTGTAAGCGCAGATGCCGAATGCCAGAAAGAGAACGATCCAGGTGATCGGGCCTCTGGCTTTATTGAAGATGTCGCCCAATTTTTCCACCAAACCGCCCAGACCAAACGGCAGCCACTTCAGACTGTGCCGAAGTACAATCACCGTGAGCACCGCAGTAAGCGGGATGTAAAAAAGGAGCATCATCACGCCCACGCTCATGACGCTCGTCGGGTTGTAGAAGACGAGAATGCGCCAGAAAAAGAGCGGATCGGTCAGATCGAGCACCAGGCAGAGCATGCCGAGGAGAATCGTTGCCAGCGCGATCGACGAGGATGCTTTGAGGAGCGGTTCGTCGCCCGAAAGCCCCCGAAGCTTCATCATCGTGAGTATTACGCCCAACGAGCCGCCCGAGATGCCTGCGAGGAAAAGGTACACGGCAATCGGCCACGGCCAGGCGACGCCTTCGGTGAGACCGATTGAAAAATCAAGAACGCCGTCCATTATCGAACTCCGGTTTTAACCACGGGGATGTACCGCAGGGTTGGTTCAGTGCCAAGCCACGGACGAATGCGCACCGTGTCCTTCGCCTTGAGCAGCTTCGAAACGAAGGAGTTGGGATCATTGAGGTCGCCGAAGGAGAGCGCATGAAAGCGGCAGTGCGCTACGCACCCGGGAAGCTCGCCGGCGGCAAGGTTCTTGGAATGCAGGCAGAAGTCGCAGTTGTCGGCTACCTTGGTTTCCGGGTTGATCCAGCGGGCGTTGTAGGGGCAGGCTGCGATGCAGTATTTGCAGCCGACACAGCGGTCCGTATTCATCGTGACGATGTTGGTTTCCGGATCGTGGTGGCAGGCGCCGGTCGGGCAGACCTTCACGCAAGGCGAATCCACGCACTGCTGGCAGGAAACGCGGATGTAGTGACGGTCTGGGCCCGGCATGCGCTGCAAAAGCACACGCGAGCGCCCTGGAGGGAGGTGATTTGCTTCGTCATCATCGGGCTTTATTCTGCGTCCGGTTGACCTTCCGCCCGTTTGGTACCACCCCAAGCCAACGCTCATCAGGCTTTGTGATGCGCTCGGAGCAGAACTGCAAGAGGATGTTTTTGCTCCAAACGATGTCCCGTCCTACGACCTCGCGCTGCGTGACGGCTGGGCCGTGAATGCCTCGGAATCCGGGCCCCGAAAGGTGCTCGATGAGGTTGTCGAAAACGGGCGTACGCCGCCCGATCTGCCGCCGATGTCCGCGATTTGGGTGAACACCGGCGGACCTATCCCTAAAGGGGTAAATGCGATTATTCCTTCCGCAGCCAGAACTGATTTGGCGGATGCACAAAAAGCTGCGGAACCGGAAAAAGGCATCATGCGGCGAGGTGCTGAATGGCGTGTGGGGGACCTCCTTCTCAAGAGCGGCGTGCGCATCGGGGCAGCCGAAACGGCGCTTCTTTTTGAAGCGGGAATGGATGTGGTGAAGGCGAGATCCCTCGCCTCGGTCGGCATCATTGCGACCGGATCGGAACTGCGCGACTTCGTCTGCCGTGCCGAGGGTCCCACCCGGGTATCGAGCGACGCCGCTTATCTGCGTTCACTCCTGCTCGATGCTGGTATCCGCGATGTATGGGCGCGAAGCGCTGCGGACGATTCTGCGGCCATTGCGGCCGCACTCACTGGACTTGCGGTGCGCTCTGACGTCCTGATTATGATCGGGGGAACCGGCCGGGGTTCGAAAGATCTCACCCGCAGGGCCATTCTGGAGGCCGGCGGCAAGCTCCTCGATTCACAGGAGGCGGATCGATGCAGCGGCGGAGCGAGTCCCTTCATTGCCGGAGAACTCGACGGACGCCCGGTTATCGGGCTTCCCGGAAACCCGCTCGCTGCAATGATGATTGCTCAGCGTGTCGTGCTGCCGCTCATTGCGGCGCGAAGCGGCATCGAACTCCCCGAAAAAGCGGTGCGGGCGACGTTCTCGGGCAATATCCCGGCAGGGAAAACCGGTGAGCTTTGCGTGTCGCTCTCTACCTGCGGCGGCTCGAGGATCGCTCGAGCGGTGCAAAAAGGGACCGGTTCGGTGCTCCTTTTGCGAGATGCAGCAGGGGTTGTGAAGGTCGGCCAAGACGGCATCAAAGCCGGTGACAAAGTCGACGTGATTTGCTTTATTAATTAAGGGGCCTTGCGGCAGCTCTTCAGAACGATCTTTGGCGCAATGCTCCATGAAGGCTGCGCCCTCTGTCAGCGCTTTGTGCCGCTCAGCATAGAACGACAAACGGCGCGCAGAACGCAGGCTCCCGGGTCCGCAGCCCCTTGAGCGGGCATTGCCGCATCGAAGCCCGTCGGGCGACGCTGTCCTTAAACCCATATTGAACAGATGTTCATCATGCATCAGGTTTTGTAGACGCGTGCGCTGCAGGTAGAACGCAATATATTAAAGTTGTCAACAGCACTTTGGACTCAGTAGAGATGCTTATGTCGTCTGCGTCTTTGCAAGCGGCTTAAGAAAGGTGATTCTATTTGCGCGGTGCGATTTCTAAAATGTAAAGCTCAACAAACTTCCTGAGGCTCCACCGATGTTCCTCTTTGAACGAAATCCAAGGTCTACGATCAAAAAAGGTCGTAAGGCTCCGAAGACAACAGTTGTTTGCTGCCGCACAAGCGATGCGCTTAAAGCTGAGGTAGATGCGCTCTGCCGGCGCAACAACCTCACGACTTCCGAATTAGTGAAGAACTTTATTGAAGAATGTGTGAAACGCGATTCAACCACTTGGTGGGAAGGTGAGGCTCAAAAACGAATAGAACTCGTTGAGATCGATACGAATCATTTGAATAACGGCAATTCGCACCAAGTGGGATTCTGACCGCTCCTTCTATATTAAGAGGCGGCTTGCCGCTGAGCGGCCTTAGCGAGTGATTGGCCGGTTGAAAATGAACCCCTGGGGCTCCCGATGATATTGGAACCCGCACCTGCTTCCAGGGCGGTCCAAGGCTCAGCAAAGAACGTTTCAGCGGCCTTGCGGATGGCCGGCCGATCCGGTTTTCCCGATCCGGTGAGCGGGAGCGCTGAGGCGCAGACCACCCAATGCGGCCGCTCAAACCGACCTAAGGCCTGCCGCATACGAGAGAAGTCCAAAGTGCTGAGGAGCGCGGGTGCCCCCTCGAGAACGAGCACGACTTCTTCGCCAAAGAGCCGGCTTTTTCTGGCGCTGACGGCAAATCTGCCCGAAATGAAGGGTTTGAGCTTGGCTTCGACTTCTTCAATCTGGATCTTCACCGCACCCGTGTTGATGACATTATCCAAACGTCCGATGAGGCTGAATGTCCCGTCGGGATTAAACCGAGCACGGTCGTGGGTGATGAGCGTCTCGGCCGCTACGGCGGGCGCATCAATCTGAAGGGTATTGAGCGCCGAAAGCGAAATCGTTACGCCCGGAAGCGCGCGGAAACCCGCGTCTGCCGTCGGGCCGTTCAGTCGGCGCAGGGCGACGTGCGAGAGCGTCTCTGTCATGCCGTAAGAAGCATAGACCGCACCCTTAGCAGACTGAAGTTTTGCCGTCAGCTCTTCATCAACCGGGCCGCCGCCCAATATGACCGCGCGCGATTCAAGCAGAAAGCGGCTCGTAACGGGATTGGCCAGCACCGTGGCGGCCTGCATCGGCGTGAGTGCGCAGAGGTCAGCGGCCTCGGGATGCTCGAGGAACGGATTGGCGCAGGGCTCGACGGGAATGAGGTTTAGGCCGCATTCAGCAGAGCGCACGACCACCATTTTTCCAGCAATGAATCGAAGCGGCATAGCGAGCAGGTTGGTGCTGCCGGGTTTAAGCCCCAAGAACGCGATGGTGGCACGAGCGCTCGCCCGCATACGGCTTTTTTCTGCTGCGAAAGCCTTGGGAGCTCCGGTCGAACCGCTGGTGTGCACCGTTACGGATGCGCCGGGCGAAAAGAATTCCGTCAGGAATCGGCCGAGCTCGGCCTTAAAGCTCAGGGGATCCGCCTCGAGCGCCTTAGACGTCCACGGTCCCGGCGTCCCGTCTGCACGCACAAAATCGGAGGCGGACCAGCGGCGGCCGCTGATCACAATGCCTGCTTCATCGGCTTTCATGAAAAAATCCTCACAGAGAGATTGCGGGCACTCACGGGTTCGACGGATCCGTGTTGTATTTAAAGTGCGGCACGCGCTTTTCGAGGAATGCGCGTCCGCCTTCCTGTGCTTCTTCAGTCATGTAGTAGAGCATCGTGGCGTCCCCGGCGAGCTCCTGAATGCCGGCCTGACCGTCGAGCTCGGCATTGAGACCGGCTTTGATCATGCGGATGGCCAAAGCCGAGTGGTTCATGATGGTCTTGGCCCAGTCGACCACTTCATCTTCGAGCTGATCAAAAGGCACGACTTTGTTGATCAGCCCCATCTCGAGCGCTTCCTGGGCCGAGTACTTGCGGCACATGAACCAGATTTCACGCGCTTTCTTTTGTCCGACGCAGCGGGCGAGATAGCTCGCCCCGAACCCGGCATCGAAGGAGCCGACGCGGGGTCCGGTCTGTCCGAACACGGCATTCTCACTTGCAATCGACAAGTCGCAGACGACTTGCAGCACATGGCCGCCGCCGATCGCAAAGCCGTTCACCATGGCGATGACGGGTTTGGGGAGCGACCGGATTTGTTTTTGCACGTCGAGCACATTGAGCCGCGGCACGCCCGTAGGATCAATGTAGCCGCCGATCCCTTTGACATGCATGTCGCCCCCGGAGCAGAAAGCTTTGTCGCCGGCACCGGTGAGAACGACTACGCGGATATCGTTTCGCTGGCGGCAGATGACGAGGGCTTCAGACATCTGCGCAACCGTGGTCGGCGTAAAGGCGTTGCGCACCTGAGGGCGGTTGATGGTGATCTTGGCGATGCCTTCGAAGTATTCAAAGAGAATGTCTGAGTATTCTTTAATAGGAGTCCACTGGCGCTGCATGTACTGAACCTCGGGCTTGGGTAAGGCTGGATAGAAAGGGCGAACGAAGAGCGCTCAGATTGAGCGTCTGGTTCCCTTATTGGATTGGTGCACAATTATGCATCACGAACGGACGATTGGCGTATCGATGCCCCTCATGGGGGAGGAGTAATGAGCGCTGCCGCGCACAAAAAAGAAGCAGGCCGGTGAGAAGACTCAGCAGCCTGCTTCGAATAGGACTGATTTGGCGCCGGCCGGCCCAGAGATCTGACGGCCGAGAACGAAATCCTCAGCGATTCATTTATTTTTTGCCCGACAGTACTGCGAGCTCAAAGGCGACTTTGGCCGCGAGCTCGAGTGACTTCACGGGGAGGCATTCATAGATGCCGTGATAGTTGAGGCCCCCCGTGAAGACATTGGGACAGGGAAGTCCCATGACGGAGAGACGCGCTCCGTCTGTTCCGCCGCGAATCGGCTCCTCGATGGGTTCGAGCCCGGCGGCTCGGTATGCTGCCCGAACATGTTCCATGACGGCCGGCACGCGGTCGATGTAGGGCTTCATGTTTTCGTAGCTCTCTTTCACGGAAAGCGTCACAGTGCCGTTGGGGAAGCGCGACCCGATGTCCTCGGCAATGCGCTCGAGGATCACTTTTTTCTCTTCATAAAGCGCACGATCGTGGTCGCGAATCAGAAGGTGCAGTTTGGCATGCGTGACGGTGCCTTCGAGCTGATTGGGGTGAAGGAAGCCCTCGCGGCCTTCGGTGGTTTCCGGCGCCATATCCGCAGGCAGGGCGTCGATAAAGGCTGCGGCCATGCGGAGCGCATTGACCATCTTTCCTTTGGAGCTTCCCGGGTGAACGCCGACCCCCTGAAAGTCGACGACGGCAGAGCCGGCATTGAAGTTTTCATTCTCCAACGTTCCGACCTCGCCGCCGTCAATCGTGACCGCCCAGTCTGCGCCGAAGCGCTCGAGATCAAAATTGGCCGTGCCTCGGCCGATTTCCTCGTCCGGCGTGAACGCAATGCAGAGTTTGGCGTGAGCAATCGTCGGATCAGCAGTGATTTTGGCGGCCATATCCATAATGGCGGCAATGCCGGACTTATCGTCAGCGCCAAGGAGCGTTGTGCCGTCAGTGAAGATCACGTCTTCACCGATGTACTTTTTGATTTCTGGGAAGCGCTCAACCGGAAAGCGGATGCCTTCCGTTTGATTGAGGAGCACATCTGTGCCGTCAAATCGGATGATCTGCGGTTTGACATGGAGTCCAGACGCATCGGGCGAGGTGTCCATATGGGCGATAAAGCCGACAGCGGGCAAGTCCTCGCAGCTCGGGGAAGCCGGAATATGGGCATAAACGACGCCGCCCTGGCCAATCACCGCATTGGCGATGCCGAGCTGATGAAGTTCATCCTTAAGCGCTTCGGCGAGTTTGAGCTGCTTAGCTGTTGACGGAGCTGCCGCACTCGTCTCATCGGACTGGGTGTCGAACTGGACATAACGGAGGAAGCGTTCGAGAACATTAGGCGCGGAATGGGTCATGGCAGCGAAATCTCGCAAGAAATAATGGAATGACCGAAAGACTAGCATCATCCTGAGCCATTGAAAGCGAGAGTCCGTTTCGGAAGGCGATCAGCTTCAGGATGTTTGCGGAGAAGCACCCGAAGCAACTCCGACTAAGGCATTATTGCGGTTTGACTAAAATTGCAGGTCCGATTTTGGCTGCAGTTCCTTTTTTTATCCGCTCGAGGTTTCCGCTGTGACCGCTCCCGACGAATCCATGCATTCTCAAGAAGAAATCCGTCAAATCAATGCCATGCTCAAGTCGCAGCTGCCCTTTATCGGTGCGGCTGCGCTCAGCCGTCCCGGCTGGGATGCGGAGGACTTTATTGAATCTTTTGCCAAAGACTGGGGCATTGAACTCGAGGTGCTGCCCGATGAGCGCGGTCCGGGGCAGCCTTTTGCTGCGGCGCTGCCGGGCACCGGCGTGGTCATCAATGTGATCGAACGGCCGGGACGTATGGGCATTGAACGCTTCATGGACGGTGCGGCAGAAAATTATCTCTGGCCGGAAGGGCGTTCATTGATCCGCGGCATGCAGTCCGAACTGATGATTGCCGTGGGCGGCGGCACTCACCGCAATACGCAGGCAGCGCTCTTCATCCGCGCAGCCGCTACGATTCTGGACAATGAATCGGCTATCGGATTCCTAGACTGCGACGTGCTGCGTGAACCGGTTCATTTCCGCAAAACGGCCTTGGCGCTGCGCGAGCAGGCGCTAGCTACGCCCATCCTGTTTTGGATCGGTCTTTCACGCCTGCCCGAAGGCGCTGACGGTCTGCCGCGCCTCAAAGCCTGGACCAACGGTCTCGCAAGGTTCGATAAGCTCGAAATGGAAATCCCGTCCACTGAGGCCGATATCCATGATGCCTTCATTTTGCTCAACAGCGCCGCGTGCTACGTGCTCGACCATGATGCACAGATGCAGCCCGGTGAAGCGTTGGAGTGGAAGGACGGGGAAGTGCCGCTTTCTTTAGGCAAGAGCAGCGCTATTGATGAAGACCAGGACGTGCTCATCGTTGATCTCGACGGTCTTCGTCCCAGAGGCGACGGCGTCCTTGAAAATAAGGATGAAGGGGAGGCCTAAACCAGCCGGTTGGGCTTGCCGTGCCTTGTTCGAACTGGAAAACCAGAATTGAGCAGTGCTTACGATTTCGATATGGCTGATTAAAAGATCTCTCTTGCCTTTGTATACGTGAATATTGCGTATTCAATACTAAAGGCGTATCTCATAAGAAGTACAGGAATGTAAGGGGCAGGCTTCAGATCAATCTTAGGACTGCGGGGTACGGCTGCTTTTACATTGCAGCCTCTTAGAGCTGGACAAGAATGACGGTCCTCAGAAATACATTTTCAGGAGGATCGTTCAGAATGAAAGATCGTTTGTGGACGAAGCAATACCTGCTTGTCATCGTCACCAACTTTCTGCTCTACGTGGTTTATTACCAGCTCATGCTTTGGACCACGAGTTATGCCATGCACGTTTGGAAAGCGGACGTGAGTGAAGCAGGTTTGGCAGCGGGTCTTTTCATCATTTCCGCTTTGGTTGCCCGCCTTCTGGCTGGTCACTTTATCGACGGTTTGGGGCGCGGATTCGTTCTGCGCTGCGGCACAGCGCTTTATGCCGCTTCCATGCTGCTTTATTTCTTCATTACGTCAATGCTCGAGTTTGAGGCAATTCGTGTGGTTCACGGGTTTGCCTACGGGCTTGCCTCTACGGCGGCTTCCACGATCGTCGCGACGATTATTCCGCTCAAACGCCAGGGTGAGGGCATTGGGTATTTCACGCTTGGCGTTACAATTGCGTCGGCCATTGGCCCCTTTCTCGGCATATGGTTCACACAGCATGGCATGTATGAAGCGTCCGTCTGGATCTGTTCGGCGGTGGGCGTGCTTGCCTTTGTGCTGTCTCTGCTCATTCGTACACCGGCGCACCGCATGACAGAGGCCGAGAAGAAAGAAATGCGTACGTTAAAGTTCTCGACATTCTTTCAGCTCGAGGCACTGCCGATATCCTTCATCGCAATGCTGGGCGGCGTGTGTTATTCAACTGTTCTTGCATATATCGGCGCCTATTCGCAATCGCTGTCGCTCTTCTGGGCCGGATCAGTGTTTTTCTTGGGCTTCGCCTTCACTTCGATCATCAGCCGTCCGGTGACAGGGCGTTTGCTTGATGAATTCGGCGGCAGCGTTGTGGTCTATCCGGCGCTGATCTTTCTCGCTGCGGCTATGGTGCTGATCGGTGCGGCTCGTTCTAACGGCATGCTGCTCTCTGGAGCACTTGTACTCGGACTGGGGTTCGCTACGATTACCTCAGCGTGCCATGCCCTCGCAGTGTTTGTCAGCCCGCAAAAATATGTCGGCCGCGCAACGGCAACGTACTTTGTACTGCTTGATGTCGGCGTCGGCATTGGGCCTTATACGCTCGGACTTCTTGTTCCGTATTTCGGTTTTTCGGCTGTTTATTTTGCTGCGGCAGCGGTTGCGGCTGCCGGTATCCTAATTTACTGGGCAGTGATCGGACGTACAGGCATCTTCTCAACCTTGGTGATGAGAAAAGTACGTTCAGTGCGGCTCAATCAGATTGAAATTGATCCCCGCCATGTCAGTTCTGCTTATCGGCGAGGAGAAGAGATTGAATTCGATGATCCGCAGCCTAATCAGAAGAAGGACGCTTAACTGTGCGGGCATTCACAACACTGCGCTGGGGATGACGGCCGGCAAGATCATCCAAATCATATCCAATCCATTGTTTGACGAAACTGCCTTCTGCAGCAGGGGCTTGTTCATTCATGGAATGACGGACTCGGCAATGGAGTGTTTGTCAGCTCATTGCTGAAGTGAAGCAAAAAGCGCAGGGCGGCTGAGCCGCGCTGCGCTTTTAGAGATGCTTCACGAGGAACTTATCGTCGGCCGCTCAGAGAACGGACAGACGAGGGAAGAACCGGCGTGAAGCTGCTGCCGGGTTAAGCGGATTACTTGCCCGAGAAGGCGCGTTCAACGCTGATCGGCATGGCCTGATAGCCAAGCGAGCTCTTAATGCGGATTTCAACGCTCGGCTCAACCGAACCCCAGTGGAATTCGTTGATGCACGGATTCGGAGCTTCCGTATTGAACTTGCTCAGATCAAGGCTGGCGGTGGCAGAGTAGACGAACACGGAATCCTTATCGGTTTCGTATTCAACCAGCGAGGTGACCGGGCTGTACCAGTCGTGGCCGCGTTCCTTGCCGTATTCCCAGATCTGCTGAACAGTCATCTTGTCCTGGTCGATCTTATAGATCACGCCGCGGCTGTACTTCATGTCGGGCAGCGGGGGCTGTTCGAGCGCACGGCCGTCACCGTTGTCGAAGACTGACAAGTAGATGACGTGTTCATCAGACTTGGAGTCAATACGCCAGCCGGTATGCTGCGTCCAGGTCCAGTCGAAGCCGCCTTCGCAGCGGTTGTT
>OBWS01000686.1_pt1 | contig 18318 bp, 18 predicted proteins | sample 1495291 | NCBI WGS metagenome assembly OBWS01 (sample SAMEA2580090, study PRJEB22360) | human gut metagenome | biome: human gut; feature: human-associated habitat; material: faeces | place: Denmark | collected 2008/2010 | reverse complement strand
TATTAAAATCAATCCCGCGAAGCGGGTCGCACTATTTTTTTATGGCTCTGACCGAAGAATTACCTATTTACCGCGCCACGTACCGGTTATTGAACATGCTGATCCGTGCCACGCAGGACTTTCCCCGATTCTATAAATATAGTTTGGGGACAAGGATGGTAGATGTGTGTCTGGATATGTCGATGTTGCTCTATAAAGCGAACAGCAGCTACGAGAAAACGGAACCGCTTCGGGAATTTCTCGGAAAATTCGGTATGTTGCAGATGCTGCTCCGGGTGTGTGCCGAACAAAAGGTGATAGATACCAAAAAGGTGGCAGTGTTTGCCCTTGAAATGGAAAAGATAGGGAAACAAGCCACGGGATGGAAACAATATAATGAGAAAGGAAAACAAAACAATGAACAGAACAGAAGATAAAGGCAAGCATATTTTTTGTGGCGTGAGTCCGGTCGGTCAAGGCTTACCGGAGAGAGCCGGTTTTAAAATGAAAAAGGGTTATCGACAGGAAGTGGACTTCTTGTAAAGACAAAACTGATAACAATAATTGGTCGAGTTCGGAGAACAACAACAATCCGGCGAACAACGCGTGGTACGTGAATTTCAACAACGGCAACGTGAACAACGACAATAAGAACAACGACAACAACAATAGGGTTCGTTCTTCTTTGGCTTTTACATTAAAACCTATGAAACAAAAAAAAATGGAAACAAACAGCTTATTCGCTCCCGAAGAAACGGGCGGCATCTCGTTGGAGGAAGTCTTTGAGGCTTACTTCGCCTGCCGTCGCAAGAAACGGGGGACGCATAACGCCCTTGCCTTCGAGGCGGACTATGAGCGGAAGTGCATCCGGTTGTGGCGTGAAATCAACGCCGGAACCTACAAGCCTTCCCGCTCTGTCGCCTTCATTGTATTCAAGCCGGTGCAGCGGGAAGTATTCGCCGCCGACTTCCGCGACCGGGTGGTACACCACCTGATCGCCCGCAAGATAGAGCCGCTGCTGGAAGCGGAATTTATAGACGACAGCTACAGCACCCGCAAAGAAAAAGGGACACTGTACGGCATCCGCCGGGTAGAGGAATTTGTCCGGGAATGTTCGGAGAACTACACCAAGGACTGCTACGTGATGAAGCTCGACGTCCGCTCGTTCTTCATGGATATACACAAGAAGCTACTTTACGAGCGGATGGAGAAGTTTCTGCGGGAAACCTACCGGGCGAACGACCTGGAGATGCTACTCTACCTGCTGCGCGAAACGATCTTCAACCGGCCGGAGAAGAACTGCATCCGCCGCTGTCCCGCGAGCCACTGGAAAGGGTTGCCACGGGACAAGAGCCTGTTCCATTCGGACGGGATGCACGGGCTGCCCATCGGCAACCTGACGAGCCAGATGTCGGGGAATTTCTTCCTGAGCCCGCTCGACCACCTGATTACGGAGCTGTGGGGCATACCGTTCTACGGGCGGTATGTGGACGACATGGCACTGGTGCATACCAGCAAGGAATACCTGCTGGAGAGGCGTAAGCGCATCCGCGAATGGCTGGCGGCAAACGGGCTGACCCTGCATCCCCGGAAGATGTACCTGCAACATTACAGTAAGGGCATCCCATATATCGGCGGCGTGGTGAAACCGGGACGGACGTACATCAGCAACCGCACGGTGGGGTATTTCCGTGACACGCTGGCGCACTACAACCATCTGGCACAAGAACCGGGATATGTGGAAACGCACGGCGAGCAGTTCGTGGCGTCGGTAAATTCGTACTTAGGACAGATGAAGCACTTCGCCACCTATAACATCCGGAAAAAGCTGTTATTGGAAGGCGGCATCGCCCCGCAATGGTGGAAGGTGATGTATGTGTCTGGACATCTGGAAAAGACGGTGCTGAAAAAGCGATATACCGCACGTGCCCGCCTGCGCCGGGAGATGCGGCGGGAAATCGTAAGTTATCAATTGATAAGGAAAGAAGCCGTATGACGGAACAAGAACTGATAAGGAAGCAGGAAGAGGGCGGCAACGAAACCCTCTATCTGATGAAAGTGGGCATGTTCTTCCATGCCTACGATGCGGGCGCATTTGCACTGGCACGGCTGATGCACTACCGGGTGAAGCGCAAGGCAAGGAAAGGCGGACGGGAGGTGCTGGTCGCCGGTTCCCGGGGGAACAGCCTGCCGACGGTGGCGGAACGCATTGCGGCGGCTGGCGGCAAGGTACTGGCGAAAACGGACACATGGGTGGAGTTTGCGGGGCTGGACGCCACGGAAGACGCCACGCTGATAGACGACATACCGGCAGACACGAAGAAAACCGTCCCGGAGAATCCCACCCGTGAATGGGAACGGAAAATAATGGACTACGACTTGTCGTGTACCACTCCACTGGATGCACTGAACTTTCTGGCAGGCATCCAGAAAGAACTGAAAAACAAATAATACCTTATCCATCTATCCAATTTATGAATGAAACGAAAACCTATCATCACCTGCCCTGCAACGAAACGCCGGACAACTGTAATTTCCTATTGAGAAGTTTCCGGAAAGGGGAAACATTCAGCAATACGGACAAGGGTATGAATTACATCGTATTCTGCCAGAAAGGTGAAGTACGGCTGACAAGCAGCCTGTTCCGCAAAGAAATGCTGCACGGGGGCGACATCCTGTTCCTACCCCGCATGGCTGACTGCCAGGGAGAGATACTGGAAGATACCCATGCGGTGATCCATACCTTCAACAACACGGTCTGCCGTCCGGAAAACTGCATACTGAACTACCTGTACACGCACAAAAAGAAGGAAGAGGGCGGCAACCCCACCACCTATTGCTGCAAGCTACCGGCACACGAGGCTATCGTGCTGTTCATGGAAAGCATCCGCCATTATCTGACGGACGGCACGGAGGATATACAGCTATGGCACCTGAAACATAAGGAACTGATCCGGCTGTTCAGCCGCTACTATACACCGGAAGAGCTGCAAGCCTTCTTCCACCCGATGACGGGGGAAGAGGTGCCGTTCAAGAGCCTCGTACTGGCGCACTACATGAAAGCCAACGACACGCAGGAACTTGCCGACCTATGCGGCTACGGAATAACGACCTTCCGGCGTATCTTCAAGGAGGAGTTCGGAACGGCGGTCTATCAATGGCTGCTGAAGAAACGCTCGGAACATATCCTGTACCGGCTCTCTTTCCCCTATATCCCCTTCCATGACATCATAGAGGAGTTCAACTTCGCCTCGCCCCAGCAATTCTACCGTTTCTGCAAGGCGAACCTCGGCGACAGCCCAACGAACCTGCGGAAAAAACATGGGCAATAATGATGAATTTATGATTATTTTCGGTAACATGCCGAAACGGGAATATCCGTACCTTTGCAGCCAATTTAAAGCAAAATAGGTATTTACGGATATTTTCATACATGGAGGAATTTAAGACAACACCCTATATACGGCTACTCTCCCAAGGGGATGCCACAAGCGAGGAATTAGAAGAAGCGTTAGGTGATTTTACCCACCGGATTTATGAGTTCTGCATGAAGGAAAAGAATGTGACATTCATCTACTTTTCCCTGCATCATTTGCGGACACTGCTGATCCATATCGAGGACAGGAGGACGGAAACGGGCGGCAAGCTGTCCGCCAACGGGGGCATCGCATTTGTGGACGCCGCCATCGAATGGGCAAAGGGCGGCACGCAAGGGAACGCGGAAGGAACGGAGGAAGAAGAAGGAGAAGAAACACTGCCGCCGATTGTATGGACGGGAAAGGTCATCCATCTGATGGAGTTTATCTACGGCTCGGACACACTGAAGAATTTCAATGACGGCAAGGTGACCATCAAGGAGGTGGCGGCGCACTTCGGCAAGATGTTAGGGATAGAAATCAAAGACCCGTCGGGCTGTTATGTGAACATGCGGGAACGGGTGCAGGAGAGCCGAACCACCTATATAGACAGCATGAGGGACGCCCTGCTGGAAAGGATGGACAAGGACGACGAGAAACTGTACAGGAGGAAAAAGTAACTTGCTTTTTCCTCCTGCCTGTTTTGAGGGGTTTAGTCCTTCTTACCCAATTCCAACAGATGGCAGAGGGCGGGATCGTTCTTGATACGCTCCAATTCATCGGCGACAATCTGCCGGACATCTTCTTTGATTTGGTTGTAATTAGCCTGTACCATCTCCTGCATGTGATCGACTCCGTTGTCATCCACGAAGTTGGTGATAACGGGGATTTTCTGATAACTCTTCTCTTCCTCGGCTATCTTAGCGGCATCCACCACTATCTCGCAATGGAAAATCTTCTGCTCGATGCGCTCGGAGAAGTTGTCGGCGACGGAACCGACAAACATGCCCTGCGTCAGCCCGGAAATCTTGCTGGGCGGTATCATGCTGTCCATCTGGGTGGAGATGGAGGTGGACTTGTCATTGCGGTTGATGGTCATGCTCTGCCGTTTCTGTAATATCTTGCCGAAACGCTCACTTAACGTCTTGGCGGTTTCACCGACAACCTGCCCGGAAAAGAGATTGCCGACGGTATTGATGATTACTTTCGCCTCCTTGTCGGTATAGTCGCGGATGAGCTGGGAGAAGTCCTGAAAGCCCAAAAGTACGGCGACTTTGTTGCTTCGGGCGGTGGCTATCAGATTGTCCAACCCTTTGATGAAAATGGTGGGAAGCTCGTCGATGATGATGGAACTCTTCAACATTCCTTTCTTATTGACCAACTTAATGATACGGCTGTTGTAAAGTCCCAAAGCGGCACCGTAAATTGCCTGCCGGTTGGGGTTGTTGCCGATGCAGAGGACTTTGGGTGCATCGGGGTTGTTGATGTCAAGGGTGAACTCGTCGGCGGACATGACCCAATACAAGGCGGGGGAAATCATACGGGACAAGGGAATTTTGGCGGATGCAATCTGCCCCATGAGCTGGTCGGCGGCTCCGGCGAGCCATGCGTCGAGGAAGGGACTGAGGTAGTTCTCCAATTCAGGATAAGAGGACATGATGGGGAAAATCTGCTCGTAGGGCTTGTTGAGAAACTCGACGGCATGGGGGAAAGTGCAGTACCGTCCGTCCTTGTAGATGCGGAGGAACCAGATGATGGCGGCAAACAGGATGGTGGGCGATTCGACGAAGAAGTCGCCCTGCTTTGCCGCATCGGGTAAGTCAAGGGCATTACTGCCCCCTTCTCCCCTAAGAACCGTACGTGAGAGTTTCCCCTCATACGGCTCAAGCAACTCAATATTTCTATTTGTTGTTAGAAATCGGCTCATACTTTCAACAGTTTCGTTTATTTCGCTTGTAGCAGTTGTTATGGACAAGTTGCCGTACAATTGAACCACCAACAGATATTTCATTGACGTTCCATGCTTTTGTACAATCTATCTCCTTGCCGCATAACGGACAAGTCCGCTTCTGCTTGTTCCATAAATATAAGAGTGACTTACGTCCTTTGAGAGATTCCAGCATTTGTTGCTCCTTTCGCTGAAAGAAATAATCATCATATTCCGGGTCGAAAGGGTTTGCCTCCCCCTTGACTTGCTTGTACGGAGTATAATGTATATCCGACAACCTTTTAAGGGTCAGGTAGTTCACTTTCTTGCTTTTTGTTTCATATTTCCATGCAAACGTCCATTTACGCCCCCGAATTTCATGCCAATACTTATCTGCAACCCAAGACTTGCGTTTCTTTGGGTGGCGACGTAAAGCCCATTTCTTTGTGAGGTTGTAAATGTGATTGTCGCAACCGTGAAAAGCATTGGTTGATGCACCATATCGGTAATAGTTTCCCCAACCTGTTATCACAGGATTGAGCATTCGTATCAGCGATTCCTGCTTACACATTTTATGTCCTTTAACGATGTCACTGATTTTTGCCCTAAAGCGTTTCTGTGCATCTTTGGACGGAGATGTGTACAGCCTTTTGCCGAACTTCCTTACATTGAAACCTAAGAAATCAAATCCATCGTATATGTTCGTAATGGTAGTTTTCTCTTCGGATAAGGTAAGACCCCTTTCTTTGAGAAATTCTATCACCATTGGTTTGACCTCGTTTTCCAATAATTCCTTATCTCGACCTGTGATTATAAAGTCATCCGCATACCTGATAAGATTCACTTTGTAGTGGAATGTCTTATAGTTGATGAAACGTCTTTTGAATCTTTCAGCCAAGAGTAGTTGAAGTCCGTCAAGTGCCATATTTGCAAGTGTCGGTGATATGATACCTCCTTGTGGTGTACCCTTTTCTGTCGGGAACAGTTTACCATTGAATACAGCTCCACATTTCAGCCATTTTCTGAGTATTGTTTTATCCATAGGGATATTTTCAATAAGCCAGTCGTGACTGATGTGGTCGAAGCAACCCTTAATATCTCCCTCCAAAATCCATTCGGGGGAATGCTGGCGATTTAGAACCGTATCAATCTGACGAATTGCGTCCATTGTCCTGCGCTTCTTTCGGAAGCCGTAAGAAAAACGGTCGCCTGTCGTTTCGGCTATCGGTTCCAATGCCATGAGATATAATGCTTGCATCGCCCTGTCTTTCATGGTCGGTATTCCCAACGGTCGGAGTTTACCGTTCTTTTTCTTGATGTGAACCCTGCGGAGCGGCTGTGGATGGTAGCCACGACGTCTAAGTTCACCGATTGCTTTGTACTTGCGCTTGGGAGAGTCCCAAAGCTGTTTATCTACTCCAGACGTATTCTTCCCTTTGTTGGAAGTAACCCTCTTTACTGCCAATGCCTTGGCGTAAAAAGAGTGAGTAAGCATCCACTGCAAGGTTTTCACCTTGTTATGTCTGCCTTCTTTCTGAGCCTTTACAATACGCGCTTGTAGCTTTCGGACATAGGTTTCACACTTAGACCAGTTCATACCGTCCCAAGTCAGATTCCTGCTGTCAGCAGGCGCACACGATGTTTTAATCTCGTTCATTTGCTTTCCTCCTTTTGAAAGTTCTAAAAGTTATCTTGTAAAGAGTTACCATATACGGAAGTCTGCCCACTTTCGTGTCGGATGATGTTACCCTCATTAACTCGTGATGTTGGTTCAATCCGTATCCTCCCCATTACAGGGCGGCATTCGCTTTCTCCGTTATCTCATACCTGCACCCCATTCGGCTTGCCTTGCGGTTCGCTTACTCGTATTATTACGAGAGAGATACAGGCTTGCCCTGTTCCACGCAATTGACAAACGGATAGTTTAGGTTCTGCCAAGTCCGCCGGCAGTGCTATGTCCGTGTAACCCCAACATGGGCGAGGGTTATCCGACTGCTTACCTTTTGGTGAGAGCTAAAGTATCTTGCGCTCCTTCAAACCTTACGACGGCTAAAGTCAGTTCACTTACGTTAACCATGCTATCCAGCCTCGCCACTCAACGGTATGATACTAACCGTCCTTGACATTCCCTCACGGTTCAGTCTTGTCCTTTCGGAAAGTGTACTTTGTCCTATAAGCTTGGCACAACCCATCACTGGAGATGCACCTTATAGTAGGCTACCGCTGACGGAACAGCGGGTTAAATCTTGCAATATACATTGCTGTTTAACAATCAATTACGTGACTTTTCAGGTCACACCCATGAACGGTTGAGGTTCAACATGATATTGTACGAACTTTCGTAGGCATCGGAGATGTCGGTCATGAACCGGGCGTTCAGCGGATTGCACCGGTGGCTGCGGCTGGGGTCGTCGAAGTTGATGATGTAGAACTGCGGCTTGACCTTGTAGCCGTCCTGATGGGTGAGCAGGTGGTTGTAGGCAATGGTGGTAAGGTCGGGAAACTTGAAGTCGTAGATGAACATCGCGAAGCCTTTTTCAATCTGCTGTTTGATGTAGGAATTGACCACGGCGAAGGATTTGCCGCTGCCCGGTGTTCCTAATACGATGCTCGCACGAAAAACGTTGACAACATTGATCCATCCGTCGTTCCATTTCTTCTTGTAGAAGAAACGGGTGCGGAGATTGACGGAATATTCATTTTCCATGAGCCGGGTTTCCTGCATGAAGCTCTCGTTTTCATTATTGAAAACGTCATCGAGCAGGTTGTTCTTCAGCAAGCGGCTGATCCAGATGCCTGCCGCCAAAAGGCAGAGGTAGCCGACGGTAAGGGTGAGGATATAGAACGCGGTGCGGACGACAAACGACACGGGCATGTCCAGTAACCACCAGTTGAAAAAGAACAGTACAAAGCCCACGGAAAGGACTGCTCCTATATGTACCCATTTTATCTTTTCTTCTTTCACTCCTTTGGTGCCGATGCAGGAAAGGGCAAGGAACACCACACAAAAGAGTTTGGTGTAGAGCGACCAGGTGAACAGCCCGGCGGTGCGGTGGAAGTTGAGCAGTATCTTGTCCACCACTCCGATGTTTATCCCCCATTCCTTGATGGCGGGGTAACAGTACCAATAGATATTGATTATTACAAACAGAATACTCAACGCACGCATGAAATCCATCACCCGTGCCAATCCTCTTAAATCATCTTCTTGTGACATAATATTTTGAATTTTAATAGTGTGATACAATATGTTATGGGGTTAGTCCTGACGTCCGTAACGGCGACGCTTCTTCCTGCGCTTCCGGGGAAGCGGAGGCTCGCGGTCGGGCAGTACGGGGTCGGGAGAGAAAAGGGAAAGCAGACCGCCGTCGGCGGATGTTGCGGCAGTCGTACCGGTGCGAGTATCTGCTGATGGTCGCTGTCCGGTATGGTTGCCGGTGACGGTTGGCTGTTCCTGCTGCGGTTGCGGTTCCTCTCCGCTGCTGAAATATTCGTTGAAGACATTCGCGGAGAAGTCTTTGCCCAGACGGGAGCCGTTCAGGACTACCCGGCTATGGTGGTCGATGAAGGTAACGCCATAGATACGGTGGTCTTCGTTGCGACGCAATACGAGGTCGATGCCCTGTGCGGAGAGTTCCCTGCGGAAAGCGGACTCTGTCCGGGTGCGCTGCATGGCGGCGGAAACGATGCGGCGGGTACGCTCTTTGAGCTGCTTGTCCCGGATTGCCGTGGCGGACTGCTGCATCTGTTTTTCGATGGCGGCAATGCCGGTGGTCTTGCCGAGGACGGAGGACTTGATCGGTGTGCCGGTCTTTTCGCCGTCCTTGTCCAATGCGGAGTACACGATGCCGTGGTAAGGGCGGCCGTCGACTTCGCCTTTGACTTCGTCCATACTTATGTTGTACAGGGAAAGCAAGGCTCGGAACTCGCCCACGGACTGGAAGCGGTACATCTTCAAGAGGGGTTTCACTACATTGGCGATCTGTTTTTTCAGGTTGCCTTTGCTGCTGTCCACGGCGGTGAGCTGCCAGTCGTCGCCCTGTTTCTGTCCTTCCGCCGGATGGAGGTTGTACTTCTGTTCCAGTTCTTCGGTGATTGCCTTGCTGCGGCGGTACTCGTTGCTGTCGTTGATCTTCCTGCCGGTGCTGTCCACCCGGAGGCTGACGATATGGATGTGCCTGCGCTCGATGTCCTCGTGCTTGAAAATCAGATAGGGCTGGTCGCCATATCCCAATTTACGCATGTATTCTTCGCCGATGGCCGTGAGCTGTTCGTCGGTGAGCACGTCGTCGGGGTGCGGATTGAGGGAGATGTGGATAACGGGCTTCTCCGTCCGGTAGTGGGACGGCATCCACCGCCGGAAGTCGTCCATGCAGTCGCCGATGCGGAACTGCCCGTCTTCGGGTTGCAGGACGAGATTGGCGGCAAGCACACGGGCATGACCTTCGTCCACCTTGTCCTGGTTGTAGGCAAGGGCACCGTAAAGGGATTGTCCGGTACTTATTTTCGCAACCATCGGCTCTCAAAGGTATTGGACAGTTCGACAATCTTACGGCTCAACTCTATCAGTTCCAGTGTGGATTTCTCCAATCGGTAAAGCATGGCGAGGGCTTTTTTCTCGGAGAAATGGACGTGGAGTTCCTTCACCGCCTGATTGTAATTGACGCCCACGGCACGGAACTGCTGGTACAATGCGGTGAGCTTGGCGACGTATTCGAGCGCGGCACGGTCGGTACGGACTACCCGAAATTCTTCGGAGAAGACACGGGCGGCAATGAACTGTGCCATAGAGCGCAAGCCGGACTGCTCGAAAAGTGTAAGGAAACGGGCGTGTTCGACGGCATCGAAGTTGACCGTGTAGCGGTAAACGGCGGGGTTGGTCTTGTGATTTCTGCCACCCTTGCGGCGGCTTTTTTCTTTTTCATCATTCATACATACGATTTTTTTAGTGGTACAATGACAGCCCGGCGGAGTAGCTACGCCCTGCCACTCTCTCCCCACAATTACCGACTTCGGAGGTAATTGTTCCCCTTTCTCCATCGGAAAAGGGGCAAGCGTTTTTTGCGGCAGAACTTGTTTCGTGCAGCAAAAAACACAGCTTGCTATGTTCGGGTGAACATAAAAATCTGACCGTACCCGGTCAGATTAGGGTTAGCGACAGACGGCAAGGGCGGCGGTTGCAACCCGGACTGCTTAACGATGCAAAGTTAGGGGGACGGAAACGGGCGGAAGAACCCGTAACGGTGCCACTCGGTGCCACTTTGGTGCCAGTTGATGCCACTGATTTTCAAAGTGATACAGGGGAGTTCAATTAGTCGTTTATTTGCGCTGCCATTCTTTTGAGGCACGGAAACAGTGAGGCGGTGATGTTCTCCAATGGTGATGTACTGACGTGCTGTTGTAGTGAAGCATTGTCGTACTGACGTATGGAAATGATGAAGTTCGTCAGTGGTGAAACGGAGAAGTTCTTCCATGATGAAACGGTACAGTGGTGATGCAATGCTACACGGAAACAGGGAAAGGATGACGTAAAGAGATAAGGAAATATTGAGATAATGAATTGAATAATGAACGATTTAAAAATTGAACGTATGAAAAAGGAACCGAAGTACATCGCTTTCTCCACCCAAAAGGGAGGAGCCGGTAAAACAACGCTGACCGTATTGGTGGCAAGTTACCTGCACTATGTAATGGATTATAATGTTGCCGTGGTGGACTGTGACTATCCGCAACACAGCATCGTGGAGATGCGGGAACGTGACCTGAAAATGGCAATGGACGATCCGTACTACAAGCGGATGGCATACGAGCAGGTGCAACGACTGAAAAAGAAGGCGTATCCGGTGATCGAGAGCACACCGGAGGATGCGGTGACGAGAGCTGCAGAACTGGCGGACACGGACTTTGACTTTATCTTCTTTGACCTGCCGGGAACTATCAACAACGGCGGCGTGGTGCGCACACTGGCACGGATGGACTATATCTTCTCCCCTATATCGGCTGACCGGGTGGTGATGGAGAGCACGCTCCGCTTCGTGGTGGTGCTGAACGATACGCTGATTACTACGGGGAAGTCGAAAATCCAAGGGATGCACCTGCTCTGGAACATGGTGGACGGACGGGAGAAGTCGGAACTGTACGATGTGTATGAGGAGGTGATCCGTGACTTGGGGTTGTCGGTACTGAAGACTTTCCTGCCGGACAGCAAGCGGTTCCGGCGGGAGTTGTCCGCCGGGCACAAGGCGCTGTTCCGCTCGACTATCTTTCCGGCGGACAAGGCACTGGTGAGGGGCAGCAACCTGAACGAGATTATTGATGAGATACTGGAACTGATTCAATAGGGATGCGTATGGCGAAGAAACTGAAAGAGGACGTCAATCTGGATGAGATTGACGAGAACTTCATCATCTCGTCGTTCAAGACGACGGAACCGCAACAAACGGGCGGAACACTGCAAGCGGTGGAACGGGCGAAGGAGAACCGGGAAGCGGGAAAGGGAAAGAAACGGGGACTGTCGGAGTACGGCGAAAAGTTCCTGAAACGGAACGAGCTGAAAACACGGCAGTGCGTGTATATCAGCGGGCAGATTCATGCGGTCATCTCCCGACTGGTGCATGTGATAGCGGACAAGGATATAACGGTGGGCGGCTATATAGATACGGTACTGGCGGAACATCTGGAAAGGCACAAGGAAGAGATTAACGAACTGTACCGGCAAAAGAGGGAGGATCTGATATGAGCAAGGATGTGGAACTTATACTGCTGTTCGGGCTTGCCATCCTGTATGTGCTATGGGCTGCGGTCTATCTGCACTATGAGAAATGGAAGCGACGGAAGGCGGCGCGAAACGCTGCGGCGATATTGCCCCGAAAGGATGCGCCGGTAGCCGGGATTCTGGGGAAAAGCCATTTTGTACTTCCGGTAACGGTGCCACTCGATGCCACTTTGAAGCCACTCAAAGCCACGGAAAATGAAAGCGAAAAAGGAGTTGAAAAAGATGATACTTTTGTCGCCGAACCGGAAAAACACCCGTTGCAAGTGCCTGACGAAGAACTGGATGGGATATTCAACGATGCACTACCGGAGGGGGCAGACAATGAACCGATGGACATTGATGTGTCGCTGGATTATGAGGAGGAAGACGAGGAACTGCAAGGATGCAGCGAGCCGGGGGCAATGGCTTCGGGGGTGAGTTTTGAGGATATGTGCGCCGCCGTGAAAGTGCTGGGAAAGGCAAAGGAAACGGTGAGCGAACAGGAGGAACAGGAAGCCGGAAGGACACTGACGGAACTGCAACATACGGACATGTTCGAGCAGTTGGTTGCCAGCCACCCGCAACGGGCGGAAAGGGTGACGGAACTGATAAACCTGCACATGGAGAACTACCGGCAGGAACAGTCCGACGGAACGGATGATAACGGCAATGAGGCTGACGGGGAGGTTCCGGAAGACTTCAATATATATGACATTGTGTAACCAATTATTAATAACCGGATGCGGGGTTATCCAGCCCTGCATCCATAAAAAACAAGTGTTTATGAATACAAAGAAATTTCTTTTAGCTGCCGCCGCTCTGTTTGTGGCTGTGGGCGCTACTTATGCACAGGGTAACGGACAAGCAGGGATAACGGAGGCAACGAACCTGATAACGGGATATTTTGACCCGGGGACGAAGTTAGTGTACGCTATCGGAGCGGTCTGCGGATTGATTGGCGGGGTAAAAGTCTATAACAAATTTTCATCGGGCGATCCCGACACGAGTAAAGTTGCCGCAAGTTGGTTTGGAGCTTGTATTTTCCTGATTGTGGCGGCTACTATTTTGAGGTCGTTCTTCTTGTAATTTATATAATGTACGCGTACAATATATGAAAATAGAGAATGGAATTTGAACTAAACAAGGGGATTGGGAAAAGTGCTGAATTTAAAGGACTGAAAGCGCAATATCTGTTCCTGTTCGCTGCCGGATTGCTCGCGGTATTTGTAGTGTTCATCATCCTGTATATGGTGGGTATCAACCAGTGGATTTGCATCGGGTTCGGTGTTGTCACGGCTTCGGTACTGGTATGGGCTACATTTGCGCTGAATGAGAAATACGGCGAACACGGACTGATGAAACTGCTCTCGTCCCGGCAGCATCCCCGCTTCCTGATTAACAGGATCACTCCCCGAAAATTATTCAAAAAGAGAAGAAAATGAGAAATGTACTAAAAGCTGCCACGATAGAAAGCAAATTCCCGTTGCTTGCGGTGGAACGGGACTGCATCATCAGCAAGGATGCGGATATTACCGTCGCCTTCCGGGTGGAACTGCCGGAGTTGTTCACGGTCACCACACCGGAATATGAAACGATACATTCCACATGGGCGAAAGCAATCAAGGTATTGCCGAACTATTCGGTGGTACACAAGCAGGACTGGTTTATCAAGGAGAATTACCAGCCGAAAACGGATAAGGATAGCCTTAGTTTCCTCTCCCGTTGTTACGAGATGCACTTCAATGAACGTCCGTTCCTCAATCACGGGTGTTATCTGTTCCTGACGAAAACGACGAAGGAACGGGCAAGGATGCAAAGTAATTTTTCATCGCTGTGCCGCGGGTTTATCGTGCCGAAAGAGGTGAACAAGGAGATGACTACGCGCTTTCTGGAAGCGGTGGGACAGTTCGAACAGATCGTGAACGATTCGGGACTTGTCCGGCTGGTACGGTTGGGCACGGATGAAATCGTAGGTACGGACAAGGGTGCGGGACTGATCGAGAAATATTTCTCGCTCTCGCTGGAAGATACGACGACACTGGAAGATATGGAGTTAGGAACGGACGGGCTGCGCATCGGCGACAAGAAGCTGTGCGTGCATACGCTCTCGGACGTGGACGATGTGCCGGGAAAGGTGGGCACGGATATGCGGTACGAGAAGTTATCGACTGACCGCTCGGACTGCCGGTTGTGCTTTGCGGCTCCCATCGGGCTGCTGTTGTCGTGCAACCATATTGTGAACCAATATATTTTCATTGATGACAGCAACGAGAACCTGAAGAAGTTCGAGAAGACGGCACGAAACATGCAGTCGCTCTCCCGCTACAGCCGGTCGAACCAGATTAACAAGGAATGGATAGACCTCTATCTGAACGAGGCGCACAGTTATTCGCTGACGTCGGTACGCTGCCACTGCAATGTGATGGCGTGGTCGGATGATGCGGAGGAACTGAAGAATATTCGCAACGATGTGGGCAGCCAGTTGGCGCTGATGGAATGTAAGCCAAGGCATAACACGGTGGACGCGGCTACGCTGTATTGGGCGGCGATGCCGGGAAATGCGGGGGACTTTCCGGAGGAGGAAAGTTTCTATACATTCATCGAACCGGCTCTCTGTTTCTTTATCGAGGAAACAAATTACAAGAGTTCGCCGAGTGCGTTCGGGATAAAGATGGCTGACCGGATTAGCGGGAAGCCGATTCATGTGGATATTTCGGACTTGCCGATGAAGACGGGGATCATTACGAACCGCAATAAATTCGTGCTGGGCGGTTCGGGTAGTGGGAAGTCATTCTTTATGAATCATTTAGTGAGGCAGTATTGGGAACAGGGGGCGCACATCGTGCTGGTGGATACGGGTAATTCGTATTCGGGGCTGTGCGAGATGATACGGAGAAAGACGCACGGGGACGACGGGGTGTATTTCACCTATACGGAGGAAAGCCCGATCAGTTTCAACCCCTTCTTTACGCAGGACAAGGTGTTTGACGTGGAGAAAAAGGAATCTATCAAGACATTGCTCCTGACGCTCTGGAAGAAGGACAATGAACCGGCGTCGCGCTCGGAAGAGGTAGCGCTGTCCAATGCGGTTGCCTTGTTCATTGACCGGATCAAGTATGATGACAGCCTTGTGCCGTCTTTCGACACTTTCTACGAGTTTGTGGACACGGACTACCGGGCGATACTGGATGCGAAGGGGGTACGCGACAAGGAGTTCGACATCACCAATTTCCTGAATGTACTGGAACCTTACCACAAGGGCGGCGAGTATGATTTTCTGCTGAACTCGGACAAGCAGCTGGACTTGCTGGACAAGCGGTTCGTGGTATTCGAAATCGATTCTATCAAGGATCATCCCATCCTTTTTCCGGTGACTACTATCATTATTATGGAGATGTTTATCAATAAGTTACGCCGGTTGAAAGGGGTAAGAAAGATGATAATCATCGAGGAGGCATGGAAGGCACTGACACGGGAAGGGATGGCGGAATATATGCGCTATCTGTACAAGACTGTCCGAAAGTTTTTCGGGGAGGCGGTGACGGTAACGCAAGAGGTGGACGATATTATTTCTTCGCCTATTGTCAAGGAGAGTATTATCAATAACTCGGATTGCAAGATTCTGCTCGACCAACGCAAGTACATGAACAAGTTCTCGAAAATTCAGGAGTTGCTGGGGCTGACGGACAAGGAGAAGGCGCAAATCCTCTCTATCAATATGGCAAATGCGGCATCGAGGAAGTATAAGGAGGTGTGGTTCGGGCTGGGCGGCGTGCAGTCGGCGGTCTATGCCACGGAGGTGTCGATGCAGGAGTATTTGACTTATACGACGGAGGAAACGGAGAAACTGGAAGTGATGCAGTTGGCGGAGAAATTAGGGGGGAATATCGAACTGGCTATCAAGCAACTGGCGGAAAGTAAAAAACAAAAAAAACAGGATTGAAATGAAGTATCTATTTAATGAGAAACAGATGAGAACATTGTCGGTGCTGCTCGCCGGGGTCATGTGCCTGCTGACGGAAGCCTGCACCGAACCGCAAACGGATATGAACCGGTTGTGCGGGGAATGGAAAAGTGCCATCGGGAAACCGGATATACGGATTGCCAAAGACGGGAAGTGCTACAAGCTGACCCTTTTTGCCAAAAGGGGAATGACGGGAAGAACGGTGCCGGAAACGTATGTGATCCAACAGAAAGGTGGGGCTATGTTTATCGACACGGGGTTTCATATTGATATGACTTACCATCAGGAAAGGGATATATTGACCTTTTCAACCAATGGGGAGTATGTCCGGAAACAGTAGGAAGCCATGAAAGCTAACCGTAGGTTTCCGGTCAGAAATATCTGTGGCGCATGGAAAAGTAACCTGCACTCCCCACCGGTGCAGGTGTTCCACGACGGCAGGAATTTCTGCCTTGCCATAGTCTATAATCCCGATACGGTGATAGTAAACAAAATAGAACAAACCGGGCGGGGACTATCCGTTGATCTGTTTGGGGAAATACTGTTAGGCTATGACGAGGAAAAGGATCTGTTATACCTCTCTACGGAAGGGGAATATGTCCGGGCGGACGAGCTGTGATGCTCTTCTGCCGTTACCACTAAAAAATCCAATTACGAACAATTAAAAAGATGTATTTATGAGAAGAATCTTATTTGTGCTCTGCATCAGTGCAGCGTGCTTCTGCCATGAGGCGAAAGCGCAATGGGTGGTTACCGATCCCGGAAATCTGGCGCAAGGTATCATCAATTCTGCCAAGCAGATTATACAGACTTCGACGACTGCCAACAATACGCTGAACGGTTTCAAGGAAACGGCAAAGGTGTTTGAACAGGGAAAAAAATATTACGACGCACTGAAATCTGTACACAATTTAGTGAAGGATGCCCGGAAGGTGCAACAGACGGTATTGCTCGTCGGGGATATTTCGGAAATGTATGTGACGAACTATCAGAAGATGCTATCCGACCCGAATTTTACACCGGGGGAACTGAACGCCATCGCTTTCGGATATACGAAGTTGCTGGAAGAAAGCAGCGGACTGTTGGAGGAACTGAAAACGGTAGTCAACGCAAACGGGCTGTCGATGAGCGACAAGGAACGCATGGACGTGATAGACCGGGTGTACAGGGATGTGAAGGATTACCGCAATCTGGTGGCGTACTACACGAACCGGAACATCTCGGTTTCTTACCTGCGTGCGAAAGAGAAAAATGATACCAAAAGGATTTTGTCCTTGTATGGAAGTGCTAACGAAAGATATTGGTAAACGGTCATGGATGCTGAATTTGAAAACTTGCACCAGATTCTGCGGAATCTGTACGCGGAGATGTTGCCGCTCTGCGGTGATATGATTGGGGTGGCAAAGGGCGTTGCCGGGCTGGGTGCCTTGTTCTTTATCGCTGCCAAAGTATGGCAGGCTCTGGCGAGGGCGGAACCGGTGGATGTATATCCACTGTTGCGTCCGTTTGCGGTGGGGCTGTGCATCATGTTCTTTCCCACTTTTGTATTGGGGACTATCAATACGGTGCTGAGTCCGGTGGTCAAGGGCTGCAACAATATCCTGCAAGGGCAGACGCTCAATATAGAGAAGTACAGCCAGCAACGGGAGAAACTGGAATATGAGGCGATGGTGAGGAATCCGGAAACGGCGTATCTCGTTTCGGACGCTGAATTTGACAAGAAGATCGACGAGCTGGGATGGTCGCCGGAATCGCTGGGTATCATGATGGGGATGCAAATGAAAAGAACGGGGTATGAACTGAAGAAGAATATCCGGGATGCTTTCCGCTGGGTGATGGAGCTGCTCTTTCAGGCTGCTTCGCTGATACTGGACACGATACGGACATTTTTCTTAATCGTGTTGAGCATTTTGGGGCCGCTCGCCTTCGCTCTTTCCGTCTATGACGGATTTCAGGCGACGCTGACGCAATGGCTCACCCGGTATATCGGGATTTATTTGTGGCTGCCGGTTTCGGACTTGTTCAGTGCGGTGCTTGCCCGTATTCAGGTATTGATGCTGGAAAAGGATATTGTGGCACTGGAAGACCCGAATTTTATACCGGATGCTTCGAATGCGGCTTACATAATATTCATGTTGATAGGGATTATCGGGTATTTCACGATTCCGACCGTATCGGGATGGATCATTCAGAACGGTGGTGCGGGAAGTTACGGGAAGCAGGTCAATTCGTGGGGACTGAAAGGCGGCAAAGGGGCTGCGGCAGTGACGGGAGCTGCCGTCGGTCATGTTTCGGGAAAGTTAAGAGGTAAATAATCAGTTGAAAATCAAATAATCTT
>OBWS01000685.1_pt1 | contig 18325 bp, 11 predicted proteins | sample 1495291 | NCBI WGS metagenome assembly OBWS01 (sample SAMEA2580090, study PRJEB22360) | human gut metagenome | biome: human gut; feature: human-associated habitat; material: faeces | place: Denmark | collected 2008/2010 | reverse complement strand
CCCCAGCCATTAAAGCGGGCGGCGGAGATCCGGCAGCATTTGCGGCTGCTGTTGTCTCGAAAAAGACAGCTCATAAAGTCATCAAGGAATCTGCTGACATCGTGGTTGTCGGTGCCGGCGGCGCAGGCATCTCTGCAGCGGTTAAGGCCGAAACACTCGGCAAGAGCGTCATCCTGATCGAAAAGATGCCGACCATCGGCGGCGCAACGGTGCTCAATGCCGGCACGCTGATCGCCACCGGCTCGCGCTACCAGCGCGAAGTCATGAAGGAAACGAAGGACTCGCCTGAACTTGCCTATAAGGACATCTTCCGCGTCGGCAAGAACCGCAATGATCCGGTGCTCGTCAAGATGGTGACGGAGAAGGTGGGCGGCGTAGTCGACTGGCTGATCTACGACATGAAGATTCCGTACGGTCCGGCCGCCACGCAGTACCCGGATCATTCCGCAAACCGTCAGTTGGGCGTTCAGGGGCGCTCGGTCAACTTCCTCAATCTCATGAAAGGCAAGTTCCTCGATATGGGCGGGAAGCTGATGCTTGAAACCCGTGCTCAGTCCTTCATTGAAAAAGACGGCAAAGTGGTCGGTGTGAAGGCTGTGGATGCTGCCGGCAATACGGTGGAGCTCACCTCCAAGGCGGTTATTCTCGCCTCCGGCGGCTACGGTGCGGATCAGTCGCTGCTGCCCCCGAAGATGAAGAGCTTCCTTTTCTATGGCGTGGACGGTGAAACGGGCGACGGTCTCAAGATGGGTGAAGCCATCGGTGCTGCAACCATCAATATGGACCTTGTGAAGCAGTATCCGCAGGGCGTTGAAACGCGTCCGCACCACGGCTTGGCCGCAACGGCTTCGTCGACGGACACCATGAAAAAGAGCGGCGCTATTTATGTCAACCGTGACGGCAAGCGCTTTGTCGATGAGAATGCCGGACTGGGCGTTCTGACGGATAAGACGATCGAGCAGCCCGGCTCCATTGCTTATATCGTCATGGATGATGCTGCCTGGAAGCAGTACGTTGCGAAGTCTTTGGAAGATAAGCTCGTGCCCAGCGCCGAGTCGCTTAACGAATGGACAAAGATCGTCAACAATGGTCATCCGGTGATGGCGGTCTCGAAGAGTCTTGAAGATGCTGCCAAACAAATGGGCATTGATCCGAAAGGACTTGAGGCAACCGTCAAACATTGGAACGATATGGTGAAGGCGGGTTCTGACAAGGACTTCAGCCGTCGTCTGACGGGCGGTCTTGCTGAAGGCGGCACCTGGCGCATTGTGGAGCAGAAGGTTCGCTATCAGACCACGCTGGGCGGCCTCAAGGCTGACGGCGCGATGCGTATTCTGAAGAAGGACGGTTCTGCCATCCCGGGTCTTTATGGCGCGGGCTGCGTGGTGGGCGGCGCGAACGGCGCTGACTCCATGACTGCCATGATGAATTCGTGGGCCATCGTGTCGGGTGTCGTGGCTGCTGAATCGGCTGCTTCCTACGCGAAATAACACACTCTCGGTTTGAAGGCGTGCGCTGCACGCCTCTCGGAGAGATTTCAATCAAGATCCTGCAGACAAATTTATCGTCTGCAGGATCTTTTTTTAATGCATTGCTTTGAGAGCGCTCTATGGAAGTCACCGCAATATGCAAGACCGGAGAAGTCCTTATACGACAAATTACCTAGAAGCATTAGCCTTGCGGGGTCCTGGTTGACAGTGCGGCACGACTGAGGTTTTGCCGCTGCAGTCCCCTCGCAGTGCGGTTCCCTGCCCATTTGCGATGACCAAGGGGAGTGCGTTGATTCGGGATCCACCATATGAGGAGAATTTTTAATGAAATCATTTCGCATTGCTGCGCTCGCCGGTGCCATTGCTTCGCTCATCGCCGGTTCTGCTTTGGCCTGCACCACGGTTGTGGTCGGGCAAGATGCCACGTCTGACGGCTCAATCCTGATTGCCCGCTCGGCTGACAGCAGCGCACTGAAAGCGCAGCATTTGGTGATTCATCCGGCCAAGAAAGGGCAGAAAGGCATGTATCGAACAGCCGATCACCACGGAGCGAACAATTTTGAGTATCCGCTGCCGGAAAATGCCATGCGTTTCACCACGGTTCCGAATTGGCAGACTCAAGTGCACGGAGCAACGGGCTGGAATGAAGCGGGCGTCGGTTTTTCGGGAACGGAATCGATCTTTGCGCGCGATGATGCTCTGAAGATTGATCCCTATGTTGAGGACACCGGCATCACCGAAGATGACATTCCGGACGTGCTTCTGCCAGTGGCTAAAACCGCTCGCGAGGCCGTGCAGCTGCTCGGATCCATCGTTGAAACCAAGGGTGCCGGAGAAGGTTTCGGCGTTGTGCTGATGGATGAAAAGGAAGTGTGGTACTTCGAAACGGGCACGGGCCACCAGTGGCTCGCTCAGCGCGCACCGAAAAACCAATACTTTGCTTCCGGCAACCAAGGACGTCTGCAGAAGTACGATCCGAAGAGCCCGGACTTTTTGGCTTCCAAAACGCTCGTTGAATTCGCTGTAAAGAACGGTTTCTACGACCCGAAGAAAGATGGAGAATTCAATTTTTCCAAGGCTTACTGCCGCGATGATGATCGTGACCGCGACTACAACGATCCGCGCGTCTGGCAGATTCAGAAACTGCTGACGCCGAGTCTCGAGCAGCCGGTGCAGGCCGGCCGAAGCTTCCCGGTATGGGCCGCGCCCGACCAGAAGGTCACCATTGCTGACCTGAAGGCCATCATGCGCAATCACTTTGAGTCCGGAGAGCTGCAGTCTCATGATCCGTACACCAAGGGGCTTCGCGGCGACGAACCCTACCGCCCGGTGAGTGTCTTCCGCACCTATGAGTCTCATGTGATGCAGGTGCGCCCATGGCTGCCGCGCGCGATCGGCGAAGTGACCTATCTGGCGATGGGCATGGCTGATCTCTCGGTCTATTTCCCTGTGTATTCGGGCGTGAGTGCCTATCCGGAGCACTTCGGCATGGGTACCGACAAGGCCGATGACAAGAGCCTTTACTGGAAGTTCCGCAAGCTTCAGACGCTTGTTATGACGGACTATCCGACGCTCGCCCCCGTTGTGAAGAAGGCTTATGCGGAGTTTGAAAAAGAGGTCGAAGGCCGTATGAAGACTTTTGAGGACAGCTATGTCAAGACCTTGAAAAAGGATCCTGCGGCTGCTCAGAAGTCGCTCGACGACTTCAACATTCAGGTGATAGCGGATGCAGAGGCGCTGACCGCAGATTTGATGAATCAAGTCTTCACGATCCGTACTGCAGATATCCAAAAGGAAAACTTCTTCGCCAACCGTCAAAAGAAGGATTAATGAGCCTGTCTCTCTGCCGGAGACCTGTTTCAAACTGAGCTCGTCTCCGGAATTCACTTTTTATTGCAAAGTCTGAACTGCACAAAAACCCGCCCGTTGATTTGAAGAAAATCAGCGGGCGGATGGTTTTAAATCGTACTCAGGCCCGAAAGAGCTGATGAATCGCGAAAGCGGTCGAGCAGATGGATTCCAGCGTTAGTCGTGCTCGAGGTATTCGCGCTGATAAGCCATCGTTTCCGGATCTTTTGTTTTCAAGTTGGGATTCGGGCAGCTCAGTACCTGAGCGCGAGTCGTTGCATAGCCGGCCTCGCCTTTGGTGTAGGCAATGTGCGTCGCGCCGGGCATCTTGACTGCTTTCTTCAGAATGACGGCCGTGTTGCGGGCTTTGCCGTTGATGAGGAGAACAGAAACCGATCCAACCCAGCCGAGGCTCTTGCAGTGGTTGGCCTCGGCTTCATCGAGCGTGATCAAATTGATGCGATGAGCTTCCCGGGGGACATTGGCACAGCCGGCGATCAGGGCGGATGCAGTCAATGCAGTTATGGCGATTAGTGCTTTTTTCATGATTAATTTTGGAAAAGTGAGAGAAGTTACGCAGCCTGAGCTCAATGGTTATACGAAGATGAATCATACAGCTTCAAGTGTATACAATCACTTGTTTGCGTATACCAAACGGCCCCTTAAAGACAGATCCGCTAAACGACAGCCATTGCGCAGAGGCAATGCCAATAGTTTTCATTTGATTACTGTAATACAATCAAATTTAGCGGATAATCAATATGATTGATGTTCACGGAACACCAATCATAATGGTTTTTGCTTCATCGCTGGAAAGCTCTTTTTCTTCGTCCGAGAGTACGCCCGAGTTCATCAGGAAAACCAAGGCGCTTGACAGAAGAAGGGGGGGGGGGTAAAAAAGACTGCAACCCTTGTTTTCACTGGAGAGCTTGATGAAGAAAACGATTATTGCTGCCTCGTTGACAGCATTGGCAATGGGACCTGCATTTGCAGGGGCTTCTGAATACGAAGCAAACGGGCAAACAAAGATATTTGATGGAACAGGGTCATACCCCTCAGGGAACTCGATAAAACTGATTGGCGGGTGGCATTATGACGACAAAACTGAGAAAAACGATCTTGATCATAGTGCGAGCAACACTAATATCACACTCACGGGCGGAACATTTGATGAATTGATTGGCGGCAATCACATCAGGATGACTGAGGCCGGTAACGACGACCTTAAGACTGGCAACACTCACGTCACTCTGTCGGGGCAAGGCTCCGTCACCTATTTTATTGGCGGCAGCAAGGCCAATAATGCGGACAGCACCAACCTGACTACAGGGAATGTGACGGCAGTGATTTCAGGAGGAACCGTCACTGGCAGTGCTATGAGTTGGGGAAATAAAGACAAGATCAGTGTGGTCGGAGGATCGTATGTGAAATCCACAGGTGCAGGCGGAGGCACGCCAGCTTCAACTACTGCAAAAACAGGGGATATATCCCTTAGTATTTCCGACGGAACTTTTACTGGAGCGGTTTTTGGCGGCAGTGTTGCAGATAACTATGGTAAAGAACAAGCATCGGATTCCTCCAAGCCGGACCTTTCCATTACGACCGGCGTCAGTTCTCTCCGGATTGAAGGGGGAACCTTTCAGTCTTCCAATCCTGAAAAGCCTAAGGACTACGATTTCGGCGTCTTCGGCGGCAGTGCTGCTCTAGGGCAAAAATCATCGACGGAGTCATCAGGCTCTTCGGTCATTATTGACGCTAAAAATGATGTTGACATTACGGGCCGCGTAGTCGGCGGGGATCTCTTGGGATTCGGCGGCAAGGACAATTACGCCACTTCAAGTAAGATCACAGGCAGTACTTCTGTCTCCATCACGGGTTCTGAGAAGATTGAGACTAGTGAATCCGTCATTGGCGGCAGTCTGCTGCATTTGACGCTTGATGGTGAGTCATCAAGTTCGAGTATCAGCGGAACAAGTTCGGTATTCGTAGATGCTGAGAATGCGACGTTGGGTGACGAAGTCATTGGCGGCAGTTATGTTCGGCAGCGTGATTCGAAGGTTACGAACACCGCTAGCGTAACTGTTGAAAGCACTTCCGTCACTATCCAAAATGGGACTGTCAAAGGTAATGTGATCGGCGGCGGCAAAGTAAACGGATTGCAAGGGACGATATCCAATACCGTCACCGGTGATGCATCCGTCACAATTTCCGGCGGAACCGTCGAGGGCGTTGTGATCGGCGGCGGACATTCCAAGATCGGGCAAGGCGCTTCCGGCACCATGGCAGCCGATGTTGAGGGACAGGCGTCAATCCAAATGACGGGCGGAACTGTCCATGGTGTTATCGGCGGCGGTCTTAGCTACGCCTATGACACGACGGGGAAATTTGTTTCCACATCCGCTGTCGGTTCATCCGCAGTTTCCATCTCGGGAGACAGTACGGTAGAAGCCATAACGTATCTTGCGGCTGGAGACGAGGTCAATATTTCAGCGGCAGTCGTTGGCGGCGGCGTATCCTGGAATAAGAAAAACAGTGAGACAACCACATTAACATCCACTTCCGATGCTTCGTCAGTTGTGATCGACGGTGCAACTATTAATGACAACGTTGTTGGCGGCGGTTATGCCTACGGGAGCGGTTCTGAAACGGCCGTCAAGAGCGCCTCTCTCACTATTTCAAATGCCGAATTGGGATCATCCGGCAAGGAAGTGAATGTCTACGCTGGCGGTGTTGCTTCCGCTAATGCAAAGAGTTCGTCTGTCGAATCCGCCCTGCTGCAGATCACGGCAACCAAGGTGTCGGGGTCTGTGTACACAGGCGGTTCCGGCGCTAACAGTACGGTCGGCACGAGCAGCGCTTCTTTAACGGACACAACAGTTTCCGGTGAATTGAATTTCAAAGGTTCTGACGAAACATCCATTGTTTTCAACGGTGTCAACTCTGTTGGCAATGTGACTGGAACCGCTCAGTCTTATACCTTCAATGCTGCCGACGACCAGAACGACCCAGTGCTTACCATTGGTGACGGTAAGGGAACCATCGATTTGAGTGCTGCAAAGAGCATTCGTGCGAAAGCCAAAGCCGGTCAGACGCTGATTGATGGTTCCGTGAAGACCGATAAAGAAATCGTTGTAGTTGTTGAAACGCCGACTGGCGACTTTACCTACAACTTCGGAGCTGGTACGGGTGACGGCATGGGCATCTCCTCCGGCGGCCTTCAGATCGGTGAATCAACAATCAGCGGCAAGGGTGAAGCCAACACCAATTCCAAGACGCTTTCCGAAGCCTTCCTGGGCTCCGTGGCGTTTGTGAATCAGGGTGCAGAGTTCATTGCCGACGAAGGTCTCAATGCAGCAGTTCGCGCTGCTCAGGGCGCCCCCGGCTTTACGGCCTTCGGTGCGATTCACGGCGGAAAGTCTCGCTATGAAACCGGTTCTCATGTTGACCTGCGCGGCACTTCCTTGGCTGCCGGTGCGGCAGGCCGAGTGGGCGGCGCTTTGATTGCTGGTTTTGTGGAAGCCGGCTGGGCGTCTTCTGACTCTCATGTTAACGGTGCGCGAGGCGATGCCGACCATGATTACTATGGCGTCGGCGCGGCCCTGCGCTATGACTTCTCGACGCCCTTCTATCTTGAAGGTTCCGTGCGGGCGGGTTCCGCTTCGACCGATTTTGACGGTGCGTTCGGGAACGCTTCAGCGCATTTTGAGTCTGATGCTTTCTATGCTTCCGCACATCTCGGCGGCGGATATGTGTTCAAACTCGATCCGGTTCAGCTTGACCTCTATGGCCGCTATACGGTCACCTATCTCGACAACGATGACACCGATCTCGGCACGGGTTACGGCGAAACGCTCTCGATGAGTTCAGCCACAACGCATGCACTGCGTATCGGCGGCCGTCTGACGGGCGACTTCTCTGAAACGACTTCGTGGAAGGTCGGCGCAGCATACGAACATGTCTTTGACGGTGATGCAGAGGCCGACATTCTTTTCGGCGGTTCAGCTGCAGCTCTGGATGTGCCTTCGCTATCAGGCAATACCGGCATTCTCGAGTTGGGGCTCTCCGTGAAGCCGTCGGCAGCAAGTCCGTGGACGGCAGATATCGGCGTTAAAGGCTACGTTGGCGATCGCCGCGGTGCCGCGGGGAGCATCAGCGTTCTTTATGCCTTCTAATCTTTTTTAAGCGAAAGGAAATCGCTTGACGCCAAAAGCGCGCCTGACCGGCAGATGCCGTTAGGCGCGCTTAGTTTTTTGGGGCGAGCCCGAGCATAACTTTTCGGGGTGAAAAGAGACTGAGGACTTCTTATAAAAAAAGCAGATCGGGCCATGACGGCTCCGATCTGCGTAATGGAATCGCTTTCTAAGAATTAATCCTTGCGAATAACCAGAACAGGCGCTTCCGTCAGGGCAGCAACATGCATGGCGGTCGAACCGAGAACGGCCGCTTTAAAGTTGCCGTAGCCGTGGCTCCCATTACCACGATGTCAAGATTCTTGTTGGCATAGTCGGCCAAGGCATGGTCGGCGTCGCCCACGACGAGTTCAGCCTTCACGGCAAGGCCGGCAGCCTCAAAGGGTTCAATTACCGGCTTTACGGCGTCAGCAAAGACACGGCGCTGCTCCGCTTCACGTTCTTGTCGCGTGAGCGTAGGCATATGCGGCGAAACCGGATTAGGCGCGACGGGGTCTGGAATCGGCGCGGAGGCATGCACCACGGTAAATTCCGATTTTGCACCAAAGAGGACCATGCCTCGCAGCACAAAGTCTGCGGCAGCAGCGCCGTAGTCGGAGCCGTCGACGAAAATGCCAACACGGAGCTTATCCATCAAGGGCGGCGTCTTGTCGCGCAAAAGGAGCATCGGCACCTTTGTGCGGGCAAGGAGGTCGTTGGAGACCGAGCCAAGCAGCAGTCCCTTGACGGGATTGAGGCCTCGGGTGCCCATCACGATAAGATCGGCCTTAAAGACCTCTGCTTCTTCGGCAAGGGTCTTCCCGATATCGCCGTAAAGGACGCGTTCGGTGACGCCGCGGCGGCGGAGAGTCTCCGGGCCGAGCTCATCAAAAACCTTCTTCCCGGCTTCGAGGTAGTACTGTTTGACCGCCTCCATGCCGAAAAGATGGATGATCGTTTCCGGCACTGAGTACTGCACGTTCACAAGTTCAATTTCCGGCGTGGTGCCAAGAAGCGTTTCGCGGTGCGAAATAAATTCGATCACGCGGCGGCTGTGCAGACTTTCATCAACGGGAACAAGAATGCGCATGTGGCATGTCCTTTGAGTTTGAAAACTTGACGCTCAAACAAGAAGTTCGTCTTTGTCTGAACGGATAATGAGGATCGGCAGTTCAGTTGCGGCACCGACTTTAGCGGCGGTTGAACCGAGCACTGCAGATTTGAACTTACCCCAGCCGTGCGAACCCATGACGATGAGGTCCGCGTTTTCGCCGGCATAGGCGGCAATCGCTTCAGCCGCATCGCCCGTGCGCTTAACGGCCTTGGCGTCGAACCCCGCATCGCGAAGCGTGGCAAGCACCGGCGTCACGGCATTTTCCCAAGCCAGCTGGTTCTCTTTTTCAAAGAACTTCAGCGTAGGCGCGGGCGTCACACTGTCGACTTCCGCGAGCGCTATCTTGGTGTAGTCGGGCGCCACAAAGATCACGTCAATAGTGGGATTCGGACCAAAAAGACCGGGGTGGTCGGCAATAAAGGCTGCGGCCGATTCACCGTAATCCGAGCCGTCGACGGCGAGCAGCAGGCGAAGGTTCTCGCGTTCGGGGAGCTCTTTTTCGCGCACGAGCAGTACGGGCGTTGTCGTGTGCTCTAGCACGCTGCGGGAAACAGAACCCAAGAAGAAGCTCTTAACGGGGGAAAGACCGCGAGACCCCATGGTAATCAGGTCAATATTGTCGTCGACTGCGATTTTGGCGACAGCTGGTCCGCAGTCGTCAATACGCACTGCCATATGCGGTTCAATGCCGTAGGCCTCGATTTCAGGCGCGAGTTTCTCAACAATCGCCTTGCCTTCAGCTTCATAAACGGACCGGACGGCTTCCAGACTGAAATGCTCAATCACCGTTCCCGGAATGTTCTGCTGCACATTGAGCAGCGTTACGTCAGGTTTTTCGCCCATGAACTTCGAGCGGGCGCCAATAAAGCGAACAGCTGCGCGGCTGCATGTGCTTCCGTCTACAGGAATCAGAATCCTCATTTTCACTCCTTTGAGAAGCTTTGTTTCTTTAAAGCTTCACTATCTCTTATTGACAGTATCAGCACCGGGAGCTTCCGACCGATCTTCGTCGCTCCTCTTTCGTGTCTATCAGTGTTGATTGGGTGTTTCACCATGATGTGACGCCGCCGAAGGTTCGGAGGGCTCCGCACAGGTGTCCCAGTCCGTTTCCGGCGTCATGGGAAGGTCATCATTCTCTGCTTTGGGGTCAAGCGCACCTGAGGGCATCCTCACAATGAGAAGCGGCTGATCAACGACAGCGCAGAGCTTTGAAGCCGTGGAGCCGAGCACAGCCTGCAGGAAGTTTCCGCGGCCATGGCTGCCGATGACAACAATGCCGCCGGTCTTTCGAGCATGCTCCGCAATTGTTTGCGCAGGTTTGCCGAAATATTTGACGCCGCGGGCATTAATGCCGGCGCGCGAGAGTATTTCAAGCGGCACAGCGACAGCTTCTTTCCAGAGCGCATCAGCTTCTTCGTTCCAGCGATCTCGGGTTTTTACAACTATGGATTCGAAACCGACGGAGTGGTTGGTGAGCCAGCGTTCCATATCGGGGAGCACGCTCACGACATCAACCGTTGGGCAGGGACCAAAGAAGTCGCGCGAGCGAACGATAAATTTCGCTGCGGCACTGCCGAATTTGGAGCCGTCGACAGCCAGTGTGATATGCAGGTTTTCTGTCGGTTCGGGATATTGCGTTCCTTTAATGAATAGGAGCGGGCGTTCGACAAGTGCGAGCACCGAGTGCGATGTTGAACCAATAAAAAGACGGGAGACGCCCCTGCGGCCGTGCGTACCCATGGCGATTAAGTCGGCGCAGAAGGTGTCGCTGGCATTGGCAATCTCCTCTCCAGGGCGCCCGTAGACAACGGCACGGTAAAGCGGAATGCCGCCTGCGATCGGAAGCAGAGATTCAAGCACTCGTTCGCCTTCGGCGGCAAACGCCGAACGCACTGCCTCGAGCTCCATCATCGTGCCGATGCCGCTTGAAGGAACCGGCGGCTCAACCGTGAGGAGCTGAACAACTGGCATAACCGGCATTTGCTTGGCGCGGTCGGAAACAAACTGTAAAACACTGCGGCTGGGAATACTGCCGTCAACCGGTACGAGAATGCGCATGGAACACTCCTTCATTATGGGTGGCTCCGGAGCGCTCAGCGGGGGACTTATCCGCGGCGCCGTGCTGGAAGACTGATGGTCAGCGTCCTTTGGAAGACGAATGATTACAGTCTTCTTTCTTGATTTGATTATGATCCTTCTTGGCTTTCGAGCGCTACCGTATTTGTACTATTTTGAAAATGCCTTATTTTAAATCTTTTTGTATAACGACATAAAAAGTCGCTTTAGCCTAATGCGGTGTCGAGCGCCATCATGATGACAAAGCCGAAAATGAAGCAAAGCGTGCCGGCGTCAGAGTGCTGAGACAAATGGGCGGCAGGGATGAGCTCTTCGACCACCACGTAAAGCATGGCGCCGGCGGCAAAAGCAAGCATGAAGGGCATCACCGGGAGAAAGAGCGGAATGGCAAGGGCCGCGAGAATGCCGAAAAGCGGCTCAACAGCGCCTGAACCCGTGCCGAACCAAAAAGCCCGCCAGCGCGATACGCCTTGTCCGGCAAGCGGCAGTGATACTGCGGCGCCTTCGGGGATGTTCTGGATGCCAATGCCCAAGGCCAGAGCGAAAGCCGCTGAAAGTGAAGCGGAATCGCCGGCAATGGCCGCAAGCCCCGCAGTCAGACCGACCGATCCGCCTTCGGGGATATTGTGCAGCGTGATAGCCAGAAAAAGAAGCATCGCACGGTGCATCTTTGTTTTAGGCCCTTCGGGTTTCGAAGCGCCGGGGTGAAGATGCGGCAGCACGGCATCAAGGAGTTTGAGAAAACCCGCGCCCGCAGCAATCCCTAAGGAGGCTATCAGCCACGGCGTATCCCCTTGTTTCTGCGCCATTTCCTGAGCTGGTATGATCAGACTCCAGACAGAGGCAGCGGTCATGATGCCGGCAGCAAAGCCGAGCGAAAGCGTTTCAGCCAGTTCAGTCTTGGCATCAGGCTTGAGAAAAAATACAGCTGCGGCGCCTGCGGCGGTACACAGAAATGTAAATCCTGTATAGACAGCGGTCCACTTCAGAACGGCCAGGAGTTCTCCATCCATCGTACTTGTCTGCTTAAAGAAAAAAACGAGGAATATTTTAATTGAGAATTATTCTCAAAAACATCGTATCGGATTTGAGCAGTGTAGGACGATCGACGAAGTATTCATAAGCAATCTACCCGAGGCGGGTCGGCACAGCATCAAAGGGCAGGGCGCAAATTGCGCTCAGCAGAGCGGCGGACTCTGCCGCAGTTCGCCAAAGCGCATGCGCTTTATTCATAATGTTCCAATCCATTCGCACAGTTGACGGCAGGGTGCCGCCGCACTGTCCTCTCCGCTCTCTTTTGTTTTTTGCAAGGACGCATCAAATGCTTAAGAACGATATTGCCGCTCTCGCCCCCATGCCGGACGATCCCATTCTCGGTCTCGTCAGTCTCTATCAGGCCGATGAGCGTCCCAATAAGGTCAATCTCGGCGTCGGCGTGTATCTGAACGAAGCGGGCAAGGTGCCGCTCCTTGAGGTGGTCGAAGAGGCCGAACGCCGAATGACGAACCGTCATCAGCCGCGTACTTACATGCCGATGTCGGGGCTCCCCGCCTATTGTCAAGCCGTGCAGAAGCTCGTTTTAGGCAAGGATCATCCGGCAGTTGCCGCCGGCACGATTGCCACTGTCCAGACGCTCGGCGGCACCGGCGCACTGCAGCTCGGCGCCGCGTTTGCGCATCAGTTCCTGGGCATCCAGGAATCCGTCGTATCGGATCCGACCTGGGGCAATCACATTGCGATTTTCAAGGCTGACGGTCTCTCTGTCGGCAAGTATCCGTACCTTTCGGCTGACCGCTCGGCAGTGGATTTTGATGCCATGATCAAGGCGCTCAAGGTACTTCCGCCCAAGACGCTGGTGCTCCTCCATGGCTGCTGCCACAATCCGACCGGGCTTGATCTTACCCATGAGGAATGGCGTGAGGTTGCTCAGGTCGTGGCGGAAAAGGATCTCCTTCCCTTGATTGACATGGCATATCAAGGCTTTGGCGACGGCATTGAGGAAGATGCTTATGCCATTCGTCTCTTCGCTGAGCTTGGCCTCACCTTCATGGCCGCAACGTCGTGCTCGAAGAATTTCGGACTCTACGGCGAACGCGTGGGCGCGCTGCATATCTACTGCGGCACTCAGGAATCCACGGCAGTGGTGCTTTCAATCCTCAAGCGCATCGTTCGTCAGGAATATTCCAACCCGCCTTGCCACGGCGGTCAGATTGTTGCCGAAGTTCTCGCCGACCCGGCGCTCGAAGCGGCCTGGCGCAAGGAAGTTGACGGCATGCGCGCCCGCATTCATGCGATGCGCACGGCGCTCTTTGAGGCCGGCAAGGCAGAAGGCGTGGATATGAGCTTTGCCGTCAAGCAAAAGGGCATGTTCTCCTTCACGGGTCTTGCGCCGGAAGAAATGGATGTGCTTCGTGAAGAGCATGCCGTCTACGGCGTTCGCAACGGCCGCATCTGCATTGCGGGCCTGAATCTGCGCAATGTTTCCGTTGCTGCCAAGGCGATTGCAGACGTCATTAAGTCGCGTCAATAAACGGGTGAAAAACATGCTTCGCCTCAGCGGACTGCGGGGCGGAGCATGGCGTACATCGAGGCTCTGAGGGATCGAGGGATTTTTCAGAGTTTTTTTGTGCCCGGAGAGCCGTCTTCTCAAATTTGCTTATCCTCATCCCAGGTCGTGGATGAGATCCGGCTTCAAGGTGAATTCGAAGTCGTCTTCGGCGAACTTGACTTCCGGCCACTGTGCGGCGGCTTGAGAAAGTGCTCGAATGGGATTGCCGCACTGCACGGGCCAGCGCATCAGTTCCGTGCCGCTCGAGAGTTCCGTGAGAATGGCGGCATGTGGTGTTTCGCAAGCTGCAGAAAGCATTTTGGAAAGCTCTGAGCGCTGTTCGTCAGGGGTTTCCGCTCCGGTGAGGCTTTGAACCCATTGAAGCATTTCGAGGGTACTGCCGATGAGAAAGCCCGCGCTGGCGATGCTGAAGTCCGGCGCTCCGTTCATCTCCGGCAGTGCGTCGGGAGCGGATACGTAAACACTTCTGCCGTCGGCCGACGGCTCGGGATTGAACCACAGGCGAAAAGCCGTTTCTTCATCGAATTGGGCAAATTCCGCAGCGCGCGCATGCATAACATCAGGCGATGCGCAGGGAACACCCAGTCTGGCAGCAGGAAGCGGTGCTGAGAAAAGCAATTCTCCCGGCAGATCCTGAAGCATTTCGAGGATGGAAACCGGCTCGAGCGTCAAACGCATGGTTCGTTTGGCGTCGTAGAAGGCGTAGCGCTGAAGATCAAGCATTTTTGGAATCCATGTGACTTCTTGGACTGGCTGCGTGCTGCCGAAACCGTGGCACGAACTTCCCTCAGCATAATGCAGTGCTCGCGGTCATTGAAGAGCAGCCTGAAGCAAAGGATTGCTTCAGGCTGTATGTTTTCAAATCTCAGAAAGAGGCTTGACAGAGTTGTTGCTAAGACGTGAGTATCAAAGGGCTTTTACGGCATCCACGTCGATAGCGATGCGGGCATCAACAGCGATGGGTTCGCCGTCCTTATCGCTCACCATCAGCGGGTTGATGTCAAGCTCCTTCACGAAGCGATGCTGATCGGCGAGCTGCGAAATGCGCAGCAGGGTGTCTTCGACCTTGTCCATCTGTGCAGGGATCATGCCGCGGGCGCCTTCAAGGAGCTTCACCGCTTTGACGGAGCGGATGAGTTCCTGAGCATCAATGTCGGTGAGCGGCGCGATGCGGAAAGCGACATCCTTAAGGACTTCAACAAAGACGCCGCCGAGACCGAACATAATCATCGGACCCATTTGAGGATCGGTGGCGATGCCGGTGACAAGTTCGCGCTTGCTCTTGACCATTTCCTGAATGATGACGCCTTCGAGACCTTCAAGGAGCCCCTTGGCCTCGAGCTTGGCAAGCAGATCCTGATATTCGGCGCGCAGCTGCGCTTCGTCGGCAATGCCGACACGCACCCCGCCCACATCCGTCTTGTGCGAGGTGGATTTGGACGTCATTTTCATGACTATTGGGTAGCCCACGCGGGCGGCGAGCTCAACGGCTTCTGCTTCGCTGTGAGCCATGCCGCTGCGGCAGGTGCGCACGCCGCAGGCGTCAAGTACTTCGAGGGATTCGCGCGTTGTGAGTTCGCGGCGGCCCTCAGCGGCGGCTGCTTTGAAGATCGAGAGCGCACGATCTTCGTCCATCGGGCGCTGCGGCACCACGCCTTCCGGACGAGCCTGCCAGAGGCGCTGCTGGTTGAGGCGGCAGAAAGCTTCTGCAGCTTCTTCCGAATACATATAGAAGGGTACGGTGACCTTCATTTCGGAGAGCTGCTGGAAGAATTCGCTCTTGGTCATGAAGACGCCGACGATGGGCTTTTCAGGATGATCAGCGCGGATTCGCATCAGCTCGCGGGCAACATCGATGTCTTTGAGGCCAAGGAACGGCAGGTAAATCACCATCACCATGTCGACATTCGGGTCGGCCAAAACCGTTTCGACCGTACGGCGGTAGTGTTCCAGCGGGGCAGAGGCGATCATGTCGACGGGATTTTTCACCGAAGCGGCTGCAGGCAGGAAGGAACGCAGTTCCGCCTTTGTTTCGTCACTGATCGGGGCCATCTGCATGCCGAATTCACAGACCGCATCGGTCGCCATGATGCCGGGACCGCCGGAATTGGTGACGATCGCCACGCGGTCGCCCTTCGGAATCGGACAGTTGGCGAACACTTTGGCGGTGGAGAAGAGGTCTTTGAGCGACATTTCGCGGATGACGCCGGACTGTTTTAAGAGCGCGTCGGCTGCGCGGTCGCCGCCGGCGAGGGAGCCCGTGTGCGAAGAGGCCGCTGAAGCACCGGCGGCCGAACGGCCGGCTTTGAGCGCAACGATGGGCTTTTTCTTGGAGATGCGGGTGGCAAGCTTGCGGAAGTTCGCGGGATCAGGGATCGATTCCATGTAAAGCAGAATCTGCTTCACATCCGGATCGTTTTCCCAGTATTCAAGCGCCGTTTCCGCGTTCACATCGGCCTGATTGCCGATCGAAATAAACTGCGCGAAGCCGACATTGAGGTCCTTGAGAATGTTGAGGATGCCGCCGCCCAATGCGCCCGACTGCGAAACAAAGCCGATATCGCCCGCAACGGGGAGGCTTTCAGCAAAACATGCATCAAGACGCACATTCGGGTTGGTGTTGACGACGCCGAGGCAGTTTGGACCGACCATGCGCATTCCGTTGGCGCGGACCTTGGCCGCGAGCGCTTCTTCGAGCTGGCGGCCTTCGCCGCCGGTTTCCTTAAAGCCCGCGGAAATGACGACGAGCCCCTTGATGCCTCGGGCAGCGCATTCGTCAACGGTGGAAAGCACGAACTTCGCGTTGACAACGATGACCGCCAGATCCACGCCGTCGGGGAGTTCGTTGACGGACGTATAAGCGCGAAGTCCTTCGATCTCGCCGCCCTTGGGGTTGACCGGGTAGATGTGTCCCTTGAAGCCGTATTCGAGCAGGCGCTTCAGAAGATCGTTGCCGATCGTGTGCGGACGAGTGGAGGCGCCGACGACGGCGACTGCACGAGGCTTCAGGATATGGTCAAGCAGCATGGCGGGTGAATCCTTGGTGTTAGTGTCAAAGAGACTCTTTTCAATATGCGGCTGCGCCAGGCGCTCAGTATTTCTATAAAGATTGCGTTGGCAATGGATGCCCGCAGCTCTCGCAGGCATCGTTGAAACAGACGGCATCACTGCATTGTATCGATTCAAGTCCAATTGTCATTTGACCATTCGGATTACTTGCGCCCCCATTCTTTTGTTCGCCGGCGTTTTCTATGGCGAGTGCCTTCGGAGAGCCTAAGCGGCCCGAAGGCACTCGAAGGAGCCATGCGTTTGAGCGGGCGGCTCAGTTACTGCTTCTTGGCAGAGTGGTTCTTAATGGCGTCAGCGATGGCTTCGCGGAACCCCTTGGTCGTGATGGTTGCTCCGGAAACGCTGTCAATTTTGCCGTTTCCCGCGACGGCAGCAGCAGGCAGCGACTCCAATGCCTTTGCGCCGATGCCGGGCGTTTCATGGTGTTCAATCACACGCACGGCTTGAATGCGGTCGCCGTCAAACTTCACGCCCAGGACGATTGCGCCGCCGTCCCTTCGCCGGCTTGAGCTGCTGAGGCACGAACGGCTTTGGGATGCCAGTTCGCAGCGCCCTGCATGACGCTCTGAGGATCTGCATCCGTTTTGACCCGCGCGGCTTCCATGCCGGCGATTCGGCCGAAAGCAAGCGCTTCCCCAATATTGCCGCCGCCGTTATAGAGATTCGGAAAGACGGAACCGAGTTCGCCAGCGGCATAAAGATGAGCAATCACACCGCCGCCGCGTTTGATAAGTTCGGCTCGCTCATTGCGTTCCGGGCCGCCTTGCGTATTCGTGAAGGTTTTCTCGACTTTGACGCCATAAAAAGGTGCGGAAAGGAGCGGCTTCAAATAGCGTTTGCCGCGTTTGAACTGAAGATCTTCACCCTTGGCGCACTGTTCATTGTAAAAGTCGATCTGTCGGCGCAGACCGTCAGGATCAATGCCGAGCTCGCGGGCAAGCTCTTCAATCGTATTGCCTTTCTTCACCATCCCGGAAGCAATTTCTTTTTCGGAATCTTTGCTCCAGGATTCGTAAATGCATTCGGATTTTCGGGCTTCTTCGTCGAAGATCATGAAGGCATTGTCGGGCATGACAAGCGGAGTCCAGCCGTTGTGGTAGGGCACGCGGCCGTGCTTGGAGTGGGTGGCTTCATTCATGAAGCGCCATCCGTCAGCGCCGACGATGACGGCGTTGTTGCGCGTGAAGCCGCAACCGGAAATGTTGTGCGAGGTGTCGTGCAGCAGATAGCCGTAAGCCGCGCCCGTGTCTGGATTGATAACGTTGGGATCCGGGCCGTTGACGACGGCCATGTTGACGAGTTTGGCATTGACGTCGAGCGCCATCTCGATGCCGTCGCCTGTATTGAAGTGCGCGCCTTTGGGGAATGCATTGTAGACGTAGGCGTAGTTTTCATACATTCGCGGATTGTTTTCAAATCCGCCGGTAGCGAGTACGACGCCGCGGCGGGCACGGATAAAGCGGTCGCGGCCTTCGCTTTTGACCACCATGCCGTGAACGATCCCGGTCTTTTCATCTTGAAGGAGTTTGACTGCCGGCGATTCGTACCAAATGTCGATGCGGCTGGCGCGTTTTTCAACATTTTCCTGCATCAGCGCATAGAGCTTGCCGTCTGCACCCGGCAGTGAAACAAAGACGCGCTGAATGTACTTGGCGCCTTTGAAGTCGGGAAATTCAGCCGCGTTGGGGGTGACTTTAGGATCTGCGCCGAGTTTCCTGAGATATTCAGCCTGATGTTTGGTTTCTTTGATGTAGGTTCGAATTACTTCATCGGAAGGATTGTCTGCACCGTTCTGCATTGCCTTCATGTAGGCAAAGAGCTCATCGTCGGGTGCTGAGGGATCAAAAAAGAGGCAGCCCTGATGAGCGTAGCGGCTGTTGCCGCCTTCTTTGCCGTAGGGCGCCTTTTCAACCATCAGCACGTTGGCGCCGGCATCTGCAGCAGCAATGGCGGCTGCAGGGGCCGCCCAAGCCCACACCGACACGACAAA
>OBWS01000682.1_pt1 | contig 18382 bp, 15 predicted proteins | sample 1495291 | NCBI WGS metagenome assembly OBWS01 (sample SAMEA2580090, study PRJEB22360) | human gut metagenome | biome: human gut; feature: human-associated habitat; material: faeces | place: Denmark | collected 2008/2010 | reverse complement strand
ATAAATGATAATTCATTTTATCCCGTTCTTTGCTGTTCCGATTTCTTATTTTGACCCATGAAAAAAACAGGGCGTGTACCCTGAAAGCAAACGCTTTTGAATCTAGTCGACTCTCTCTCCTATGGCAAGTTCTTTTCCCTCATCGTTTTGAATGATGATTTGTGAGATTCCTTCCAGGCTTTTCTCTTCACGGCAAAGAAGAATCGCATAAAATTTCAGACGATATATTTTTCCTGTATCCATTTCAATGTTTTCCACACGCACAGCGATTGAAGTGCGGGTTGGCTGGCCATTTTCTACCTTTTCTTTGTCATCTACATAAGCATTCCAGTCATGGTCGCCATCAAAAAGATCATGTCCATCTACAGTTCCAACTTTGCCAAAGGTCGCTCTGCCTTCCAAAAAGTTCAACCCCGACTGAATTTGTCGATCGATCCCTTCTGTTTGCTGCGTTTTCGTGCATAGCATTGCTTTTAGGCCATCCGCATCTCTTTCATCAAAACACTTTACGACGTCGATCGATAAATCCAGACCCTCATCATAGTGTAAAGGCCATCGATAGCCTATCTTGAATTCTGTGCCGTCGCCACTGGTGATTGTGATTTGAGAAATGCCTTCCCTATCTTTATCGTCATCACAAACAATATAAGCGTTCATGTCAATTTCATAAGTCGCGCCCTCATCCGTCTTGATCTCTTGAATACGCCACGACCTTTCCAGAAATGTTGTTTTTCCGCCGTCGATGGATTCTTCTTCATAGCCCGATAAATCCTCTTGGTTAAAGGAAACGACTCTGCCCTTAAAAAAATCAAAGGCCGAAAGGATCTGTTTATCAATGTCTGTCAGCCCCTGTGTTTTTAAGCACAACAAAGCTTTCAGGCCTTGCGCATCGTTTTCGCTCAGGCAGTTCAGAATATCTTTTGACATTTGCAAATTGGATTGCTTTTCTTTCATGGTTTTTGAATCCAAGAGCTTCAACCGTTCTGATATGAATGGAGAGGCGGCAGCACAACCCGGTAACATCACCGCGATCATAACGCAGGTCATCATCACACATACAACTTTTAAAAATCTCACTGTCCATCTCCTAATTGAAAACCGAAAGCCCTTATGTTAAAAAACAGGTTGGACTTATTGATTATGTGCGCAGGAAATTTGATTTTAAATCAGCATAGAGGAATCGATTTACAATATTCATCCGCAAAAAGCAGGGGATCGGCATCATTTACCAAGACGCAATCCCCTGTTTTTTATAGAAATATTTTATTGATTCCCAATAAGGTCATTTGACCGGCTCTTATTTCGCAGCCGCTCTCTTTTCCTTTACCGCGGCCTGCGCAGCGGCCAGGCGGGCGATCGGAACACGGAAGGGCGAGCAGGAAACATAATCGAGGCCGGTACGGTGGCAGAATTCCACAGACGTGGGATCGCCGCCGTGCTCGCCGCAAATGCCCACATGCAGGTGTGCATTGGCACCGCGGCCCTTCTCAGTGGCCATTTCAACGAGCTTGCCAACACCCTTCTGGTCGATATGCGCAAAGGGATCGGACTCGTAAATCTTATTCTCGTAGTAGTAATCGAGGAACTTGCCGGCGTCGTCACGGCTGAAGCCGAAGGTCATCTGGGTCAGGTCGTTGGTGCCGAAGCTGAAGAAGTCCGCTTCCGTGGCGATCTCGTCCGCAGTCAGAGCGGCGCGGGGGATCTCGATCATGGTACCGACCTCATACTTCATCGAAATGCCGGACTCCGCGATGAGCTTATCCGCGGTGGAGGTAACGACATCCTTGACGAACTTGAGCTCCTTGACCTCGCCGACGAGCGGGATCATGATCTCGGGAACGATGCTGATGTTTTTCTTGCGGGAAATATTGATTGCCGCGGTGATCACAGCGGTGGTCTGCATCTCGGCGATTTCCGGATAGGAAACCGTCAGGCGGCAGCCGCGGTGACCCATCATCGGGTTAAACTCGTGCAGGCTCGCGATAACCTCTTTGAGCTCTTCAACGGTCAGGCCAAGCTCCTCGGAAATCTCTTTGATATCCTCTTCCTTGGTGGGCAGGAACTCATGCAGAGGCGGGTCGATAAAGCGGATGACGACCGGCAGCTCTTCCATCACGTCGTAAATGCCCTCAAAGTCGCTCTGCTGGTAGGGCAGAAGCTTTGCCAGCGCCTTGCGGCGGGCGTCCGTCGTTTTGGCGACGATCATCTCGCGCATCGCCTTAATGCGGTCGCCCTCAAAGAACATGTGCTCGGTGCGGCACAGGCCGATGCCCTGCGCGCCGAACGCCTTGCCCTGCGCCGCGTCGCGGGGGGTATCCGCATTGGTGTAAACCTTCAGGCGGCGCACCTGATCCGCCCAATTCATATACTTGTCAAAGTCGCCGGAAATCGAAGCCTCCACGGTGGGCAGAGCCTGACCGTAGATGCTGCCGGTGCTGCCGTCGATGGAGATATAATCGCCCTCGCGAACGGTCTGGCCGCCCAGGGTAAAGTATTTCTCTTCTTCATGCATGGAAATTTCGCCGCAGCCGGATACGCAGCAGGTTCCCATGCCGCGCGCAACAACCGCCGCGTGAGAGGTCATGCCGCCGCGAACGGTGAGAATGCCCTGTGCAACCGCCATGCCTTCAATGTCCTCCGGGGAGGTTTCCAGACGGACGAGAATGACCTTCTCGCCCTTGTCGCTCCATGCCTTGGCGTCCTCAGCGCTGAATACAACGCGTCCGCATGCCGCTCCGGGGGAAGCCGCCAGGCCCTTGCCGATCGCCTGAGCCTTCTTCAGCTCGGTGGGGTCAAACTGGGGATGCAGCAGGGAATCGAGCTGCTTGGGCTCTACGCGCAGAACAGCCTCTTCGGTGCTGATCTTGCCTTCCTCCACCAGATCCACGGCAATCTTCAAAGCGGCAGCCGCGGTACGCTTGCCGTTTCTGGTCTGCAGCATATACAGCTTGCCGTTTTCAATGGTGAACTCCATGTCCTGCATGTCGGTGTAGTGGTCTTCCAGACGCTGAGCAGTCTCTGCGAACTGAGTGTACACGTCGGGCATAATGCTGTTCAAATGGTCGATTGGCTCGGGAGTACGGATACCGGCCACAACGTCTTCTCCCTGCGCATTGATGAGGTACTCACCAAACAGCTTCTTTTCGCCGGTAGCAGGGTTACGGGTAAACGCAACGCCGGTGCCGGAGGTGTTGCCCATGTTGCCGAACACCATGGACTGCACATTGACCGCGGTGCCCCAGTCATAGGGGATTTCGTTGATGCGGCGGTACACGTTCGCACGGGGGTTGTCCCAGGAGCGGAACACGGCCTTCACGGCTTCCATCAGCTGTACGCGGGGCTCGGTGGGGAAATCGGTTCCCTTTCTCTCGCGGTACAAGGCCTTAAAGCGCACGACCAGGTCCTTCATATCCTCGGTGTCGAGCTCGGTGTCCTGCTTCACGCCGCGCTCTTTCTTCTTCGCGTCGATCACGCGCTCGAAGTCGCTTTTGGGAATCTCCATCACAACGTCAGAGAACATCTGGATGAATCGGCGGTAGGAGTCGTAAGCAAAGCGGGGGTTGTTGGTCAGTGCGGCCAGGCCCTCCACCACGGTATCATTCAGACCCAAGTTGAGAATGGTATCCATCATGCCGGGCATGGAAGCGCGGGCGCCGGAACGCACGGAAACCAGCAGCGGGTTTTTGGCGTCGCCGAATTTTTTGCCGCAGATCTCTTCCATCTTGGCCAAATAATCAGAAATCTGCCCCTGAATTTCCTCATTGATCTGTCTGCCGTCGTTATAATACTGGGTGCAGGCTTCCGTAGTAATGGTAAACCCCTGCGGTACGGGCATTCCCAGTACCGTCATTTCCGCCAGGTTAGCGCCTTTGCCGCCCAGCAGGTTTCTCATGCTGCCGTTTCCTTCCGAAAACAGGTACACATACTTATGACTCATTCTTCTACCTCCTATAATTTTAAGGAATCTATTGAACCAGTTATCCTCTGTTAGGATAAACAATTGGACATCTATTGTGGATTATATCAAAATCACCACCAAAAATCCATCCTATTTTCCATCTAAAAGAATAATTTTTTATGAATATTCTTCCTCCTTACCGAACCGAAAATGCCCGGAATCATGGGATTAGTAATTCTTTCACAAATATCCCTTCACAGAACTATCCATAATTACAAGTTTCCCTCCACACCGCACTGCGCGGTCACATTTTTCTGCAAATTTTTCATCATAACGAGAAAAAAGTGATTTCACCTATTGCAGAGGGAAAGAACGGTGTGGTATAATCTGGAAATAAAACTACCAAAAAGCTCGGTACAAAACAAGAGAGAGCATTCCCCGCTCTTTCTGTAGCAATACGGGTCCGCCGTCTTCACCAACAAGAGATCAGGAAATCGCACAGTGAACTCCTGCAACCGGCAGACCCATTTTTACGCCCCGTTGGAATACCGCTTGCAGTCATATTTGCTGGTACTTGTTTTTCAGGACGCTTGTGACGTGAAGAAATTCCGTCTTACCGCGTCCTTTTTTAGGTTCCGGCGCGGGCTAACACCCTTCCCGCAGGTCGCACCAGCGCACCGACAATTCATTCGCCGCAAACTGATTTTTCGAGGAAGGAGGCCCGAACAGCGGTATCTTACATATGGCGGCCTTTCCAATCTCTTTGATTCGCCAAACACAAGCCTGTGCGCCGCAAAACTCCGGCAAATGAATTGTACTGAAATAAACAACAAACAAAATAAGAGGTGGAATCTACATGAAAAAAAGAATAATAACCGCATTTTTGGCAACAGCAATGGCAGTAAGTGTTTCTGCAACTGCATTCGCAGCAACGGCTGTACCGGGTTACATCGGCGGATTTTTGGGCGCGGACAGCGTCAAGCAGACCAATTTTGAGTACGGCACTTTTTCAGCCTCTTCCGTAACCGCTCAGAAAACAGAAACCTTGTCGTTTGTGGAATCGGTACCCCAGGTAAACGGCGAGGGCGACCTCGTCTTTGTTGACGCTGTCAAGCAGAAGGAAATCTCTTACGCGGTCGTTCCCGTAGGAGCCGTTCTTTCGGTTGCTCCGGCTGCGGGATATCAGTTTGCCGGCTCTACCCACACAAGTGTAAACCATTTTTCCAAAAACAGCAGCGGCGCTTTTGTTGAGGAGCAGAATTCCTTTAAACTGGAGAATGGCGGGGCTTCCTTTACCGTTCCGGCCACATCCGCAGGGAAGCTGATTGCACTTCAGACGATCGTAGTTACTGCAAGGGAAGAGAATCCTGAGGCCTTCTACGCATATTTCTATGTTGATTCCTCTGCCCCCGCTCAGGTGACCGGCACAAGCCAGCCTGTCGGCACAACAGCAGTAGCCTCTGCTGCTACTTATAAAAGCGATACCGGCAGCCGCCTGAATCTTGGCGTAAACAAGGTTTACCAGTTTAAAATCACCTCTTTGAACGGCAAGCAGCCCACCTTTAATATTGCAGGCAGTGCTTTTAAAGTCACTTTTAACGGCAAGAGCGGCAACGACTATCGCTATCTGGTAAAGGCCGTTGGGAAAGCCGGCCAGTACGGCGGCGTATACATCAATGGCGAAAAAACCGCCAGCACCACCATTTCCATCGTGAAATAATGGTGCTGTCAAAATGAAATATTGGTGGAATATCTTCTGCCCGAAACGGCGAAATTCCTCCCTGTGAAATCTGCACTTTGCTTTAAAAGAAGTAAAGTGCAGATTTTCTCTAAAAAGAGGATCAAAATCGTCTTTTTTCTAACGCAATAGAAACAATCTTTTAACAAAACAACAAAATAGGTCTTGAAAAAATTTGATGATATGCGATAATAATACCGTATGATTATTTGCGAAACTGACGGAGGATTCACTATGGAAGACTGTGCCATTATCCTTGCGGCGGGTGAGGGAAAGCGGATGAAGTCCCGGGGGCCCAAGGTATTGTGTCAGGTTTTGTTCAAGCCCATGCTCGAGTGGGTGATCGACGCTGTGGAAGGCGCCGGAGTTCCAAACGTATGCGTCGTAACCGGGCACCTGCACAGCGAAGTGGAATCCTTTTTGGATGACTTAGCCAAAGCAAAGCAGCGTACCGCTCCTTTTGAGCATGTGTTTCAGGAGGAGCAGAAGGGCACCGCGCACGCCGTTATGATGGCGGAGCAGTTCCTGCGCGGCCACAGCGGCGCAAACGTGCTGGTTTTGAGCGGTGACGCGCCGTTTCTCGACCCCCAAACCATCCGCTCCGCGCTGGCGGAGCATGTGGAACAGGGGCAGGCCGTTACGGTGATTTCCGCGGAGCCGGCCGACCCGTTCGGGTATGGGCGCATTGTGCGCGACAGTGAAACGGGCGCCTTGCGGGCCATTGTGGAGGAAAAAGAAGCCGACGCGCCGACAAAGCGGATTCGGGAGATCAACTCCGGGGCCTACTGGTTTCGGGTGGACAGCCTGCTTTCGGTGCTGCACAACATACAAAACAACAACAGCACGGGCGAGTATTATCTGCCCGATGCGATACGGCTGCTCCTTTCGCGGGGCCAACGCGCCGGCGCGTTTTTAACCGGCGACAGCAATGTTGTGTTGGGCGCGAATGACCGAAAGCAGCTTTCTGAACTGAACTCGATCGCCAAACGGAAGGTGTTACTGCGTTTGATGGCGGATGGAGTCGATATCCCCTGCCCGGACGGCATTCTCGTCGGGCCCGATGTCACCGTGGGGCCCGACACCCAAATTCTGCCCGGCAGCATTTTAACCGGCCGCACCCGCATTGGCGCGGGCTGTGTCGTGGGCCCCAACGCTCTGCTGGAGGACACCACCGCCGGAGACTGCTGCGTGCTGCAAAACGTGCAGTGCCGCGGCATTACCCTGAAAAACGGACAAATGCCCGAACCATTCACCACTCTGCGCGCCTAATGCGCGTACCGATACACTAACGTCTATAAATCGCCGCCGTTTGGCGGCCAAACTGTTTAGGGGGATTTTTTCAATGAATTTTCATGGTAAGGATATCAAGATTTTCGCGGCGAACGCAAGCCCGCAAGTCGCCCGGCAAATTGCAGATTGCCTTAGCCTGCCCATGGGGAAATCAGAGGTTTCTACCTTTAGCGACGGTGAAATTGCCATGTCGTTGTTTGAATCTGTTCGCGGCTCGGACTGTTTTATTGTGCAGTCGACCTGCGCGCCGGTAAACAACAACATCATGGAGCTGCTCATTATGATCGACGCGATGAAGCGCGCATCGGCCGCCCGTATCACCGCGGTGATTCCGTACTTCGGCTATGCCCGCCAGGACCGCAAGGCCAAGGCCCGCGACCCGATTTCCGCAAAGCTGGTAGCCGACCTGATCACCACCGCCGGAGCCGACCGGATCCTCACCATGGATCTGCACGCGCCCCAGATTCAGGGCTTCTTCAACATTCCCGTGGATCATCTCTTGGGCGCTCCGATTCTCTCTTCGTTCCTGAAAGACAGAGTGGGCAACAACAGCGATGATTATGTCGTGGTTTCCCCCGACCTCGGCTCTGTTACCCGTGCCCGCAACTTTGCCGCCCGCATCGGCAGCCCGCTGGCGATTATTGACAAGCGCCGCCAGAAGGCCAATGTGTCTGAAGTCATGAACATCATCGGCGACGTCCGCGGCAAAAAGGTGATTCTGGTAGACGACATGATCGATACCGCCGGCACCCTGTGCAACGCCGCCACCGCACTGGTGGAGGTAGGCGGGGCGATCGAAGTGACCGCCTGCGCGACACACGGCGTGCTTTCCGGCCCCGCGGTGGAGCGCATTAAGAACAGCTGCATTTCGGAGCTGATTCTGCTCGATACCGTTCCGGTGCCGGAGGAGAAGCGTTTGCCGGGCTTTACGATTCTGCCGGTGGCTCCTCTGTTTGCGGAGGCCATTGAGCGCATTTACGAAGACAAGCCGGTTTCCCCCATGTTTGTGTGATCCCGCACAATCGGTAAACCGGATGCGTGGCAGGAGTGCGCTCTGTCCCGTTTTTAATACAAAGCTGATTTCAGGCGGAACGGAGCTTTTTCCGTTCCGCCGAGTCTGAATCTGCGATCTGCCGAAACGCAAGGCGGCACAAAAGCAAAACAGTTCATTCTATTACGGTTACACTACTTTTCGGCGGTCTGGCGGGGCGGAATCTTTCCGTCCCGCCATAAGCCTTTTCCAGAATTTCTTCCAGCAGAGGTGTCATCATGCTTCAATCGATCTTTTCCCGGCCCACGGTGATCCCCGGCCCCGTACAGGCCATCATTGTCGGCCTTGGCAACCCCGGGCGGCAGTACGAGCAGACCCGGCACAACACCGGCTTTATGGTACTGGATCGCCTGGCCGAAACGCTGGGCGTGAAAATCGACCGCCTCAAATTCAAGGGGCTGTGCGCGGAAGCGGTGTTCGGCGGAAAAAAGGTGCTGCTTTTAAAGCCCTCCACCTTTATGAACCTGAGCGGACAAAGCGTGACCGAAGCCATGCGCTTTTACAAGCTTCCCCCGGAGCAGGTGATCATTGTGCTCGACGACATTTCGCTCGCGCCGGGCCGCCTGCGCATTCGCCGCAAGGGCAGCGACGGCGGGCAAAACGGGATGAAGAATATCATCTACCTTTCGGGCAGCAACGCGTTCCCGCGCGTGAAAATGGGCATCGGCGCAAAGCCGAACCCCGAGTGGGATTTGGCGGACTGGGTGCTTTCCACCTTTTCCGCGCAGGAGGCGAAAAACCTGAGCGAGGCCATCGACCGCGCAATTCAGGCGCTCGAACTGATGGTGCAGGGGAAAACCGACGAGGCCATGAACCGCTTTAATTCCTGAAGCCGTTCGCTCCGCCGCAAAATCCGACCGACTTTTCCTGTTTGGTTTCGTATTCTGAATAAGGAAGCGAATCCGGACGATCTTTTTCCGTAATGCAAGGAGCTTTCCATGAAATTTCTCACCACCGCCGTCAGCGCGCTGAAGGAATTCTCCGCGCTGAATCAGGCTGTAACATCCAAATCGCTCCCGGCAGCCGTTACCGGCCTTTCGGGAATTCACAAAGCCAATCTCATCTATTCGCTCTGCGCCCTGAACGGACGCAGAGCCTTTGTCGCTGCCGCCGAGGAATCGGAAGCGCAGCGCCTTTTCGACGATTTGACCGCTATGGGTATGCGCCCCGCGCTGTATCCCCTGCGCGATTTCAACTTTCGCGATACGCAGGGCAGCTCGCACGAATACGAGCACCAGCGCCTGCACGCGCTCTCGTGCTACCTGACCGGCGGCTGCGACTGCGTCATCTTCTGCATGGACGCCGCCCTTCAGTACACGCTGCCGCCCGGGGAGCTGCGGCGGCGCACCGTCACGCTGCGCACCGCCCAGCGGATCACCCCGGAGGCGGTGGTGGGCATTCTGGTATCGTGCGGGTACGAGCGCGCCGACCAGATCGAGGGCACCGGTCAGTTTGCGCTGCGCGGCGGCATTCTCGACTTTTTCACGCCCGACGCGGAGCATCCCGTGCGCGTGGAGTTTTGGGGTGACGAGATCGACACGCTGTCGTTTTTTGACCGCGAAACGCAGCGCCGCACCTCTTCCATCGATGAGATTACGATCGCCCCTTCGGTGGAGGCGCTGATCGAATACCCGGCCGCGCTGGCTGAAAGAATCCGCCACCACGCCGCCACCCTGCGCGGCAAAACAGCGGCCGCCGCCCGGGAGGTTCTGGAGGCCGAGGCCGACAAGCTCTCTGCCGGGGCCATGCTGGGCTGCGCAGATAAATTTATTCCCTTCCTGTATGACAAGCCTGCCACTGTATTTGATTATGCGGACGAAAACACCCTTCTGTTTGTTTCAGAGCCGGTCAAAAACAAGGAAAAGGTTCGCACTGCTCTGTGGCAGTGGGGCGAGGATTTAAAGGACTACCTTTCCCATGGCATTCTGTGCCGCGGGCTCGACACCTACAGCGAAGACTGGCAGTACGCTCTGGAGCAATTTATCTCTCTCGGCGCGATCTATCTGGATGCGTTTGCGCGCGGCAGCTATGAAACCCCGGTACGCGTGCTGGAAAATATGAACGTGCGCCAGAATTCGGTATGGAGCGGCAGCATGCAGCTTTTGATCGAGGACGTGCAGGCGATGCTGCACAACCACTGGTGCTGCGTGGTTCTGGCCGGGAGCGAACGCGCGGCGCAGAACACCGCCGCCGACCTGCAGAATCAGGGCGTGAACGCCGTGTACCTTGCCGACCCGCAGCAGCTTTTGCCCGGGCAGGTCATCGTGACACAGGGCGGCCTTTCCGCCGGTTTGGAATACCCCGGCGCCCACTTCGGGCTCATCACCCACGGGCGTCTGCTCTCCCAGCGCAAACAGAGCCGCAGCAAGCGCTCGAAAAACAGCCAGGAAATCTACAGTCTCTCCGACCTGAACCCCGGCGATTACGTGGTGCATTCCGCACACGGAATCGGCGTGTTCGAGGGCATTCACAAAATCAGCATGCAGGGCATTGTCAAGGACTACCTCAAGCTGCGCTACGCCAAAAATGACACGCTGTACGTGCCGGTAACGCAGCTCGATCTGGTATCGAAATACATCGGCCCGCGAGAGGACGCACAGGTGCGCCTGCACCGTCTGGGCGGCTCCGACTGGCAGAAGACCAAGGCGCGCGTCCGCTCCGCCGTAAAGGATATGGCGAAGGAGCTGATCAAGCTCTACGCGCAGCGCATGAACGCCAAAGGCCACGCGTTCGCCGCGGATACGGAATGGCAGCACGACTTTGAATCCCACTTTGAATTTGAGGAGACCGAGGATCAGCTGCGCTGCATTGAAGAAATCAAGGCCGATATGGAACGCGAAGCCCCCATGGACCGCCTGCTGTGCGGCGACGTGGGCTTCGGCAAAACGGAGGTGGCCCTGCGCGCCGCGTTCAAGTGTGTCAGCGATTCCAAGCAGTGCGCCATGCTCGTGCCCACCACCATTCTGGCGTGGCAGCATTATCAGACGATCACCAAGAGGATGGAGGGCTTCCCCGTGCGGGTGGAGCTTCTGTCCCGTTTTCGCACGCCCAAACAGCAGGAGGACATTCTGAACCGCCTCAAGCGCGGCGAGGTCGATTTTGTGGTTGGCACGCACCGGCTGGTTTCAAAGGACGTGCGCTTCCGCGACCTGGGACTGGTCATCATCGACGAGGAGCAGCGCTTCGGCGTGGCCCAGAAGGAAAAGCTCAAGGAGCTTTGCAAGAACGTGGATGTGCTGACGCTCTCCGCGACACCGATTCCCCGCACGCTGAACATGGCCCTTTCGGGCATCCGCGACATGTCTGTGATTGAGGAGGCCCCGCACGACCGCCACCCGGTACAGACCTATGTGCTCGAGCACGACAACGGCATTCTGGCGGACGCCATCCGCCGGGAGCTGCGGCGCGGCGGGCAGGTGTACTACCTGCACAACGACATCGGCACCATCGACCGTGTCAGCGCCACGCTGCAGGCCCTCATCCCCGAAGCGCGCATCGGCATCGGCCACGGCAAAATGAGCGAAAACGAGCTCTCGGAGGTTTGGCGCCGCCTGGTGGATCAGGAAATCGACGTGCTGGTCTGCACCACGATCATCGAAACCGGCGTGGATGTGCCGAACGCGAACACGCTCATCATCGACAACGCCGACCGCATGGGTCTTTCACAGCTGCACCAGCTGCGCGGGCGCGTGGGGCGTTCGTCGCGCCGCGCCTACGCTTACCTTACCTTTACCCGAAATAAGGTGCTTTCTGAAATCGCGCAGAAGCGCCTTTCGGCCATCCGCGAGTTCACCGAGTTCGGCTCCGGCTTTAAAATCGCGATGCGCGATCTTGAGATCCGCGGCGCGGGCAACATCCTCGGCGGCGAGCAGCACGGCCACATGGAAGCCGTCGGCTACGACCTGTATTTAAAGCTGCTCGGGGAAGCCGTAAGCCAGGAAAAGGGCGAAGCACCGCCGCCGGGAGAATGTTTGGTGGATTTGCAGATCGAGGCGCATATTCCGGAGGAATATATCGAAAACTTAAACCAAAGACTGGAAATTTACCGCCGCATTGCGGATATTCGCGGCGACGACGACGCGAGCGACGTGCTCGACGAGCTGATCGACCGTTTCGGCGAGCCGCCGGCCTCCGTTCGCGGGCTGATCGATGTGGCGCTGCTGCGCAACACGGCGGCCTCGCTGGGCGTGCACGAGATCAAGCAGCAGGGCCAAACGCTTTTGCTGTTTGTGGAGCACGTGGACATGAAGCGCATTTCCTCCATGATCAGCGCCCTGCGCTCGCGAGTGATGCTCAGCGTGGGCTCAAAGCCGTATATCAGCGTGCGCGAGGCCAAGGGAGCGTCTCCGCTCGAAACCCTGCGGGAGGCTCTGCGCGCCATGCAGGACACAAAGGACTGACGCCCCGGCTGGATGAGATTTCCATCAATGACTGGACAAAGGCTTTTTCTGCGTGTATAGTTTATAGTAATGTCACTTTAAGATGCCCCCGAATGGATGATTTTGTTTCTCCCTCCGTTTGCGTCGGAAAAGAAAATCGCTCTTAAAGTGTTATTGATTACAGCCATGAATTTCAAGAAATCGGAGTGTGACGTATGAATTTTCTGAAAAGACTGACGGCATCTCTTCTTTGCGTTGCGATGCTGACAGGCATGACGGCCTGCTCGGGACCGGACAAGACCTGGGCTGCCAAGACAAATGAGAAAACCCTCCCCATCGGCGTATATATCTATTATGAATATCTGGCCTACCAGAATGCTTCCACCAAAGCGGAGGATTCCACAAAGCCGATTCTGGAGCAGAAGATCGAAAATACCGACGCTACCCAGTGGATCAAGAAGAAGGCGCTGGATTACACCAAGCTGCTGTTCGTGATTGACGATAAGATGAAAGAGCTGAAGCTTTCTCTGACCGACGCGGAGAAAAAAGAGATTGACAGCACGGCGACCAGCCAGTGGTCCTCTTACAAAGACACGCTGGAGGGCTACGGCATCTCGAAGGAATCCTTCTCGATGGCCACCGCAGAATTCAACACCAAATCTTCCAAGGTGTTCAATGCGATCTATGGGGCAAAAGGCTCCAAGGCTGTCAGCGACGCCGATCTGAAGGCATATTTTGAAAAAAACTACACCGATTTTTCCTATGTGATGATCCCGCTGTACAACCCCACCACGTATGCCGCGCTGGATGAAAAGACCGAAAAGGAGTACAAGCAGTTCCTCGACGATCAGGCCGCCGCTCTGAACAAGGGCAGCACCACCTTCGACGCGGTTTCCACCGCGGCGCAGAAAAAGCTGAACCTCGAGTACGCTCCCTCCCAGAACGTGACAACGCTGCTCAACGAGGAATCCGGCTACCCCACCGACCTGATCTCGCTGGTGAAAGGCATGAAAGCCGGCGAGGCCAAAACCATTACGCTCTCCACCGTGAGCGCCGCGCTGCTTGTCGTGAAAAACGACGTGACGAAAAAGACCACCACCCAGATTTCAAACGAAAGCACCCGTTCCGAGGTTCTGGGCAACATGAAGCATCAGGAATTTGAAGATGAGATGACGAAGCTTGCCGAGGCATCCAAGGATATCACCGTCAACCAGAAGGCGATCGATTCGTACCAACCCACCATGTTCGTTCCGAAAGAAACCGGCAGCTCTTCCACCGCCGGCTGATTGAAGCTCTTATATTCTCGAAACACAAAAAAGCTTCCCTCAACCGAAGAGGGAAGCTTTTTTGAAATATCCTAAGATGATGAAAGCAAGGCAGAATCTATACCTGCCCGCCGTCCATCGTCTGTGCCCGCAGGCGGCCTTCTTTTTTCAGACGCCAAAGCAGATAAGCCATCGTCAGAGAAAGAAGTTCCGTCGAAAACAACGTCATGAACAGTCGATAATGTACCGCCTGATATTTGATCCAGAAAAAGAAGACAAAATAAACCAGCATTCCAACACCGCCCTCAAGAAAAAAATTCTTTTTCTCGATCACCGTCCTATTCTTTTTGTCTGATAAAAGGTATAGAAATCCTATGATAAAGAGAAAACTGAATATTGCCTTCAAAATATAAACCACCGAGATCATTGTGATTTCATTGGAATACGGCGAGAACGGTAATTTAAATACCAATTCCAATACTCCCGGCTAAGCGTTTTAAAAAAAGGACTCACCACAATGATACTGTCGTAGAAGAAAATCATTGTTGCCAGAAAGAAAAGCTGGAAAACAATCACAGAGAAAACGTAAAACGGCAGAATGCAGCTTTGCTTTTTCAAATTTTCCCAATTCAAGGAATCACCGCCCAGATTTAAGATCAGTGAAGAAGCAGGCATCCTGCCTCTATTTTAATGTATGAAAAAGGGCTGCGACGATTCCGTCACAGCCCCTCTGTATGGTAAACAATATCAATTTTATCTTGCTTTGCACCGCTACGATTTCAAACGCATTGGTCCGAATCTTATCACACCAACTAATACGTCGTACTGCAATCCCTTCAGTTCTATTGGGAATCACTTTCCGTTTACAAAATGCCCTGTAACAATTATTTCTGGAATAAAACCCTTTAAAGAAAGGTACCCTAAGGGAACATTGGAAACACATTACCCACTACTGAGAGGTCTTTCGGGAGCCAAATACGGAACACGGGAGCACTTCCACGTGATTCCCAGCGGCCACCCCGCCGGATCGGTTCCAAGCAATTGATAACCGAATTCGCGGTGACTGACGTAACCTGATATTTAGGACTCAACCCTTTCTGTTTGAATGATGCGAACAAGCTTTGCATCCCAGGCAGTCTAAGCCCAACAGACCGACCGACTGGTGCTGCGTTTCTTCTTGTACCATTGGACTCACCCCTTTCAAACGAATGTTGATCCCAGGCGTCACTTCCGCAAAGCCCCTTATGCAGCCATTTTTGTGGCGGCACCTGAAGCTTTTTATCAGAACAAAACCGCCGAAGCTGTTTTTTCTGATTCGCCTGCTACCAATATCCTTTCCCTTTGCAATTATATTATAACACCCGTTGGGTAAATGTCAATAGTTTTTTCTTTGAATTGATAAAAATTATGTCGTTTTTATTTCAAAGAAATTTTTTATTGACTTCCCCCTGGAACAACGGTACAATAATGATACCTTTTAACAGAATAAGGAGATGACGATATGAACGAAGAATTCGGCCCAGATGTTCTGACTCTGGTGGACGACGAAGGAAACGAGCATGAATTTGAAGTGCTGGACGTAATCGACAACGAAGACGGCTGCTTCTATGCTTTGCTCCCCACCTTTGACAACCCGCAGGACAGCGTGGAATCTGAAGGCACTTACTATATTTTTGAAGCAATCGAACAGGACGGCGAGCAGCAGCTGGCAGAGGTGGAGGACGAGGATCTGCTGGATAAGCTGGCGGAGCTTTTTGAAAGCCGCTTTGACGAATTGTATGACGAAGAGGAAGATATTTCTGACGAAAGTGACGAATAATTTCTTTAACGGAATTATTTTTGGTGATTTTCTGTTATACTAATGCTTGCAGGAACAAGAAAATGTTCTTCCTGCCTGGTGCGTGGACCGATGCAAATTAACCCTACAATGTTTGAATCGGGAGCCCGGCTCCGGCGGCGGATTGCAGACCTCCCGGCCTTTGGCCGGAAGAAGGGAGCATGAAAGCGTTGGGAGGGCACCCACCTGCTGTTAGAGTAGCAGGTTTTTTTCGCTCGTTACGGCCAGGCGGGCCATTTATAACAAGAATCAGCCCCTGCAGCATTTTTTGCTGCGGGGGCGTTTTTGTGTTTTGCGCACCGCGCTTTACGTGTTTTTCGCTCTTTTTGGGGCAAAATAAGCCGCAAAGGAGTGGCGGTATGAAACGAACCTTTCGTGTGCTGGGCGGCCTTCTGGCGGGCGTGGCAAACGGCCTCTTGGGTGCGGGCGGCGGCATGGTGATCGTGCCCATGCTGAGAAAATCGGGCCTGCCTGTCGTAAAAAGCCACGCAACCTCCGTCGCGGTGATTCTGCCGATCTGCGTCTTGAGCGCCGGGCTGTACTTATTCCGCGGCAGCGTGACGATCGGGCAGGCACTGCCATACCTACCCTGGATGCTGGCCGGCTCCGTGGTCGGCTCGTGGGCGCTGCCCCGGCTGAACAGAATGCTGCTGCGCCGCCTGTTCGGCGCGCTGATGCTGTGGGCCGCGTGGAGGATGCTGTTCTGATGGAATGGATATGGATGGCTTTGGCCGGTTTGCTTTCGGGCATTCTGGGCTCAATGGGAATGGGCGGCGGCGGCGTGCTCATCATTTATTTAACACTGATTGCCGGCCTGGATCAACGCGCCGCTCAGGGAATCAACCTGATCCTGTTTATCCCTTGCGCCGTGCTGGCCTTGTTTTGCTATGTGCGCAAGGGGCTGATCGATTTTCGCACCGCTCTGTCAGCAGCCGCTGCGGGCCTTGTGGGCGCGCTGGGCGGCGTCTATCTTTCTGGCTGGCTGGACGTTGTCTGGCTGCGGCGGATTTTCGGCGTGATGCTGCTTTTCATCGGCGTACGGGAGTTATTTGCAAAAAATCCCCCACCCAGGGAAGAAAAGAAGAAAGAAGAAGAGAAAGAGAAATGCGGCAATCATAGGGCTGAAAAATAGTCTTGCTTTTACGTTGTCTCTGTTGAATGATATTCAGCCGGAACTCCGGTTATGAAAAATCCCTCCCGGACTTGCTCCGGGAGGGATTTACTGTTTTGGTTACAGGGCGTTCCGCACAGACAAAGCTGCCGTTCCGGGCGGAACGCCTTTATGTTCATCTGTTTATCCGTTTTGAAACAAATCCTCCATCCCGACAAAGGCTTCGGCCGTCATGGTAAGTCCAAGCCGATAGCCATAAACCAGATTGCCGACGGCTGTGAGCTTGTTTAGTTCTTTCTGGGTCCCTATATAGTTTTCAAACAGTCTTTTCTCCTCTTCGTTCAGCCTTGCAAGAAGGCGCTCCTCATTTAGGGACAGTACCCGCATGACCTCTTCGTAATCGGAATCGTACCGGAAAGATTATTCTTCTAAAATGCTGGTCATTACAATTCATCCTTTCCTTATCGTTTCCAACAGATCTCTTGAAAGGAATGACAGCGCATGCTATACTATTTACGCCGCATGTGCTTTCGGGCATCTGTTGGTTTGGAGGAAGTGGCGTCTTACTTTAGTCGGTGACCGCCGCTTCCTTTCATTTTTTATTGAGAGCATAAATACCGTCACGTAATCCTTGTGGACGTGAAACGCCTTTTTGTTCGCAATACTCATCGAGTAAACGCAGTTCTTCTTCGGTCAGGCGTACATCAACACGTAAGGTCTTGGGATTATCTGAAACCGGTCGCCCTCTTGCTTTTTTTGGCATGCCAGCCTCCTTTCTTTGCCAATAATATCATTATAATTAAATACCGCCAAAAAGTTAAACATTAAATTACCGCCAATAAATATATTCAACGTTCTAGTGTATTGTTGTGTTGTATGGATAAAAGTCAATAGGGTCACGATAATGTTTATATGGATCATTTTCAACAGTGCCTTGAAAGGGATGACAGCGCATGGTATACTATTTACGCAGCATGTGCTTTTGGGCATCTGTTGATTGAGGGAAGTGGCGTAAATCCTTACCGACGGAGCGCCGCTTCCTTTTTATTTTTCTTTGAGCGATTTGATCCCGTCCCGAATCGCCTCAGGCCGTTTCTTTCCTGTTCGCGTGCAATAAACATCCAGTATTTTAGCATCATTTTCACTAATACGAATGTCCAGGCGAATTGGCTTTGGTTCATCGGTGGGCCGCCCCATTTTTTTAGTCGGCACACACCCCCTCCTTTCTACCGAGAAAAGTATTGTAGAGTTTTTACCGACAAAAGTCAAGACTGTTTTGAAAGCGAATGAAAACTTTTTAGCGGAATTTCTTCCGTATATAAATTCTGCTGGCGCAGGGCAGGCCCCTCGTGCCGGGGCGAGCACTATCTTTCGCTACGAGGCGAAAGTAAGCAAAGGCTCGCCAAAGGACACCTTTGGAATCCGTTTGGGGAACAGTTCCTGAATGCACCGACGAAAACTACTGAAAAGGCGCTCCAATGAAAATGTCCACTCTCCGAACTTCATCTGGAAATAAGCCCAACAATCCCGACTGTCGGCAAATCAAAAGCTTAGCGATTCGTCCGTCGGCGGGCAGTTTCAGAGCGCTCTCGTTGGCTCGCAGTTTTTGGAATGCGGCTTCGCCGCATTTTTTTGTTGGCTTGAGAGCACTTTCCGTATCAGCTGCAGACGTGAAAGCTTTCCTTACGCACTTGCTTCACGCGCAGGCCGTGCCTGTGCGTGAAAACAGAACCAGAGCGGGAGCTTCTCTCGGTTTCCAAAGGCAGCGCCTTTGGTCGTTGAGTGGGGGTTCCAAGGGGGAGAGGTGGGATTT
>OBWS01000677.1_pt1 | contig 18633 bp, 29 predicted proteins | sample 1495291 | NCBI WGS metagenome assembly OBWS01 (sample SAMEA2580090, study PRJEB22360) | human gut metagenome | biome: human gut; feature: human-associated habitat; material: faeces | place: Denmark | collected 2008/2010 | reverse complement strand
CCCCGGTTCGGCCACGACTGGAAACGCGCCATCCAGGAAGGCACCGGCACGGACGTGCTCGCCAACCAGGGGATAGGCCACTACGGGCACACGCCCATGCCCGGCGGGAAAGGCAACAGCGCGTACGCGGGACACCGCACGCCCGGCGACCTGGGGGCCGCCGACACATTGCAGCCCGGCGACCCGATCGTCATCCAGACCGCCCGGCACTGGTACGTGTACAAGGTGCAGTCATCCTGGATGACCACGCCCGACGACGTCGCGGTCGTCGCCGACCAGCCCGGTCAGGGGGACACCCGCTCGATCACGCTCACCACCTGCAAATGGTCGCTCGACGAGGCCGACAGCCTGTCCGCGCGCCTCATCATACGAGGCCGCCTCGAATCATGGTCGGACGTGGGGGACGGGATCCCCGCCGAACTCGCCGACGGGACCTCGAGACCCGCCGTCAGGGCGCGCATGGCGGCCAGCCGCGTCATACGCCGCATAAGCGTGCGCATGCCCGTCAGCCGCATCCTCGCCGCCGCCGCGGGCGGCGCCTGGCTCCTGCTCGCCGGCCTCGCATGGCTCATATGGCATGGGGGCAGGCCCCGGAGCGAACCCACATGGAACCCGCTGACCCTCGCCTGGCGCATCCAGACGGGACCCGTCCCATTGCGGATCATCCTCTTCAGCCTGTTCTGGACCATGATCCTGTTCGCCGAATGGGCGTGGCTCAGCCCCTGGCTCGACGCGACGATCCCCCTGTTCTCCACCGGCCCGTCCATGACGGGCGCATAGGCGGCGCGCATGGACGACGAGACGACAACCATGCGGCCCGTGCGGGTGAGCGGCGGCACGCGACGACGACGGCGCATGCGGCGCGCCGACCCGGACATGCGCGTCCTGAGACGATGCAGGACCCTCATGCTCGCGATCACGCCCATGTGGTGGATCATGTGGGGCGTGTTCCTCGCGATCACGCCCATACCCCGGCCCATGGGGATCGGGATCGGGCTCATCGTCCTGACGGCGGGCCTGCTCGCCCCCGCCCCCATCATCCGATACACGCGGGAAGCGGGAAAGAGGCGCGGATGACCGGTGGGAGCGCCTACGCCGGGATGAGGCCGTCCGACGCGAGCGCCGCCGTCACTCGGTCCGCGTTGTCCGGGTCCGGTGCCGCATACAACGGCAAGCCGTTCAGCCGCACGTTCACCGCAGAACAGGCGAAGCAACTGCAATTCATCCACTATTAGAAAGGACTTCCCCGATGGGAGACAGGAAACTTGAAACGGTCGCCAAAGAGGTGTTCCTGAGCATTCCACCCGACGTCAGGACGGGCGTGTTCATCGACGTTTTCACGCCATGCGACTGGCATCACGCCGCCCAGTGCATGGTCGATTACGCGGGGATTCTAGACGACCCGCGCGAACCGTTCGCCCCCGCCTGCGACATGCCGGTCATCTGCACGACCACGGTCACGGAAAAGACCGTCGTCTCGGACGTGCGCCCGCTGGTCGGACTGCCGGACGACGCCTACGACGACATCGTGGCCGGCGAAATGGACTACGTTGGCGTGCGCAGCGGAACGGACGAACCCGTGTACGTCGAGGGAATCCGGCCAAACGACGTCGAACAGGCATACGACGAATACCTCGATATGATGACCGACATCATGTCCGGGTCGGGGAGGGCCGTGCTGCAGGACGCCCTGGAGGCCGCCCAGTGGCTGGCATACCGGCTTTCCGACCTGACCCAAAGGCATCTCGTCTTGAAAAGGAGCCGGACTTGGAAACTCGCGGAGTAAGAGTCAGGTTCTCCTCCCCCGCGCATGAGAACCGGTACTGGTGGACGATACTCGAATGCGACGGACGGTACGTGGTGTGCGTACGCGAACGTCTCGCCTTGCCGGACGGCTTGCTCGCGTACACGGTGGCCGACCGGCGGAACGGAACACGCGGCCACGTTAAGGACGAACGTTCGGGTGTCAAGGGCGCGTGCCGTCCATCCCACGCGGCATGGCTGCTGGAACAGGCGAAAGCGCAGGGGATTACCGACACCGAGCCGCTTTGTGTAGCGGAAATACAAGGAGAAGCATTCAACGATTTCCGGCCATACGGGCGTGTATGCGTCACGGACGGGGACGCATACGCGGTTCTGGAACACAGGCCCACGCATCGTGCGCGGAACGGAAAGGAACCAACCCATGACAGGCATCGAACCATACGACTGGTCGGAGATGACGCCCGACATGCTGCTCGCCCACATGGCCGGACTGGCCATCCTCCAGAAGAAGATCACGAAGGCGCTGGACGGGGCGAAACGCCAGTATCTTCGCACGCATGACGCGGACAGTCCGAAGGAGAACGCGGTGTTCGCCGGCCTCGACGCGGCCACCGTGCTCGTGAAAAGGGACGGGGAAGGCCACTACAAGGTGGACGATCCGCTCGCCTACGCGGACTTCCTCAGCCACTACGGACTGGACTGCGAGGGGCAGCCGGCCGTCATCACCGTCAACTACCCGACCCCGAACGCCATGGGCGAACGTTTCCTCGAACGTCTCATCCGCGAACACGGGGGAGAGATACCGGACGGCGTGAAATACCAGCCGGGCCGGTCCGGCGGCGTGACCGTCACCCTCGGCAAGGGGATCGCCGAACATGCGTTCGACTCGAAGGAACTGTCGCGCCTCGCCATCGAAGTCGCCGTCTGAACAGGCGCATAGCAACCCGGCAAACGAAAGGAAAACCATTCCATGCCACGCAGGAACCTTGAGAAAAACCAGCCCCGCCCGTTGAAGGCCGACGCCATGTTCAGCCGCAAATGCTCTCGCACCCGCTACGCGACCCCCGTGGACGCCCGGATCGCGCTCGGCCGCCTGCCGGAAGGCAAGACGATCCGCAAATGCCCGGAATGCGGCGGCTACCACATCGTCGAACCGGGCGTCATCCTCCGCCGCCGCGGCAAGGAGGCCAGGTGAGCGCGGTCAACGAGCTCGAACGACGCCTGGCCGCCGACCGTCCGCACGCCGGCCCCGACGAACGGACCGAAACATTCCACGAGGTGAAACCGGACCGCCCGCCCTCGGTCCGGCCCACGGGCGGACCGAGACCCGCGAAAACGAAGACGCGGCCGCGCGACCCGTGGAGCCCCGTGCCCCGGCCGACCCGCACGGAATGGCGTCGCGCCCTGACGCCCATGATCCTGCAAATGCTGGGCGTGCTCCTGCTCGCCGTCGTCTCGTTCATGGCCGGCCAGAACGCGCTGGGCGTCATCCTCCTGCTCGCCCTGGCCGCATTGGCCGGCTGGCGCGCCGCCACCTGGGACTGGACGCCCGCGGACACCGTGATGCGCGGCGTGGACGCGACCCGGCCGGTCCGCGTCCTGCGCGTCCTCGACCCCGACGATCCGGAGACGCCCGTCCGGATCGTGCACGCGGGCCGCCGGTACGCGATCTGGTGGCTGGACGCGGACGCCATGGTCAGGACCGGCATGCTCCTGACCCGTCCCGGCCTCGTGTCCGTCGCCACGTCGGACAGCACGGCGGTCCTGCCGGAAGGGGGCGGGATATGAGCCGCACCCTGTTCGCCGGCGACCTGCACGCGAAAGGCGACCTGCTGCCTTTCATCTCGAACATGGCAGACCGGGAGCATGCCGACCGGATCGTCCTGCTCGGCGACATATGCGACGACTGGCATGTGTCGAACACGGGCATGATACGGTTCATGGAACGGTTCGCCTCATGGTACCGGGCCGAATCCGGGCGACGGGAGATCGTCCCGCTGCTCGGCAACCATGACGTCCCGTATCTCATGCAACACGGATCCGCCTCGTTCGCGCTCATTCCCGATGAGGCACCACTATGCACTACGCGCTCAAAAAACGTGAGGCACGTCGCCCACGCCGTGAAGAGCCGTGTCCGCACTATAATGTTAGATAGACGGGTTTACCGTGTTGCGATGCAGGCGAAAGGAGGCCGATGATGTGCGGAGCGTTGGATGTGGCGGACTACATCCTTCAGGAGAAAGGACGTCTGACAGCCTTCCAATTGCAGAAACTTCTCTATTACTGCAAGGCATGGAGTCTGGTATGGGGCAACGCCCCGGTGTTCGGCGAGCCGATCGCCGCCTGGGGCGACGGTCCGGTCGTGTACGACGTGTACAAGCGGCACGCGCACCAGTACAGCGTCATCGCCGACGACATCCACGGCGACCGTGACAAGGTGCCGGCCGATTACATGCCCCTGCTCGATGGGGTGCTCTCGTCATACGGGAGAATGGGCGGGGACGATCTTCGGGATCTCACCCACGCCGAGGAACCTTGGAAGGACGCCTACAACGGGAACAACGGGCTCAAGGCGGCGACGATCAGCGACGAAAGCATGCACGACTACTATTCGCGGTTGATGAACTCGGACGAAACGACGCGTCGTAACCATCATGTGCCTCATTTCACGGTCCGCCCGGTCGTGGACATTAACGAAAAGGACTTCGAGTGGCTGACCTCCCAGCTCTGATGCGTCCCGGCAGCATGCGCGTGGCATGGGATCGCATCATCCCCCAGACGAATCTGACCCAGGACGCCATCGAGGGATTCGCCAGCGGCAACCCAGAATTGGATCACTTCTGGCTGGACAAGAGCCTGACCTATTCGAAGATAGGCATGTGCGCCGTGCATGTCGCCATGAAAGGTGAGGACATCGCCGGATTCTACACGATTTCGCCGTCCGTAATCCGAGGCGTCGGTCTGCCGAAAAGCCGTCAGGCGGGCAAACCCACCATGGCGCATCCCTCATGGCTGATAGGCGAGCTCGCCGTCCGCAAGGACCTCAGAGGAAAAAAGGAAAACGGGAGTGTCGGCGCGGCCTTGCTGTGTCATGCGGTCCACATGGCATGCGATCTGAGCGTGATGGCCGGAGGCAGACTGGTCATGCTCGACCCTCTGAACGACACGTTGGGCAAATGGTATGAAGACCATGGGTTCCTGCGGCTACCCGACGCGAAGACCATGTTCATGCCGTTGAGGAACGCCAGAAGCTATATGGAACAAATCGGCGAACCGTTCTTCGTGTTCTGATCGTCGAATCCGGTGACGCCGGAACAGCCGGTTTGTTGACGGAAGCCGCAACAAAGGTCCATGCGGCCCGAATTCCCGCCCGTCCGGGCCGCATGGACCTACCATGGGAATCAGCTTGATTCCATCCGTCAACGGCTGTACGCCGTCGAATCCGAACCGTCCGGCACGGTGAAAGGAGGGACACGAATGGGTCGGCCGTTGCTGTTCATCGATTTCGATGGGGTGATCAACCAGTTCCCCGACGACAAGGTCATGCGCCGGCAGGGGACCACCGACTGGATGAGACCCGACGATCCGCGCCGCGCCGCGTACGCGCCGGACAACTGGTTCAGGCCGGACCGCAGGGAACGGCTTCTGGTCCATGATCTGGGCCGCCGGTTCACGATCCGCTGGAACGCGGAGCTCGTGGCCCGATTGGACGCCCTGGATGCGGACAAATGGTGGCTGACCACCTGGCAGCCGGAAACCGGGCGATTGAACCGGGCGTTGGGCGTCGACTGGCCGACCGTCCAATGGTATGATCCCACGACCCGCGAGGGCATCTGGACCGGCAAACGCCGCACCATCCTCGACGCGCTGAAACAGGACCGGCCGATCGTGTGGCTGGACGACGAGGAGACCACCTACAATGCGGGGCTCGCCATCCAGACCACGCCGCACGAGGCTCCCGTGCTTGGCGTCGGTCCGGATTCCGCGATCGGGGTCAGCCGTCCCCAGATGGACCTCATCGAGGATTTCATCCACGACCCGCCCGCCGGCCCCGTCGTACGGTTCGAGACGACCGGCGACGGGCACGAGGGCCATTGGGGGTTCTGACGCATGATCGACCTGTATTCGTTCCAACGGTGGCCTGACATCGTGAAGTCGTTCGGGCATTCCGGCTCGTACACGCCCTCATGGTCGGCCGCACGCCGGCAGGCCATCGCCGACGACGGGGATGAGGACTGGTGGAACACGATTTCACCCGCCTATGAGTGGATGATGGGCGAAATGGAGCATGCCGGCATGCCGCGTCCGGACCCGGACGCGGCCCCGTTATGGGCGTGGGCGCGCTGGGTCGATTCGAAAGGCAGGGCGCATACGCGTCCCGACCGACGGTATCCCGGCTTCCGCAACCAGTACGACGGGTTGGATCTCCTGCATCTGCAGGTCGATGAGAACCGGGTGCTTTGCACGGATTTCGACCAATACCATTGCGTCATCAACAATTGGCCGTGCGCCCCGCTGGATGCCGGCGCATGGCCGCCTGAGGAGTACGACCGGTGGCTGGACGAGCATTGGGACGATCCGGCCGAAAAGAAACGGCTCCAGTACAGGGAGAACGCGATCGCGGATCCGAAACGGCTGCCGGACCGGTGGATCCAGGCCTGCCTATGGACGATCACGCCGCATGATGTGGTCGATATCCGACCGGCATGCGGGAAACCGGATACCATTGGGAATCATGGATGATCTGAAGAGCAGGGCGGCCAAGTTCGCCGAATCATGGGCGGGACGCGGCGACGAGAAATCCGAGACCCAACAGTACTGGCGTGACCTGTTGGACAAGGTGCTGCTCATCCCGAACACGAGCGACAGGCAGACGCTCTGGTTCGAACGGCGCACCGCATTGGACGGGTTCATCGACGCGCTCATGATCCAGGCCCGTGTGCTCGTCGAACAGAAGAGCCTCGGCGTGGATTTGGACAAGCCGGAACCACGTCAGGGAACCATGGTCACCCCGGTGGAACAGGCGAAACGGTATTCCGACAGCCTGCCGCCATCGGAACGCCCGTCCGTGCTCATCACCTGCAATTTCGGATTGTTCCGCCTCTACGATCTGGAAGCCGACCCGTTGGCCCGCACCCCGCAATCGGAGTTCACGCTTGCCGACCTGCCGGAGCACATCAACGAGATTGGCCGCCTGTTCGCGCACGAGAACTCCCGCGTCGTCCAACAGGAGAAACTGTCCGTCAAAGCCGGCCGACGAGTCGCCAGACTGCATGATTCCCTGGCGAAATGCTTCGAACATCCCGATGATCCGTCTGAACATGATGCGCTGGCGATGCTGACCGTGCGCCTCGTGTTCTGTCTGTATGCGGAGGACGCGAACCTGTTCAAACCGGACGCGCTCCGCGACTATGTGGCGGCATCCACGCCCGAACGTCTGGGCGAAGACCTGTTCGATTTGTTCGAAGTACTGGACACTCCGATCGAGAAGCGGCGTCGTTACCTGCCGGAATCGTTGAAGGCGTTCCCCTACGTGGACGGCGGCCTGTTCGCCGACCGGATCGACGTGCCCCCGTTGACCGGGGAGCTGCGTGATGCCCTGCTGGAAATCAGCGAAGGCTTCGACTGGAGCGGCATCAGCCCCGTCATCTTCGGTTCCCTCATGGAGGAAACCCTCAGCCATGACGAACGGCGCAAGGGAGGCATGCACTACACGTCCGTCAAGAACATCCACAGGCTCATCGACCCGTTGTTCCTCGACGGGCTGAAAACGGAACTCGAGGGGGCGGAGGCCAGGCCGGTCGCCGGCGGGGCCCGCACCAACGCGCTCAACAAACTCCACGACAAGATAGCCGGCCTCCGGTTCCTCGACCCCGCCTGCGGGTCCGGCAACTTCCTGACCGAAACGTATCTGGAATTGCGTCGCATCGAGAATCGGATCCTCGCCGATTTGGACAAGGACGGGCAGCTCGCCCTCGACCTCGGCGACGACATCAACCCGGTCAAAGTCAGCATCAGCCACTTCCATGGCATCGAAATCAACGGATTCGCATGCGCCGTAGCAAGAACCGCGCTCTGGATCGCGGAACAGCAGGCGTTGGACGACACCGAGTCGACCATCAGTGGCCTGCCCCGGCTCCCGTTCACCGATACGGCACACATCCGGCAAGGCAACGCGCTGCGCCTCGACTGGAACGAACTATTACCCGGCGACCACTGCGACTATGTGATGGGCAACCCGCCGTTCATCGGACACGTCACCAAGACCGCCGGTCAGACCGATGATCTGAAGACCGTGTGGGGCCGCCAGTATGACGGATATCTCGACTACGCGACCGGATGGTACCGGAAGGCCGCCTCCTACCTGTCTAAACCGGATGCGGCGTTCGCATTCGTCACCACCAATTCGATCACCCAGGGGCAGCCCGTGGAACCCCTGTTCAAACCGTTGCATGCGGACGGCTGGCATATCCGTTTCGCGCACCGCACGTTCGCATGGGACGCGCAGTCCACGGACAACGCGCACGTCCACGTCGTCATCATCGGCCTGGACAGGAAAGCGAAGCCCGCGCCCGTACTGTTCGAATACCCGGATATCAGCGGGGAACCGGTACAGGAAACGGCATTGAACATCAATGGGTATCTCATCGACGCCCCCGACCTGTACGTAGGCAAACGAAGCCAGAAGACGGGACCGGTCTCGCCTCTTCTCGATGTCACCGATTCCGGTTCCATGCCCTTGGACGGAGGCAACCTGCTGCTCGCCGACCGGGAGGAATATGCCAAGGCCATGGCCGATCCCATCGCCGCACGCTTCGTCCGGCCGTTCCGCATGGGACGCGAGCTCATCAACGGCACGGACCGCTGGTGCCTATGGCTCAGGGACGCGGAGCCCGGGGAACTGAGGAAATCCTCGTTCCTGAAGAAGCGTGTCGACGCATGCGCCGAATACCGTCGCAATGCTCCAATGAAGGGCGATGCCTACAAGCATCGTGCGACACCTTGGCTGTTCCGTGACGACCATCAGCCGTCCACGAACTATCTTGCGATCCCGAAGGTGTTCAGCGAGGATCGGGAATACATGACCTGCGACTGGTACACGCCGGACATCATCGCCGGCGACATGGTGTACACCAGTCCCGACCGAGATGGCCTCGCATTCGCCGTCATCGAATCACGCATGTTCATGACATGGCAGCAGACGATTGGAGGGCGACTGGAATCACGCTGCCGTTTCAGCAACACGGTGGTTTGGAACAACCTGCCCCTGCCCGCCCTCGACGATGAAACCCGCACCGCATTGATCGAGGCCGGCAGGAACGTGCTGGCGGCGCGCGCGAACCATCCCGGCCAGTCTTTGGCCGACCTGTACGACCCCGACTACATGCCGACCGACCTACGCGCCGCCCACCGGGAATTGGACAAGATCGCGGACGTGGCGTTCGGCGCGGGGAAATGGCTGAAGGACGATGACGATGCGCGCCTGAAGGTCCTGTTCGACGGGTACGCGCGGCTCACGGGGGAGGCGTCCTGATGCCTTTCGACGGGAACCCGGCCAGGCAGCCGGTCTTCACGCCGCCGTCATCTGGCGCGTGCCGGAATAAGGCATTCGACGTTATGATGGTTCGAGCAGCCTGATTCGCAATCCTCTGGTTTTCGGGACGCATGCTTTTTCCGGAAAGGAGCGGAAGAGAAATGGATTACAGCGAATTCGACGCCTTGCCGTCGAAAACCGATGAGATCTCCATCAGCGAAGAACCATCGCATGACGGCATTCGCGACATGCCCTCATTGGAAAAGGCGGGCGAGATTATTTCCGCACGAATCACGGAAATCGGCCGAACCCCGTCAGAAATCGCGGACAGAAGCGGCGTCTCCGAAAGCATCGTGACCGATATGGCGGAACGCGGGATCGTACCGTTGGAAGCGGCCCTGCGTGTGTTCGCCACACTCGGCGTCAAACCCTATAGGGTTCCGCCCGAATATCTGGAGGCATGATGCGAGGAGAACGACTGCATGTCTGGGCCGACGGAAACCATGTGGGGGAATTCATACGAACCTCCGGCGGACGTGTTTCATTCCACTATGATTCCAAGGAAGGCGCGCCGATAAGCCTCAGTCTGCCCAGAACCGGGAAAGCTTCCGGAAAAACGGCGTCGGCCTTTCTCGAAAACCTGCTTCCCGACGATGAGAACGCCCGTCGTAGGATGGCGCTGCGACTCCATCTGGATTCGACGGACATGTTCAAACTTCTTGCGGATGCGGATACAGTAGGCGGACTCGTATTCTCGGACAAGCCCGAACTCCCGCATCATCCCATCGAGGCGAAACCCCTCGACGAGGAGGAAATCGGCAATCAGATAGGATATGTGCGTGCGAACGGATACAACTGGTTCGCACGGGATGATGAGGATGAGTTCTATGAGCGGGATACGCCGAAATGCCGTTTCTCCATCGCCGGAGGCCAGCCCAAGTTCACGCTCGCCCGACGTGCCGGTGTCTGGCTCTGGCCCAACGCGTCCATCCCCTCCACCCATATCATCAAACCTGAAATGAGGGATTGCCCCGGCAGTCACAGGGTGGAGGATGCCACCCTGACGCTCGGGACTCTTTGCGGATTGCCGGTATCCGAGCATGGCGTTCTCACCGCGAATGGGACGGAGGCCTTCATCACCCGACGTTTCGACCGCATCGTGGATGGAAACAACGTGAGACGAATCCATTGCGAGGATCTAGCGCAGGCCATGGGCATGGATCCCGAATCCAAGTATGAAATCGACGCCGCAAGCTGCGTCCGTTTCCTGCATCATTTCGATGCAAGCGATGAAAACGGATACGAGTGGGTTCGCCGGCTTGCCTTCAACGTCTCATCGGGCGATTCGGACTCCCATGGCAAGAACTATTCGATTGTTCTTGCCGAAAACGGGTTCCGTTTCGCGCCGATGTACGACATGACGGTCACCAGAATATGGCCTCATGTGGATCAGGAGATGGCGATGCCCATCAACGGAGTCGAATTCGCGGAACTGCTCACCCCATCCGACTGGGAGGCCTTCGCGGAGGAGGCCGGTTTGGACGGGGAGCGTGTGGCGCATATCGCCCGGACCATGGCGGGAGCCGTTCTCGACCATCTGGATGAGGCATCGGCCGGTTTGCCCGATTCGCTGAGGGAATCCATGCGTAAGGCGGTTTCGAAGGCAAACGAGAACATCCAGCCACTGCACGGAAGGATGCCGAAGCCAAAGGCGAATACGGCATCCTTCGGCGGGGGCGGCGTCTGGGTGAGCCCTCATATCCGAAGCGGATATCCGGTCAGTGGATACTGGCGTAGCCGCTGACCCCGTTTCCCTGATTAGGGGGACGCATACCCAGGGCATGAAACGATTCGACGATTTCATAGCCACCCTGGACGGACCCCAGCTGCTCGCCCTGTTCGAGCACGGGGACGGCGTCATGACGGATCTGGCCGCGAGCGCGAGACTGCGTCCCGAACAGATCGACGTGCTCGTCCGGCTCATGGAGGAGTCGAACCCGTCATGGTCGCCGGACGTCGCCTACCAGCTGATCGCCAGCCAGGATTGCACGCCCGGCCAGATAGAATGGCTGATCGGCTGGTGCGACGACCCCGGCACATGGGACATCGCATGCGGAAAGCATCCGGGCGGCGAGCGCGCGCTCGTCCGGGCGGCCGACGCGTATACGGCGCTCCGCTACGCGCATCACATCGCCCCGGATCTCATGGCCGGGTTCGCGCGGGGCATCGACTCGACCGTATGGAATGCGCGGCAGGCCGCGAACCGGTTGCGCCGCCGACACGATTTCACCGGCGAAGCCGATTCGATCCTCACAGCGAAGGGCCTGTGAAACGGGGACGCATGCGTGGGGGCGATTGAAAAAACACGACGGGAAGGAACCGGCCATGACGCTCGACGAAATCACCCATATCATCACGTCGGAACTCGAATCATCGGATCACGTGGAATGGTCCTACTCCCCGCAGACCGGACGGTTCGCCATCGAAGGTCGGTATGGTTCGATGGAGCTCGCGCCCGTCATGCTCGCCGGTTTCCCGTACGTCGCGTTCGGATCCTCGCACGAGGATCATCCGGGCATTAACGGCATGGTGCCCTTCGCCTACGTGGACGGGAAGACCGCCCGCCTGCACGTCCGCGGCATCATCGCGAACGCGCAAATATGAGAGAGGGGAACGGACGATGAATCCGGTTGACGAACGCTTCGAGCATATGAGGACGATCCCATGGAAGGCACGTGGGAGCTGGCCGACGAAATGATGGAATACGGGGCCCAGTGCGACATGGAGGACTGGTGATGGACGATATGGAGCAGCTGGCGCGCGGGGACGCGCGTGAGGTGGATCGGCTCATGGAACGGATGAAAACCCTTCTGTTGGGTCCTTCTTTTCTTGGGGAGACCGGCCGGACGGCCCGCGAACTGGCCGATGCGATAGATCGGCTGTACATGCATGCCGAGCCGAATATCGAATACCTCGGCTCGCATTTCATCCCCCTACGCAAGGCGAAGCCCGGCGAATTCGACTGGAAGAACCTGCACAGCATGGGGGCGAACCAGTGGGCGAAAACGATCAAGGGCGAATACTCTCACGACGGTTTCTATGAGGCGGTGAAAACCCAGCAGGGCGGGAAGGCGTATGAGTGCGAACTGTTCCGTCGCGTCGAGGATGGTCGGGTCTATGTGCCCGGCGACAAGACCTTTTTCGACTTCACAGACTGCATGAAGGCATGAACCATGAAACCGCTTGACGATCATCTCGAACACCAGCTGCTCGACCGGTTCCATTACGACGACCGGCACGATGACGGCTATGGCCCGGATTCGCCTCGCGTCGGCGACAGGGGTTGGGTTATCTGGCAGACCGCGTTCATCGAGGTGGATCAACCGTTCGAGATTGTGCGAGACGAAGGTCGTGATCACACCGGCCTGCCCCTGCTGCTGGTCGGCATGGAGGACAACTACGGCGATGACTGGCATATCCGCGAAAACGATGACAGCCAATATATGAGCCTGCTGGAAGCCGGACTGGATGGGGCGAGCCTAACGCTCATGGAACGCAAGCACGGCATCGCACGATGGCGGTCGGAGCGGGGCGAATCGAAGCCAATCGAACTGACAGCGCCGGACGGGAAGCCGACGGGCACCGTATACGCCTACCAGTCCGAACCCGGCGAATGGCGGATATACGACAAGTATGGCGGGCGACCGCTTGAAGGCGAACCGGGCGAAACCATCACGGACGCGCTGCGCCACATCGGATACCAGTTGGAGGAATCATGAGTGTCGAAACAAGCATCGCATACACCACTTCGGATGGCAAGCAGTTCGATGACAGGCAGGAAGCGGAAACGCATGAGCAATGGCTAACGGACGAACAGGAGAGGCGTGAGGCCGACAGGCATCGCGGCTGGATCATCGTCGCGCCGAAGAACTGGAACTGACGGAATGAAAACACGCGACATCCTCAGCATCGTCACCCGCATACTGCCGGACTGGCATGTGTACAACGACCACCAGTTCGGACGCATCACCGCATTCGACCCTCAAGCGGGATACGAGGTCACCGTCAACCTTCCCGACAGCGACACCATCAGCATCGTCCGCACGCAGTACGAGCTTGTCGAGGATAACACCGTCCTCGATACAGCCGACATGGGCGAGGAACGGGCATTGGACGAACTGGCACGCCTGCTGGCTTCGCCCATGCCGCGCACCGACCGTCTCATGCGGTTGAAAGACAAGTTCGACAGGACCGCCGAATGGTGCCGGAACACGCTTGGCGACGAACAGGAGGCGAAGGATGTGGAAGACATGGCCGAACACTACATGCATGTGTGCGAATCCTGCAACAACAAATACTCCGGCCGACATGACCCGGTGTCCGTGTTCGAGGGGTGGCTGCTGGGCGAGGAACTCGGCACCCCGTATGAGACGCGCCGTCAGGCCGCGTCGCGCATGCTGGCCAGCGTGCGCCGACTGGACAAGGAGTGAACCATGTTGAACATCGAGAAGACGCTGCAATCCGTCCGCGACCTATTGGACAGGCTGGGCAAGGAAGGCGTGGACTGCGGACAGCCCGCACCGCACGCCAGCGAATACTGCATATCCGGCATGCTCATCGCATTCGACGGCAAGACCGTATGGGAGACGGTGTGCGCCGGACTTGACCTGTTAGGCAAGGAATGAAAAGGAACCATCATGAACGCGAACGAAACCTGCGAAGATTCAATCCACGGCCCGTACGAGCCGGATGACGTGGCTGACCACTGCGGAGGTTGCGGCATACCGTTGTGTGAGGAGCATGCGAGGAAATGCCCCTGTTGCGGGCGCGTCAACTGCACGGACTGCGGCGAGATATGTGAGGCCTGCTGGCGTCTGGTATGCCGTGAGCACGCCAAGTGGAATCCCGAATACGCGCAATACGAATGCCCCGCATGCTACGACCGTTGGGATTGCGGGGAAAGGTAGAGAGGACGATGAGAATGCGTTTGGGCAATCTCCGAAGGCAATAGCCGAGCGATTCAAACTATGGCAGAGCATTCAACTTTGGAAAGGATGAATCATGTTGAACCTCACAGAACTCATGGACATTGGCTGCGCCCATACCGTGGTCGATTCGGACGGTTGGATGTACCCGTGCGGCAAACCCATTGTGGCAATCCGCCGATGGCCGGAGGGCGACGGGGAAAGCTTCGGCGGCGTCTGCCAGCGGCACGCCAAACAGGCCGGTGCCGAACTCGTGCCGTTAGAAAACGTTCCGCAGTAAGGCAGAAAGGAAAAAGGATGGCGATGAACGTCAAGCAGAAGGACAAGGAGCAGGTCGAATATCTACGCGAACTGGTGCACGATATCAATGAGTCATTGGAACGCTACGGCAGCGACATCCCGGAAAACAAGAAGGACTGATCAATGGCAAACATCACCAAGCCCGCCGTCGAACGGCATTCCTGTGATATCGCCGGCTGTGCGAGCATGGCCGAAAATCCAATGTACTGGGGAGTGAGCTTCCCCGTCATCGCACAGGACAATTACGACGACGGCTCCTATTTCGGCGGCACGCGCACCCGGATCATCAACCGGACGCTCGACCTGTGCGAACACCACGCCGGCACCCTGCTCGCATTGCACGGACAGCACACCAGCAACTACGGGGAAGCATGGACGGATGATGGGCCCGAACTACAAGCCCATGACGCCCGCCGCGAACAGGCGGAAGGACGACGGGCCATGACCAAGGTCGACAAGGCTGTGAAACAGCTGAACGATTCAGGTATTCCCGCCATGCGCTCCTCGGATCCGGACTATCTCGTCTTTGAGATCGGCGAGAGCGTGTTCCGTGCATTATTGTCCGCCGATCCGACGCATGCGGCAAGCCAGCTGATCCGTGCGGCCAGGGCCCGCGAGGGAATCATCGCCGGCTATCGGAAGACGGTCGCCGGTCTCGGCCGGATCGAGTCCCTGCCCGCGGATGATGTGTTCTGGGACGAGCTGTTCTCGAACGGGGAACCGGTCGAAATCGGGACCGTCATATTCCAGGTCCAGGTCCAGGCCGGCGGGGGCGAACACTCCGCCGGCCTAGACCTGCTGGTCATGTCGGACGGCACGTGGCGGCCGGACGGTTTCGATTCCGACGTGAAAGGCACTGCCGGCGACGTGCGCGACTATCTGTCCCAATGGGTGGAGGAGCAATCATGAATGTTGAACGCATCATCGTGGAGACCAATGACGAGACCTGTAACAATCCAGTCGAATACGATTGGGAGTTCGACCCGGACGGCGTGTCCCGCATGACCGGCGAAAGGGACATTCCCTCCGGCGCCGACGATTCCACGGCCATCGTGGAGGCGTTCGGACATATCGCCGAATCCATCGTGGATGGGGAGCGTATCGCGTCCGGCGGTGATGCGAAATGGTTAAGACCGTTGGCCGCCATGCTGGCGGCTCGCATCCCGTTCGTGTCCGGTTCGGTCGAATCGGGGTTGAGCGTGGATATCACGTCATCCGAGTTCCTGGACTGCTGCCGTTCCGTGTGGATCGGCGCGGACATGCATCGTGGATTCGGCCGATATCTGAACCTGCGGTGGGACGTGGGCCGCCGGGAGTGGGTGGAAGCCGGTTCCGGGTTCGCGTTCGTCGGCGCGGACAGTCAGGTGGCTTCCATGTTGGAGACCGCCATGGCGGAGAATGACGGCATCCGGTTCGACCCCATGGAAGGCGAGGAAGATGCCATCCAGCTGTTCCGGCTCCTGTTGGAGACGGCGAAAAGCGCGGACATCCCGGTCAGCTGGGGGGGGTCGGGTGACGCATACCGGTTCCCATGGTTGTTTCGAGACGCGATATGGAGGAGAGGCCGCTCGCCAGGCTTCTCCTGTCGGGCGGCTACGGGCCGGGGAGCATGCCGGTCAGGGTGGTCGGCTGGGATGATGCGAGCCTGAACGGCCGGCCGGTGACGGTCGTCTATTATGAGACCCGGGATGGGGGCGGCAACGTGCGCACCTATCCGGGCGACAGCCGTCGGCTCGTCTACGTGGATGCGCGTCCCCGCGCGCTCATGATCGGCGCGCGCCTGCATGGCGGGAACGCATACGTGGAGCCATGAGTCTTATGCGATGGGATGACGGCCGCATCCGTCTGATGCCGGGGGATTGCCGCGACCTCATCGCCATGCTGCCGGACAACAGCGTGGCTTCCGTCATTACCGACCCGCCGTACGAGATCGGTTTCATGAACCTGGGCTTCGATTCGACGGGCATCGCATTCGACGTGATCCTGTGGAAGGACATTCTGCGCGTCCTGAAGCCGGGCGGGCATGTGGCCGCGTTCGGCGCGAGCCGCACATATCATCGGCTCCCCTGGCCGCGCGGGTCCGGGGGGCTTGTTCGCCCGCATAAGACTCATCGGCTCGCCTGCGCGATCGAGGACGCGGGCTTCGAAATCCGCGACCAGATCGACTGGGTGTACGCAAGCGGCATGCCACACGGTTCGGATGCGAGACTGCTCGTGGACAGGGAATTGGGTGCGGAACGTGCCCATGTGGCCGGTAAAGGTCATGCTGGCGCAGGATATTCGGACACCAACGGCTTCGGAGGTTCCAGCACCGCGAACGGCGGCAAGGCGAAATCCGAATGGGATGCGCTCGCCACCGAACAGGGCGAACAATGGTCCGGCTGGTACAGCCAGCTGAAACCCGCGCACGAACCCATCTGCCTCGCACGCAAGCCGTTGGACGGGACACTCGCCCACAATCTGCTCGAATACGGGACGGGCGCGTTGCATATCGACTCATGCCGCGTCCCATTCCGCAACATGGCGGACGAGGCGGAGTCGAAGGGCAAGAACCGGCATGGACGGTTCGGCTCCGGGCCGCGCGACAACCATGTATACGGTGCGGACAAGGCGGATCGCGCCGACTACACGGCCGAAGCCCGTTTCGCGCCGAACATGCTGTTCGACCGATCCGCGGCCAGGGAACTCGACCGGCAGTCCGGCGTCACCGTCAGTCGAAAAGGCAAGCCACGCGCGAGCGCGAAACCCGGTGACGGCTGGGGCATGACCCATACGGGTGCGGAATACGATGATGCCGGCGGCGCGTCCCGCTTCTACCCGGTGTTCCGGTATTGTCCGAAGGCGGGACCGGGGGAGAGGCCGACGGTGGACGGGATCCGCCATCCGACGGTGAAACCGTTGGAGCTGATGCGCTGGCTGGTGCGTCTGGTCACGCCGCCGGACGGGCTCGTGTTGGAGCCGTTCGCCGGCAGCGGCGCCACGTTGGAGGCGTGCCGGGTCGAAAACATGCGTTGCGTGGCGGCGGAGATGGATCCGGATTACGTGCGGCTCATCGCCCGCCGGATGGCGAGGCCGACGAACCCGGTGCTGTTCTGACATCGCCGGGGACGTATGCATGCCCGTGTCGATGATATCGGGACGATACGAGGAGTGTGCATCATGTTTAAAACTCGCTATTATTACGCTTTTTCTTGGACCTACGGTATCGGCACGACATGGAATGACGGGTCATGGCCGGGCAATCTCTACGTGTTTGACTCGATGGCGGAACGTGACGCTTGGGTTGCCGACGACGTTTTTGACGGTAATTGGCATCGCGAGGCCATTACGGCAAAGGAAGCGCGTCATATCATGGCAGACACTGTTATCTCTTTTGACAATGATATGGCCGGACGGTACGACGGTAGCCGGTCGGCCATCGAACGGTACGCGCCTACCGTCGAACTGGTCAAAGCATGGCGGCGTATTGACCTGCAGAACAATCCGGCCGCGTATTACGCGGAGTGATTGTCGTAATCGACCACTGGGGGCGCGGCCGTGTCCACGGGCGACGGGCTCGTCGATCTCGCGGTGATCGACTGATTATCCTTCGATGAGGCGTTCCACGCCGTCGATGGCTCCGGCGAGCATGTCGGCGTCCACGTGCGTGTAGATGGCGTTCGTGGTGCCGATGTCGGCGTGGCCGATGATGGCACGGCGGGCGAGGTCGGAGACGCCGATGCGCGCCATGGCGGTGGCCGCCGTGTGGCGTGCGGAGTGGACGCGCACGCGGGGCAGTCCCACCCGTTCCAACGCTTTTCGCCATGCGTTCTGGAGTGTTTCCTTGCGGATGGGGTTGCCTCGGCCGGAGCGGAACAATGGGGTGTCCGGGTCGATGTCGGGATGGTCGGCCGTATAGGCGGCGAGGTCGGCGGCGAGGTCGGCGGGCAGGGGGATGAGCCGGCGTCCGGATCTGGTCTTGGGTCTGGTGAGCCATGTGCGGCCGTCGAGCCGGCGGGCCTCGAAGCCGGCGGGCATGTCCGGGGTGCCGTCGGATTCCTCGGCAACCCC
>OBWS01000644.1_pt1 | contig 19074 bp, 16 predicted proteins | sample 1495291 | NCBI WGS metagenome assembly OBWS01 (sample SAMEA2580090, study PRJEB22360) | human gut metagenome | biome: human gut; feature: human-associated habitat; material: faeces | place: Denmark | collected 2008/2010 | reverse complement strand
ATACTAGATATAAATATACTCAAGTTCCTAAAGATTTGAGCTTTTCAGCGGGCGATAAGGTATATGCTATTTTAGCAAAATTACGTGATATCTGTTCTGGATATCAGATGTTTTTTGATGGAGATATTTTTACTTGCCAAAGAATACCTACATATAAATATCGTGGTATTGAATTGGATGAAAATCAGATCGAAAAATTAGCATTAGTTATCTCTGAAAAGAGAAATAACTCGTTTGAAAATGTAAAAAATATAACTGACATATGGGGCAAATGTATATCTTCGGATTATTATTCCGGTGAGTGTTCCAATACAGGAAAGCAATATAATGTGGTTTTCAGTGATATAACTGCTCTTGAGGATAGTAAAACATATGGCATTCAAATTAATTCCGATAATTTGTCGAATCAAACTATCAAGATTAATTCACTTAATGCTTATCCAATAGTCAAGGATGATGGAACAGCCATAGAAGCTGGATCACTGAAAGCTGGTACTGATTATTGTTTTAAATATAAAGATTCAATGTTTTACCTATTAGGGCAATCTCAGATTCACGCTGTTGCTATGTTAGTATCTCAGCAACCGGATACTGCAAAAGACTTAGAATATCAGTCAAAATATGACTGTCATAAGATTACATATATTGTAGATAATCAAAGTCCATTTACTGTTGAGAAAATAGGAGAAATATTGAGTGTAAAAAGCGGTGGAGACTATGATAATCTGTATTCTGATAGTTTAGCAATTCAAAAAGCCATTGATGAGAATTATAAAACATCCTATCTTGAGGACAGCGTTATCCTTACTATGCAACTTGTTCCATGGATGTATGGTAATTGTAAAATTAGATACAAGTCACATATTACAAAAACCATAGATACATATTTGGTCAAGAGTATTCAGATGCCTATAAAAGATGGAACAATGACTGTTCAGATGGTAAAAATGAATGATACAGCGGCTTAGGCGATAGCTTAGGCCGTTTTTTTTGCAATTTTTATTGTGATATCCAGCTGGGTTTACATTTTAATGCAATTTATTTTTCAAGCAGAAAAGGGTAGTTGATGTGCTACTTTCATCCGGTGAAAATTGGGGGTCGAAAGAATCATCTCTAATTATTATTATTCTAATAAGCATATAAAAACAGGTGGTAGGAATCTTGTTAATCATGAAAAATTGTGATAGACTATATATTGCTACTAGAAAGCCACCTAGACAATTAAAAACAAAGTGGTCTTCCTACTATATACTAACCTACACATAATTCAAAAAATGGCTGTGCAATGCGGATTTTGGCTAAATATCTACAATATGCTTTTGAATTCAGTATATGTTTGGTATTGTGACTTTTGCACAAAAATGTTCTGGCAAAGGTTTCGAACCGCATCATCAACGAGGTGAGCGGCGTCAACCGCATCGTGTACGATATCACCAGCAAGCCCCCGGCCACCATTGAGTGGGAATAATATAAGAAAAGCCACAAATCCAGCTATAATGCGGGTTTGTGGCTTTGTTTTTTATCTTGTGGTTCTAAAATGGTTCTATTATTCGTTGCTCCGCTCTTTCGAGTAGCCTTTCTTCAACGCTGCCACGGTCTTTCCAAGAACTAAAACCGGTTCCGTTATATGCTCGTTGATACTCCACAGTAAACGGGCGGAGTAGTTGGCGACAGCGCGGCTTTCGTAGACCTCTAAGCCCTTTTGCTTCAAGCTGTCGAATGCGTTCGCGAGTAGTACCGTCTTGCTGGGCGATTGCTTCAAGTGTCATTCTCTGATAGTACCGGCTTCTGATGGTCCGTTCCTGCTGCTCGTCCAGCGTAACCAGAGCCTGTTCCATTGCGCCGCGAAGCTGCTGCCAGTACATTTCCTGCTCTGCATCTTCAAAGGCTTGTGCGGCGTTCTCGTCCGGTATACTGTCGGCTATGGTTACGTCTTCGGTTCCGGGGAGCAGTTCGTCCAGGCTATCAGCACAATTCAGCAGTTTCTTGCCGGCGCCGCCTCGAATTCCAATCAGGGCATTGAAGCGGTTCTTTGCATGGAAAGAGATATAGGATGTAAACTTGAAACCCTTCGCTTCGTCAAAGGCTCTCGCGGCATCCAGCACAACAAGGAAGCCCTCCTGCTTCACATCTTCCAGGGTAACACCAGCGGACGCACAGGAAGCCATGCTGCGGTTATAAAACTGGAATGCAAACTGATAGGCAAGCTTCTTTGTCTGTTCCCACAGAGCCGCCACGGCTTCGCTATCGCCCGCCTTGATGCGCAGGGCAAGTTCTTCGTTCGTTTCCATGCAAAGGCCCCCTTAGCTTAAATGCAGTGCTGGTTATCGCTGGGCGGGTTGGGCTTGGAGGTCGTTATCTCCTGCTGCCGTTTTTCCAAGTACGCCCGCCTACCCTCATAGGTTTCAGCCGGTGCGGGTGGCGGGGCTACTGTGACCGGTTCTTCCTCGGGGAAGTCCAGCGGTTCGACATTCGCCTGGTCTTTCAGGCCTTGCAACAATTCAGCAAGCAGGCCGCTGCCGGGTTCGTCGCATTCAATCCGTTCGATCTCTGCGGAGTGCCAGAGAAATTCCTGAATCATGGAATCAACCGGCAAGGTTTTGCAGCTCCCGTCTGCATAGATGATCGTTGCGCCGGACACCAGCGAATTCAGCTTTTTCTTCATGGATTCAATACGCTTTATGAAACCTGACATATTGAGCGCCTCCTCGAAAAGTGATGCAGAAGTGGGGTCAAGGTCAACCTCGGGGCCGTCATACCCCCAAGCAACAGGGCAGACAGTGGGCGCTCCATCATGCCACGGGAACGGGTATACCGTAAAGGCCATAGGGTCATTGGCTCCCGTCGCGGGAACGTGGCTCCCATCTTCCAGAATCCAAAAGAACTGCCCCGGAATTGATTGAAGCTTTGCCAGAATCTTTTCCATACGGCTTTTGAAATTACTCATTTTGCACCCTTTCATTTACAAGCTGTTCCAGCTCGGACAGCCGTTTTTCTTGTTCGTCCACACGGATAACGCCCAGCGTTACGTTACAGGCGTATCTCTTTCATGCTTTGGGATTGAACAAAAACCAATTGATCCATATAACCCTCCTTACATAATCTCGTAGAATCGAAATAGGCGAACGTCCCCGCTGAAAAAGTGATTGATATTATAGTCACAGCGGTACTGAGTTTGAAAGTGCCGGTCAATCATGGGGTAGTAGTCCTCCGGTTCAAGGTCTATGGGGTTTCCATATTCCCCGGTAACAAAGGGCATATCTTCAATCATTCGCTGAATCTGCTCTTGCCGGATATGGGGATGGGCTTTCCCGAAGGTTTCTTCATATTTGTTGAAATAGTATTCGAATATGGAAATAACCTCTCCCAGAGAATAGGACTGAATATCTGCTGCATGGTAGGCCTTGGCAGCTATGGAACTGAATATATCTGAATTCATGGGTTTCACCTCCTTTCAAGAGGTTTTTCTTTTAAAAGAAACGAGCAGGGGGCGCTGAAAGCGCACTCCCTTGTACCTTTTAAAAAACTTTCTTTGAGCCACCGTTTGCGTGCTTCTACGCTCGATAATAAGCGATTCGTGTTTGACCTCAAGATAAAGCCTTATCTGGGCGAAAAGCCCATGAATGAAGTTACGCCGCCCGATGTGCGCAAATGGCAGAATGAATTGATGTCTGCCGAACAGAAAGACGGCAAGAAGTATTCCCCAACGTACCTAAAGACGGTCAATAATCAGCTGACAGCCCTTTTTAACTATGCGGTGAAATACTATGGCCTGCGAGAGAATCCTTGCCACAAGGCCGGGAGCATGGGGAAGAAGAACGCTGATGAAATGAAGTTCTGGACAACGGACGAATATAAGAAGTTTCGTGAATCTGTAAGGGACAAGAACCGCTCCTATATGGCCTTTCAGCTGCTTTATTATACCGGTATGAGAATAGGGGAGCTAATGGCACTGACGAGGGCTGACGTTGACCTTGAAGCCGGTACGGTGACGGTCAGCAAGTCCTATAACCGCTTGAACGGTGAGGACATTATATCGCCGCCTAAGACCCCGAAAAGCAATAGGGTCATTACAATACCAGATTTCCTTTGTGACGAGCTGCAAGGCTATATGGCGCAGCTGTACGATATGCAGGAAAGTGATAGGCTCTTTCCGTTCACCAAGTATTTCTTGGAGCATGAAATGCAGAGGGGAAGTAAGGCATCCGGGGTAAAAAGAATCCGGCTGCATGACCTGCGACATTCTCATGCTTCGCTGCTGATTGAGCTGGGCTTTTCGCCTTTGCTGATAGCGGACCGGCTGGGCCATGAAAAGGTAGAAACCACACTGAACACCTATTCGCATCTGTGGCCCCATAAGCAGAACGAAGTATCCGATAAGCTGCAAGAGTTGAAATAGAACCAGTGGTTCTACAATGGTTCTAAAAAATCCGGTAAAACAAAATTGACCGTTCAAACAGGGCAGCAAACCCTATAAAAACGGTCAAAAACAGCAGGAAAACAGAGGATAAACGCCTAGAGCCTAGAGTGGGAATAGACGGTAAAAGCCCAGAAAGCCTTGTAAACACTGGCCTTCTGGGCTCTTTTATTGTCTCTATGATGTTGAGATGCTAAAACCCTATATTTTCAAGTTTTTGAGCCAATTCAGCCTGCTTGTGAGGATATAAATACAAATAGGAATTCAGCGTTGTTTCAATGTTTTCGTGGCCTAATCTCGGCAATTAACAAAAGGTGAGAAGCCTAGCTCGATAAGCAGGTTGGCGTGTGAGTGCCGAAGGTCGTGCATACGGATTTTTTTGACACCACCTCGCTTTGCAGCCTTTCCCCATCTCCTTGTGGAGATAATGCTCCGGCGTTGGCCGGCAGGTAAAAATTGCGGATCAATTTTAATTGCTGTACTTGAAACATGGCGTGGGGAAGATCAGGCATTTTCTTTCCGTAGGGGATTTTCAAGGTACCATACAAAAGGAGTTCCGAAAAGCTTTGATCGGCTTTTTGCGACTCCTTTTTTACAATATATGTCGCGCTTCGATGAAAATAGGGGCAAGGGCAAAGAGAATCCAATCCATGAAGCTTTTCCGGCAAATCAGGAATGGATCTGATTGGGAATCTCAAATATTTTTTTTGATGATAAAATAGTACGAGGCCCCATGCTTAGGTGCATTTTTATGTGAATTTGATTGACAGTCGATTGACATGCTCCTCCATTCTGAATTATAGTATGGTTAAACAACTTGCATACAAGAGGAGGAGAACGATAGAGTCAATGAAGTTGAAAACCTCTGATTTTCAAACCGCGGAGGAATTCACACAGTGCTCCTTTCGGTGCTCATTGATTGGGAACGGCGACAAACCGCCGGCAATGCCGGTGGTTCTCCGTGCGCTTCAAAATGCTTTCATTTTGGAGTTTATTAAGGATAAAGGAGACTTGGGGTTCGTTATGGCAGGGATTAAAGATGTGGCTGAAAAGGCCGGTGTATCGGTAACGACGGTTTCCCGTGTGCTGAATAAACGCGGATACATATCGCAGGAAATGTACCAGCGAGTGAATCAGGCCATTGAAGAACTGAATTATTATCCGAATCAGATCGCGCGGTATCTGTATTGGCAAAGAACCTTTGTAATCGGGCTGCTCATACCGGATGTTAGCCGCCCTTTTTTTGCGTGCCTGGCCAAATATATTGAAATGGAGCTGAGCAGCCGGGGCTACAAAATGCTGCTGTGCAATACGGAGGAAAAGGCGAACAAAGAAAGGGAATGCCTGGCGATGCTGCGCCAGAACAAGGTAGACGGCATCGTCATCGGGAGCCATGCGCTGGATACCTCCGAGTACCGAAAGGTGGTGCTTCCCATGGTATCCATCGACATGAAGCTTGGCAACCAGATTCCGAATGTCAGCTCCAATCACCGGAGGGGCGGGGAGCTGGCCGCGCGAAAGCTGATAGAAAACGGGTGTAAGAACGTGGTGCAGATTATGAGTGACCGCCGAATAAAAACGAACTCACAGGAGCGCCACAAAGCTTTTCAAAGGCTGATGGAGGAAAACGGTATAAAGTGCACGACCTACGAATTGAAAAAGCAAGGGTCTATTTGTGAGGAATACGCCAAAGCGGAAAAAAAGATTTTTTCGGTCGCTTCGGGCGTGGACGGCGCTTTCGCCATAGATTACATAGCGGCCAGAATTTTGCGGGCGGCATTGTCGCGCGGGATTCGCGTGCCGCAGGAGCTGAAAATTGTTGGCTATGACGGCACGGAAATTGCGGAGCTTGTTTACCCCAGATTGACAACGGTGTGCCAGAATTACGCCGCGCTTTCGCAGTCGATTGTAAGTTCTCTGGTCTATCAGATTGAACAGAAAGAGCGGCCGGAGGTCGACCCGATCCACGACGTCGTGTTATTTGAGGGCGGCACCACACTTGCATAACAAAAAACATAAGGCGCGCGGGCCGCAAAAGGCGGGCTTGGAATTTGTCTGTTACCATGCGGCTTTGCGGAAAAGTGGGAACAGCAGGGCGGCTTCCCGCGCGCTTTTGGTTTTGGAGTTTGTTAAGAAGAAAGAACATCGGCCACAGGGGAAGCTGTGGCCGATGCTCTTTCTATGGAGGAATCAAGAAGAAATCCCTGCAAGCTGTTTCATAGCGGCAAGATCGATTCCGCTGCTCTCGGGGTGAACATGCTCCCGCAGCGCGGCAATCTGCGGCTTGTTTTGCCGCAGCCACCGGAATACGCAGTTCAGGTCAATGCTGCCCTGGCCGATATTGCGCCAGACCTTTTCGCCGTGATCGAATACAATGTCCTTGATGTGGGCCACCGCGATTTCCTCGCCCAGCAGCCGGAAAAAGTCCTCATACACTTCCGTTTGCCGTTCGGCGGTGTGCTCCAGAATCAAATTGACGGGGTCAAAAATTACTTTCAGGCAATCGGAGCCCACTTCATCGAGCAGCAGGCGGGTCAGCCCGGCAGTGTTCAGCGTATGGTCGGCCACAGGCTCGATCGCCACCTGCACACCCAGGCGTTCCGCGTGCTCCACCATTCTCAGCACGCTGTCCTTCAGGTTTCGGTAGCGCTCCGGGCGTAAGGTTTCTTCGGTAAAAGGGTCAAGGCGGGTGGTTTCCGTCCCAACAAAGGGAACGCCGAGCTCTTTCGCATACGAAAGGGCCAGCAGAAAGTTTTCCACCTGCTGCATTCTGGCCTGTTTGTCGGGAAGGGCGGGTTCAATGTAGCACCCCAGAATGCTGATCTCTACCTGATTGCGCGCAAAGCCGGTCTGAATGGCGGTCAGATCGGCGGGGGTGATGTCGCCCCAGCCGCGAATGCCGAGAATGGCCTTGGTGGGTGCGAGCTGCACCGCCTCAAACCCCGCCTTGTGAATGCAGGATGACAGATCTTCGGGGCTCATCCGCCCGAAGTCATGCGCTCTTACGCCGATTTTCATACGCTCTCCCGTTCCTTTCTCAGCAGCTCCGCAAAGGCGAACAGGAACGGGGCGACTCCCTTGGCGTCGTTGCTCACCTTTGGTTCGGAGATGTAATAGGCAAAGCTGCCATCGCGCACCTTGTAGTCTCCTTTGCCGGGGTATCCTCCAAGCCCCGCCACAAGGCAGATATCCTTCAGCTCGTAACCGTCCCCGTTTTTGATAAACTTATGTCTGAGAACCCCTTCAAAAATCCGCTTGCCGTCCTCAAAATAATATTCCGGCAAATACTGCAGGCGAACCGCTTTCAGAATGGCATAGGCTATGGCGCACGAGCCACTGGTTTCCAGATAATTGCCCGGGCGGTTTCCGGCATCCGTCACCTGGTAGAACAGCCCGGTTTCGGGGTTTTCAAAGCGCAGCAGGGAATCGATCAACAGGCGAAGCTGTTCCTGAAGCGTCTGGTACTCATAGAAAAACATTTCGTCCATCTGCTCGGCGGTATCGACCAGCGCCATGGCGTACCAGCCAAGCGAGCGGGTCCAGAAGTTCGGGCTGCACCCAGTCTCGGGGTTTGCCCAAAAGCTTTTTTTCGATTCGTCGTAGCCGTGGTACAAAAGGCCGCTCGAAGCGTCGCGCATCCGGTGAAACACGGTTTCAAACTGGGTAAAAACGTCGCGATAGTTCCGGTTCTCATGGAACCGTCGCTCATAGGCCATGTAAAACGGCTGTACCATATACAGGCCGTCGAGCCAGACCTGATTCGGGTACATTTTTTTGTGCCAGAAGTTTCCTTCCGCCGTTCTCGGCTGACGCCGCAGCTGGGAATAGAGCTGATCGATGGCTCCCCGGTATTTTGCCTTGCCCGTCAGGTCGAGCAGGTCGAACAGTACCTTGCCCTCGTTGATATGATCGCAGTTGTAATCCTCCGGGCGGTAGCCTGAAATCACACCCCGCGTGTCGATGAGAGCGTCCATATACTGTTCCGCAAACTCCGCGCAGCGGCTTTCACCGGTGGCGCGGTACAGGTCCAGAACGGCTTTGAGCATGCAGCCGTCAACGTAGTTCCAGCCTGGCTCGCGGTTTTCCAGCAGGGCCTCCTGGTTCCAGGCCGGGCGCGTGGGGGAGGAACGCCGGAGAAGATCTTCCAAAAAATCCATTACCTCAGGGTATCCCATCATGCTTTCTCCTCCCGTTCGATTTCGTCCACGTGGGTGCCTTCCATTTGATTGTTTTTAAAAGTCAGCCCCCGCACATGTCTGGCGTAAATCCCCAGATTGGGGATCAGAACGGGGTCGTCCATCATATCAGGGCATTCCAGCAGCCGCTGTTCTGCAAACCGGAACCGGCTGTTTTCTATTTTCACATTGCGGATGGGGCTTTCCGGCAGGCCGTACAGAAAAACGGCGCTCCCCGCAATTCCGTCGGCGCAAATGCCGGAGAGGGTGATGTTCTGCACGGCGGGCGTTTCCGGCCCTGCCGGCAGGGCATCTTTGCACTGCACCAAATCGCTGTGGCCGTCCGGGTCGCAGTGGTAGAACATGTTGACCACAAAGCAGTGGGAGACCTGCTCCATCTTCACATGGGAAAAGCGAACGCCGTCCACTACGGAGGTGCTCCCGCGCCCGCGCCGCGTTTTGATGCGAAAGCCCCGGTCGGTGCGGCGAAACAGGCAGTTTTCCACCAGAACATTCTGAACGCCGCATGAAATTTCAGACCCGATCACCACGCCGCCGTGCCCCTCCTCCATCAGGCAGCGCCGCACGGCGATCCCCCTGCTGGGGCGCAGATGGCGGCGGCTCAGAAACAGCTTGCCGGACTTGATGGCGATGCAGTCGTCGCCCACCTGAAAGCGGCAGCCGACGATCTGCACATTTTCACAGCTTTCCGGGTTCAGGCCGTCCGTGTTCGGGGAATGGGAGTCGCTTTGAATCGTCAGGCCGTAAAAGGACAGGTTGTTAGAATACAGGGGGTGGATGTTCCACGCGGCGCTGTTTCGGCTGGTGAGGCCGCAGACGGCAATGTCACTGCAATTCACCAGAGAAATATTCCGCGGGCGGTATGCCCGGTTCTTTTTCTTGGGCTCGTTCCACCAGCCGCCTTCCATCCCGCCGCCGTTTAAGACGCCGTTTCCGTAAATCCGCACCTGCCGAACATCCTTGCCGTAGATCAGGCTGCAAAAGCAATCAAGCGGGTTCCCCTCCCACGAGGCGTTGATCACGGCGTCGGTGTAATCGTAGCTTTTCTGGTAGCCTTTTACAATGGCCAGAGCGTCCCGGTTCGGATTCTGGCGCACAACGGCGCCCTCCTCCAGATACAGGTCTACGCCGCTCTTGAGAAAAATTTGCTCCACCAGGTATTCCCCGCGCGGGAAGATCACGACGGAGCCCGGCGGAGCGGAATAAATCGCCGCATGAATGGCCGCCGTATCGTTGCGGATGCCATCTCCTGCGGCGTTATAGTCTTTGATATGAATGGCAAACCCGCAGCGCTCGGTGCGGATCACCGCGGCGGCGGGCTCCCCCAGGCCGCGGACTTCCACCCGGTATTCCGTGTCGGGCCTCAGGCCGAACAGGCTGATCACCGGGTCGCTTCCGGTTAGGCGGGGCGTGCCGTTTACCAACAGGGTATAGGGCTGCGGGGTAAAGAAGCAGCCGTCCTGCTCCAGCTCCAGCACAAAGCCGAAGGGAGTAGTGGTGAGTACGTTCAGCATACCAAATACCTCTACTTTTTATAACAGGCGGAAGATTTTCTTCTGCGCACCACCTGTGTTTCCGTGGCTGCCTCGTGCCCGCCCGGGCTTCCCCACAGCATGGGGAGGCAGATCAGGTAACAGCTCATCAGCTTACAGAAAATTTCCCGCTGCACTATAATTGAAACAGTGAGGGGGCGGTCCGCGTTGCTGGATTGAATCTCCAGCCCGAAGAAGGCCTTCCCTGCCGTCTGATTCACGTTCCAGAACGGAATCTGTATGGCAACCGCGAGAAGAACTGCCGTCAGCAGCGTCAATAGCGCCGAGAGGACGGTGTTGTGCAGCAATTGCTTCAGTACGGGCAGAACGACAAGGAATGAAACCACCAGAGCGGCCAGGCTGACGAGCCAGTCGACCATCTGTGCCAAAAATCGGATGAATCTCATGGTTGTTCCTCCTGTTTTGAATTTGTCTGTAACAGCCTCCGCGAGCTTCTTCGGAAAAAGGGTGCGGCGATTTGACTGACAGGGGCGGAAAACCGTTTTTTCTCCCCCGCCGGGGGCGGGGGAGAAAATCACTGTATCATATAAGAGGTCTTATTCTTTTCCGCCGGAGTTGGCAACGCCGTCTACAAAGTAGCGGGAGCCGGCAAAGAAGATGGCGATCATGGGCAGAAGCGCCATGAAAGAAGCCGCGAACAGCTTACCGTAAACGACCATGGTGTCGCCGTCGAGCTGCTGCTTCAAAATCATCGACATCACCATTTTATCCGGGGTGCGCAGGTAAATCAACGGGCCCTGGAAGTCGTTCATGCCCCACATAAAGCAGAGCAGGCCGACCGTGATGATGATGGGCTTTAAAATCGGTACGATCACGTAAATCAGAGTTTGCAGGTCGCTGCAGCCGTCGATGACGGACGCTTCGTCCAGCTCTCTCGGAATCGAACGCATAAACTGAATCTCCATAAAGATGAAGAAGGAGCAGGTGCCCGCCGCGAAAATATCCTGCACATACAAGGCCGCAAAGGTGTTCAGCAGACCGACATCCCGGAACAAAAGGTACAGCGGGATGCGGAATGCAAGCTCGGGCATCAGCAGGGTGATGATGATTGCCGTGAACACAAATTTTTTGCCCACGAATTTCTTTCTGGCCACCACATAGGCGGTGATTGTGGAAGAAACAATGGTAAAAATCGTTTTGGGAATCAGAAATTTCATTGTGTTCCCAAAATAAAACGGCAGGGTGTGGTCGCTTTTGATCTGCCAGGCCGATTTGAAATTTTCCAGCGTGCCTCGCCCCTTCGGCGGCAGAATTGCCAGTGTGCCGAAAATATCGAGATTCTCTTTAAAGCTGGAGCCTACCATCCAGAGAAGGGGGTAGATCAGAAAAACGCCGATCACGATCAGTACGCCGTACCGGAATGCCGCGTTGAGTGAAAAACGACTGACTCGATTCATGTTCCGTCCCCCTTAATCATTATAGTAGACCCAGTATTTTGAGGACGAGAATACCAGGGCCGTCAGCGCACCGATAATCATCAGTAAAATCCAGGTGAGAGCACTGGCATAGCCGTAATTTCCGTTCATAAAGGCCTGATCGTAAATGTATACGTTCAAAAAGTAGGTTGTATAGTTCGGGCCGCCCTTTGTAATCAGATAGGCGGAGTTGAATTCCTGAAACGCCTTTACCAGCACGTTTACCATGTTGAACAGCAGCATGGGGGTAATAATCGGAAGCGTGATGCGGAACAGCTGCTGCAGCTTTGTGGCTCCGTCCAGATTCGCCGCCTCATACAGAGACTGGGAAACGTTCTGGAGCGCCGCCAGAAAGATCAGCATGGTAGAGCCGAACTGCCAGGTCTTCAGCAGAATCAGTGTAATCACCGCAAAGCTTTCGTCTGTAAGCCAAAAGATAGGATTCACGCCAAAGATGCCCAAGAGCATGTTGACCGGCCCGTTGATGTCGAAAAGCTGAATCCACAAAATCGAGACCGCTACATTCCCCCCTAAAATGGAGGGAATGTAATATGCGGTGCGAAACAGGTTTACGCCTTTGAGTTTGAAATTCAGAATATATGCCACAAAGAAAGAAGTGACGAGAACACAAGGGGTACCGATCAAAACATATTTGAGTGTCGCCGCGATGGAGGACGCAAACACGTCGTCGTTCGTAAAGATATGGACGTAGTTGTCGAACCCGATGAATTCCGGGTCCCCCAGAATGGGGTATTCCATCAGCGAGTACACAAAGGAGATGACGATGGGATAAATCTTGAAGATGATAAACCCAATCACCCAGGGTATGAGCATCAGATAGGGCGCGAAGTTCCTTTTTCTACCGGCCCTCATTTGAAGAGTTTATCCAGCTCTTCCTGCTGCTTGCTGATATATTGCTTCGCAGCCTCGGCGGAGCTGAGCTTACCGGAACGGTATGCTTCCAGAGCGGCATAACGGGCGCCGCGCACGTTGGAATCCTCGAAATAGGGGTCGAGAACGGTCTGCGGGTATTTTGCCAGCATGTCGTAACCGTCCTTCATGATGCCCTTGAGCAGTCCGGCCTTTTCCTGAATCGCGAGAGTCGCCGAGTTGGAGGAAATGCCGATGCTGGTGCCAAGAGCGGTTACGGCCTCTTCATCCGTGAAGAAGAAGTTGAGGAAATCCGCCGCTACCTGCGGGTTTTTGCTGTTCTTTGAAATCGCATAGCCAAGGTTCGGCTTTACATAGATGTTCGGGGTCTCACCCGCTTTTTCCACAAGGTAGGGGGCAACCGCAATTTCTTCTTTGGCTTTGCCGCCCTTGTAGGAATTCAGGTATTTGTCCATGGTGCCGATCCACTCATAAATGCTGCCGCCGCGGCCGCTGGTCCAATCGGGGTTGGATTCGTTGGCCATCGCGTTCTGCTGCTGGAAGGTGGGCATGGCGCCGGATTTTGCGAACGCATTGTACTGCTCCAGCGCGGCCGCAACCTCCTGCTCGGTATACTGCACCTTGCCGGCTACCTGCATGACCTTGCCGGTCTTGTTGTAGAGCATCTGAGCAATGAACAGGTCGGGGCATTCCTTGCCGATGTTCAGCAGTACATACTTGTTTTCCGCGCCTGTAGCGGTGTTGTTTTTGCCGATGACCTTACCGGCATCCATCAGCTCCTGGTATGTAGTGGGGTAAGAAAGCTTCGACTGCTCAAATAACGGCTTGCTGTAAAGGAAAGCGCGGGCTGTCATGCCGTGGGGAACGGCCGCCTGCTCTCCGCCGACCTCCATCGCCTTCAGGTAGTTGGAATCCCAGTTGTCAAGCTTCAGGTAATCGCTGACGGTGTTCAGGTCTAAAAATACGTTCTTGCCCTTGCCGAAGGAATGCACCCAGTTGTAGTTCACCTGAATAATATCCGCCTCGGTCTGGCCGCCCAGCTGGGTCAGAATATTCTGCTGCCAGCCGTCCCACGCGCCGTATTCCGCTTTGATTTTCACGTTGGGGTGCTTCTTTTCGTACAGCGCAATCACTTCCTGAATGGCCTTGTGGCGGTTGTCGGAGCCCCACCAGGAGAAACGCAGCTCTACGGGGTCGCTGGTGATTTGCCCGGCAGCAGCGGCGCTGCTGGCTCCACCGGTGCTTTCCGGCGCTTTGGATTGTGTGGACGCACCCTGGCATCCGGTCAAAAGCATGGAACTGGCCAGCGCACAAGACAGTACGCCCGATAAAAACTTCTTATTCAATGACAGACCCTCCTTAAATGTTAAATGACAGTTTCGTATTTTGAACAGGCCCCAGCCCAATGTTCCGAAGCCTGTCAAATCCGGTTTATCAAGGCTTTGATTGGTCGCTCGGAATAAAATACTCTTTGAATTCGCCGTCGATTTTCTGGGAGAGCACCTTCAGGTTCCCGTGAAGATGCTCGTACATGTGCTTTTGCAGTGCGCCCAGGTCTTTTTCCTCCAGAAGCTTATAGAGTTCAATATGCTCCTGGTACAGCTGCAGATAGCGGGAGGTGGTCAGCGTATCCAGAATGCGAAAACGGGTGTAATACACCTGGCAGTCCTGAATAATATCCCACATTTTTGTGCGGCCCGCTTTCTGAAAGAGAAGGTAGTGAAACTGGCTGTCAATATCGTAGAAATTCTGGGGATTGGGATTATCGTGCTCAATCATCATCAGCTGCTTTTGCAGGTTGGATTTCAGCTCGTGCATCAAATCGTCGTACGGCCCCTGTTCCAGAATGGTTTTCATGACGTCCACCTCGAGAACATAGCGCATGTAAATGATGTCTTTGATGTACTGCATATCCAGCAGCGTGACAAAGCTGCCCTTCTGGGGGAGGATTTCGATGTATTTTTCTCCCTTCAGACGTAAAAAGGCGGTTTTTACCGGAGTGCGTGAAACATGGTAGCTGTTCGCGATCTCATTTTCACTGATCATCTGGCCCGGCTTGAGCCTCAGGTTCAAAATGTCGTCTAGATCTTAGGGGTGGTATATGATGATCACAGGCGAATGTTTCCGGTCAGCTTGTATTCAAGTATACAAGATTTTTCGATTGATTTCTAAAACAAAGTCCTGTCGGTTCCTGCGGTTTGAAGCGGCTCCATGGGAAGAAAGGGCTTTTCGGGGTGATTTCTGCCCGGGTTTCTTCTTTCGTCTGCACGGGCAAAAAGCCCGTCAGCTTGAAAGTGTGGGAACGACGCAATTGGATCTGCAAAATTACCCGGAGAAAGGGAGTTTTTTATGGATATTCGTTACTCGGCCAATCAAAGAGACGTCAGGAGGTATACAACAGAAGAACTGCGGTCTGAATTTTTGATTGATAACCTGTATGTGCCGGACGAGGTGGTTGCGGTGTACAGCCATGTGGATCGTATGGTGACCTTGGGCTGCATGCCCGTGCGGGAAACGCTGCCCATCGACAAAGGGATTGACGTCTGGGCCAGCTTTGGCACCGAATTCTTTTTGGAGAGACGGGAGATCGGCATTTTCAATATTGGCGGGGCGGGTGTGATCGAAGCCGACGGCCAGCGTTTTACCATGGGCTGCAAGGACTGCCTGTATATCACCATGGGCACTCGCAACGTTACCTTTTCCAGCGAGGACGATGCGAACCCCGCGAAATACTTCATGGTGAGCGCTCCGGCTCACTGCGCCTATCAAACTACGTTTATCGGCATTGCCGACGCGGCAAAGAAGCCGCTCGGCAGCCTTGAGACCGCCAACAGGAGAGTGATCAATCAGTTTATTCACCCGGATGTACTGAAAACCTGCCAGCTTTCCATGGGTCTGACGATTCTGGAGCCGGGCAGTGTGTGGAATACCATGCCGGTGCATACCCACGAGCGCCGCATGGAGATTTACACCTATATCGATGTTCCGGAGGACAATGCGGTGTTCCATTTTATGGGCACCCCTACGGAAACCCGGCATCTGGTGATGCGGAACGAGCAGGCGGTCATCAGCCCCAGCTGGAGTATCCATTCCGGCTGCGGAACCTGCAACTATTCCTTCATCTGGGCGATGGGCGGCGAGAATCAGGCCTTTGACGATATGGATACGGTGGACATCACCGCGCTGAAATAAAAGGAGATGCAGCAATGGAAATAGAGACGATGTTTTCCCTGAAAGGAAAGGTTGCGCTTGTCACCGGCGGCTGCTATGGCATCGGTTTTGCGATTGCCGGCGGGCTGGCCGCGGCCGGCGCCAGAATCGCGTTTAACGGGATCCATGCGGATTCGGTGGAGAAGGCGAAGGAGCAATACGCCAGGGCGGGAATCGACGCCGTGGGTTATGTGTCGGACGTGACCGACGAGGCTCAGGTGAAAGAGATGATCGCCGATATTGAGAAAAACATGGGCCCCATCCATATTCTGGTCAATAACGCCGGCATCATCAAACGCATTCCCATGTGTGAAATGGACGCCGCCGAATTCCGTGAGGTAATCGACGTGGATTTGACCGCGCCGTTTATCGTTGCCAAAACCGTTATTCCGGGCATGATTCAAAACGGCGGCGGAAAAATCATCAACATCTGCTCCATGATGAGCGAGCTCGGCAGAGAAACCGTTTCGGCGTATGCGTCCGCAAAGGGCGGCCTGAAAATGCTGACCAAAAACATTGCGTCGGAGTACGGAGAATACAATATTCAGTGCAACGGGATCGGCCCGGGTTATATTGCCACGCCGCAGACGGCCCCGCTGCGCGAAAACGGCCACCCGTTCAATTCCTTCATCATTTCCAAAACACCGGCGGCCCGCTGGGGCGAGCCGTCCGATTTGATCGGGCCGGCGGTGTTCCTTGCGTCCTCCGCCTCCGATTTTGTAAACGGACATATTTTATATGTGGACGGAGGAATTCTCGCTTATATTGGAAAGCAGCCGAAATAACTCCATTCCCCTTTTGGGCAGAGAGTTTGGCGATGCCTGTGTGTAACTCTTTTTCATATCCTCCATAACAAAAGAGAGGCTTTCGTTTCTTTGAAAGCCTCTCTTTTGCCGCAGATTAAAATACAAACAGTAATAATTGTATAAAAATATTCTAAACGTATTCATATTGCGAATCCCAACGATTGTTTTTTCGGGAGAGATCACTCGCTTATTTGAGCTGAAGCAAAAAAATCCAAAAGCACGATTCCGCTGAAAGGAATCTCACTTTTGGATTTATTGTGGCGGAGAGGATGCGACTCGAACGCACAATGCCTTGCGGCACACCACATTTCCAATGTGGCTCCTTACCATTAGAATACCTCTCCGTATGGCATTCAAGCCCGCTGCCGGGCTGGCGACTATGTTATTATAGCGAAACTTATTACAAAAATCAAGTCTATTTTTCAATATCGGGCAAAAATTTTTTATTTGTTTTTGTCTTTTTTGAAAACGCAGAGTATTTTATTCGCCATGCGGATATACAATTGATTTTATAATTAGGAAGTCCGGTTCCATTTTTATCTTGATATGAGAAAATCATTTTTCCGTGAGTGGCCCCATAAGGGAATTCTTTTGATCGGTTCGCTCCTCAGACCGAGCGTTTCGTCTTTTATTCCGAAAGGATAGGGCGGCTTTCCGGTGCGGCTTCACTGCGGGATAATTTCATTTATCGTCAGCCTGCCCCTCAGGCCGTGGCGGCCCTTCCTTTCTTGACGAAAAGAAAGGAAGCAAATGCGTAAGGGAGGTTGTATTGCCCGCAGATAAGCGATGAAAAATAAATGCGGCAAAGCCGCACAAAATAACACCCGCAAAAGGAGTTCGAGAAAAGAACCTGTTCTTCTGCCCCAAAATATGCTATTATAACCGCAGAGAAGTTTGTGGTGCGGGTCTTTCCTTTGAAACAATATTGTAACGGCGCTCTGCGTCAGTAATAACGAAAATCATACGAGCCCTCCTACCGTCCGGGTTTTTTGAAAGCTTGGATGACAGAGGGACGAATCATGAAAAAATCAGGAGGTATGGATGGAATGGAACGAATCGAAATTGCGAAAGTTCTTGCCGATCCTCAGGAATACGCAGAAAAAACAATTACCGTCTGCGGCTGGGTCAAGAGCATTCGAGATTCCAAAGCGCTTGGGTTTATTGATTTGAACGACGGCAGCAGCTTTGCGGGGCTTCAGATTGTGTTTGAGGCGCAGAAGGTTGAAAACTTTGCGGAGATCGCAAAGCAGAACGTGGGTGCGGCGCTCTGTGTGACCGGTACGCTGGTGCCGACGCCGCAGGCAAAGCAGCCCTGTGAGCTGCACGCGGCGCTGATTGCGGTGGAGGCGCCCTCAGCGCCCGAATATCCCCTGCAAAAGAAACGCCATTCCGTGGAATATCTGCGTACCATCGCGCATCTGCGCCCGCGCACCAATCTGTTCAGCGCTGTGTTTCGCGTGCGCTCTGTCGCGGCCTTTGCCATTCACCGCTTCTTTCAGGAGCGCGGCTTTGTCTACGCCAATACCCCGCTGATCACCGCCAGCGACTGCGAGGGGGCGGGGGAGATGTTCCATGTCACCACGCTCGATCCGCTCAATCCGCCCCTGTGTGAGGACGGCTCCGTGGATTACCGCGAGGACTTCTTCCAGCGCCACACCTCGCTGACCGTGTCCGGCCAGCTGGAGGGGGAATGCATGGCGCTGGCGTTCGGCAAAATATATATCTTCGGCCCCACCTTCCGCGCCGAAAAATCGTATACGGCGCGCCACGCGGCGGAGTTTTGGATGGTTGAGCCGGAAATCGCGTTTGCCGATCTTTCGGACGATATGCGCCTGGCGGAGGACATGCTCCGCTATGTGATTCGTTCTGTGATGGATTCCTGCCCGCAGGAGCTGGACTTTTTCAACCGTTTTGTCGATACCGCCCTCTTGGAGCGCCTGCGCCATGTGGCGGAATCGGACTTTGCCCATGTGACGTACACACAGGCGGTGGAACTGCTCGAGCGCGAAAACAGCCGGTTTGAATACCCCGTTTCGTGGGGCTGCGACCTGCAGACCGAGCATGAGCGGTACCTGACCGAGCAGGTGTTCGGCAAACCGCTTTTCGTCACGGATTACCCGAAGGAGATCAAGGCGTTCTACATGCGCCTGAACGACGACGACAAAACCGTGGCTGCCATGGATCTGCTCGTGCCCGGCATCGGCGAGATCATCGGCGGAAGCCAGAGAGAGGAACGGCTAGAGCTTTTGCAGCGCCGCATGCGCGAAACGGGACTTTCCGAGGAGGAATACTGGTGGTATCTCGATCTGCGCCGCTACGGCGGGGCCAAACACGCGGGTTTTGGCCTGGGCTTTGAGCGTCTGGTGATGTATTTGACCGGCGTCTCCAATATCAGGGATGTTCTTCCCTTCCCGCGCACCACCGGTTCCGCGGAGTTTTAATACGAACGCTCTATAATGTTAGAGTGAAAAAAGTTATGCCCCTTCTGTCTTTAATGGAAGGGGCATAACTGTGTGATTCATTATTTTTACACAAGCTCAATATGAGAAGGAAAGTTCCCGAAAAAAGCAATTTGCTCTACTTTTT
>OBWS01000642.1_pt1 | contig 19098 bp, 14 predicted proteins | sample 1495291 | NCBI WGS metagenome assembly OBWS01 (sample SAMEA2580090, study PRJEB22360) | human gut metagenome | biome: human gut; feature: human-associated habitat; material: faeces | place: Denmark | collected 2008/2010 | reverse complement strand
TTAAGCGAACGGCTTTGTGATGCTGTTTGTGCTTCGCGGCCTGCCGATCGGCATGTGGGCGTTCTCCGCACTGCCTGAAATGGTGCTCAAATCCCTGCTGGCGGTTTTCATGATCCTCGTCGCCGCAAACGGAATCCGTCAGGGGATAAACAAAACAAAATCCGCCGACACCATACCGCAGGGCTTTCGCAAATACATACTTTACTTTCTGCTGTTCCTTGGGGGTGTTGTTCACGGTGCTTTTAGCTCGGGCGGCCCGCTGCTGATCATCTATATCACGCGTACCATTCATGAAAAAAGCAGGTTTCGTGCCACCATGTGCTCGTTTTGGTTCAGCCTGAATTTGATTTTGCTGATCCGCTATATTGCAACCGGCGTTTTCACTGGAACAGTTCTGCGCATGAGCCTGATCACTCTGCCGTTTTTGGCGGCCGGTATTCTGCTCGGCACCTGGATTCATCAAAAAATTCCGAACCGGCACTTTCTGCTTATGGTATATATCATATTGCTTTTGTCGGGCTGTTTTATGGCCTACTCCTCTCTGCCGGCACTGATCGCCGGGTGAACAAAGAAAGTGAGGCACAAATCATGCAAGCCTGTTGGAATCATACCTCCTGGATTCTGCGTCATAACGATACCATTCTGCTCGAGTCCTCGCCGCAGCGGCCGATGATCTATGTGGGTGTCGGGCAGGAAAGCGTTGAGATGTACCGCGGCAATTTCAAAATAGAGGATTACTTATTGGAACGAATGCCGCTTCGCGTCACCGTGGCAGAAGAAACAGATTCCGGATGGACACTGGATTTGGAAGGGCGGCTTCGCGTTCAGGTGATGCTTCAGGGCGAGCTTGTGGAGCTGTCTTTTGAACAGCTCGATCCGGCCATCAACCGTTTTTGGCTGCGTGTGTGCGCCGACGCAGACGAATCCTGCTACGGCTGCGGCGAGCAGATGTCTTATCTGAATCTGCGCGGCCGGCACTTTCCCCTGTGGACGTCTGAGCCCGGCGTGGGACGCGACAAAACAACCTATATCACCTGGCGCTCCGACGTGGAGAACAAGGCCGGGGGCGACTATTACAACACCAACTACCCGCAGCCCACCTACGTTTCGTCCCAGAAATACTACCTGCACGCGGACTGTACCGCCTACGCAGATTTCGACTTTCGGAACGCGCTGTTCCACGAGCTGCAGTTCTGGGCGGTGCCAAGCCGCGTTCGCATTGAAGCCGCCGACAGCTGGGAGAACCTGCTGTATCTGCTCAGCGAATTCTTCGGCCGCCAGCCGCTGCTGCCCGACTGGATTTACAACGGCGTGATTCTCGGCGTGCAGGGCGGCACCGAACGCGTCTTTTCCCTTGCGGAGCGCACTTTGCAAAGCGGCGTTCCCCTGGCCGGAATCTGGTGCCAGGACTGGGCTGGGAAGCGCGAAACCTCGTTTGGCAGACGGCTGCAGTGGGACTGGAAGCTCAATGAGAAGATGTACCCCGGCCTGCCGGAAAAAATCCGCGAATACAAGGAGCGCGGCATCCGTTTTCTGGCTTACAACAACGGATATCTGGTGAACGATGGCGAGCTGTATCAGGAAGCAAAAGCAAAGGGCTATCTCGCTCTTGCCGCGGATGGCAGTGATTATCTGGTGGATTTTGGCGAGTTTTACTGCGGCGTAGTCGACCTGACAAATCCCGAAGCCTTTGAGTGGTACAAAGACTGTATCAAAAAACAGATTCTGGCTCTGGGAATCGACGGCTGGATGGCCGATTTCGGGGAATATCTGCCCACCGACGTCAAACTGTTCAACGGCGTTTCCCCCATGCTGGAGCATAATCACTGGCCCGCTCTTTGGGCGCGCTGCAATTATGAGGCGGTCGCGGAAAGCGGAAAGCTCGGCGAAGCCGTGTTCTTTATGCGCGCCGGAGCCACAGGCTCGCAAAAATACTGCCCGCTGCTCTGGGCCGGGGATCAATCCGTGGATTTCAGCAGGCACGACGGCCTTGGCACCACAATCACGGCCGCATTGAGCGCGGGAATGTGCGGCTGCGGGCTCAGCCACAGCGACATCGGCGGTTACACATCGCTGTTCGGCAATCGGCGCACCAAGGAGCTGTTCCTTCGCTGGGCGGAGATGGCGGTGTTCACCCCCGTGATGCGAACACACGAGGGCAACCGCCCCGATGAAAATTTTCAGGTATATGACGACGAGGACGCACTCCGGCAATTCGCCCGGCTTGCCAAAATCCATGTGGCGCTGAAGCCTTACCTCACACAGCTTGTGGAGGAAAACGCGGCGCGCGGCCTGCCTGTACAGCGCCCGCTGTTCGTGCATTATCCAGAAGATCGCGCGGCCTATCAAATCCAGACGGAGTATCTGTTCGGCCGCGAGCTTCTCGTCGCCCCGGTTCTGAAAAAAGAGGCCTGCAAATGGCGGGTATACCTGCCGCAGGACAGCTGGGTGCATTTGTGGAGTAATACGGAGTTCGGCGGCGGAGAGCATCTTGTTGACGCGCCGATAGGCTGCCCGCCCGTGTTTTATCGAAAAGAAAGTGAGTACAAGCGCTTGTTCCGCGGGCTGGCAGAGCTGTAATGCAGCATTCACAAGCCGGTACGAAGTGATTTTTCCCGGGAAAAAGTCTGCGGGGGAACGGTACAATCCGCGGGCACGAAGCATCTATCGCGCACAATCGCAAGGACCAACGAAAGGTGGAATTGTTATGTCGGAATATCAGGTGGCCTATTTGCCCATTGGGGTGCCCACGTTTCATCTGGAAAGCGCTCAATCCGAATTTGAAAAATCAGTCGGACTGCTCACTTCTTTATCGACTCAGGTGGTATGCCCGCAGAACATGCTGCTGACGATCGAGGAGCTGAACGCGTTTTTGGATACGATCTCTCCCCAGCTTTTGATCATCCAGAATATCACCTTTGCCAATGCGGCCTACGCAAGCCAAATTCGCTGTCGCTTCTCCTGCCCCACCCTGCTGTGGACGCTGCGGGAACCGGTGATCGACGGCGGGCGGCTGCGCCTGAATTCTTTAACGGGCGCCTATTCCGCCGCAAACGCCATGCGCGCACTGGGCGACGATCGATTTTCATATGTATTCGGCGCGCCCGAGGAGGAAGCGGTAATTCATCAAATCCGCGCGTTCCTGCGTGCCGGGAAGGTTTACCACAAGCTCCACTCGCTGAAAATGGCGGCGGTGGGCCATACGCCCCAGGGCTTCGGCTTTGGCCGCGCACTCGATTCGGAGCTGCTGCACACCTTTGGCGTTACACTCGAATCCATTGAAACGCGCGAGCTGATGGAAAAGGCCGTGAGCTACACGGAGGAAGAATGCGCTGACTGCCGCAAAGCCGCCGAGCAGGCCATGGTGGGGCTGGAAAACACGCCCGCCCAAAACCGCGACGCATTTGTGCGGCTGTACAAGGCCTATGACGACTATGTAAAAGCAAACGGGATCGGCGCGCTTTCTTCGCGCTGCTGGCCGGATTTTTTTACCGCCTATGGCACGCCGGTATGCTCCGTTCTGGCGATGCTGAACGACAATCTGGTTGCCGCCAGCTGTGAATCGGATGTTTACGGCGCGCTGTCGATGTACATCGGCACCCAGCTGACCGGTCTGCCGACCTTTTTCGGCGATCCCGTTTCTCTGGATGAAGCGGAAAACACCATTACATACTGGCACTGCGGCACTGCCGCCTGCTCTTTGGCCCGCACGGACACCGGCGCGCAGGTAGGGGTTCACCCGAACCGGAAGATCGGCCCCACGATGGAATTCGGATGCAGGCCGGCAGAGCAGGCAACGGTTTTTCGCGTGGGCCGAAAACCGGACGGAACCTTCCGGCTGTTGATTCTGCCGGGCCGCGCGCTTGATAAGCCAAAGCAGTTCTGCGGAACCTCTGTGGTGGTACAGCCGAAGGCCGACGCTCTGCGTGTGGTGGAAAGCAGTGTAAAAGCCGGTTGGGAGCCGCACTTTACCGTGATTTACGGAGATGTAAAAGACGAGCTGCTGGTGCTGGCCGATATGCTCCGACTTGAAGCAGAAGTATATGAATAAAGCGTCTTTCGATTTAAAAAAGAACAGCAGAAAGCGGTCAGGGCGAATGCCTTGACCGCTTTCTGCTGTGATAGAGTCTGAATTCAACAGAGTACTTCTGAACTTATGTTGCGGAGAGCATTTTGAGGTATCAGCGATTTCCCCCACGCTGGAACAAATCTTCCATTCCGACAAAGACCTCCGCCGTCATCGTAATCCCCAGCTTATAGCAATGCTATAATATTTACGCAGCATATGCTTTCAGGCATTGTTGGTTGGGGGAAGCGGTGCCTTGCTTTGTGGGTTGGACGCCGCTTCCTTTTATTTTTCTTTGAGGTTACACAAGTTGGAATAGATCAGCTTAATACCAGCCCGTATCACCTCTGACTTCGACATCTTTGTCATTTTACAGCAGTAGTCAAGTGTTTCCAGTTCTTTGTTCGTCATCCTCGTTTCCACTTTTTGCTGCCGTGCATTACCAGACGGGGGCCGACCTGTGCGTGGACTCAAATCATCACCTCGCTTATTGTCCTGACAATAAGTCAATATAATTTTGAAAACTGTCTGCTGACACAAAGCCCCCTGCATTCTTACATAAAGAATGCAGGGGGCTTGACATTCGTAAAAACAAAGCGCCGCCCCGGCGCAAATGGTGCCGGGGCGGCAAAAATGAGTGAGAAATACGGATTAGAACAACCCGGAAATGCGGCCGTTTTCATCCACATCGATGTTCTCGGACGACGGCTTCTTCGGCAAGCCGGGCATCGTCATCACGTCGCCGGTGAGAGCGACGATGAATCCGGCGCCCGCGGATACCTTCAGGTTCCTGACGGCGATCTCGAAGCCTTCGGGAGCGCCCAGAGTCTTCGCGTCATCGGTAAAGCTGTACTGTGTTTTCGCCATGCAGATCGGCAGATTGCCAAAGCCAAGCTGCTCGAGCTGCTGCGCCTGCTTCACGGCCGGGCCGGTCAGTACGGCGCGGCTGCCGTGGTACACTCTCTGCACAATCGCGTTGAGCTTCTCTTTGATCGACAGCTCGGCATCGTACACATAGCTGAAGTTGTTCGGGGCCTCGCACAGACGAATGACCTCTTCCGCCAGCTCTACGGCGCCGGCGCCGCCCTTTGCCCAAACCTCGCTGAGGGCAACCTCAACGCCCAGATCTTTGCACTTGCTGCGGATCAGGTTCAGCTCGGCTTCGGTATCGGTGGGGAAACGGTTGATGGCGACCACGCAGGGCAGGCCGTACACCTTTGTGACGTTCTCCACATGGCGGAGCAGGTTGGGCATGCCCTTCTCCAGCGCCTCCAGATTTTCGTTGTTCAGGTCAGGCTTTGCAACGCCGCCGTGATGCTTGAGCGCACGGGCTGTTGCTACGATGACAACCGCACTGGGAGCAATGCCCGCCATGCGGCATTTGATATCGAGGAATTTCTCCGCGCCCAGGTCGGCGCCGAAGCCTGCCTCCGTAACGGCATAATCGCTCAGCTTGAGCGCCATGCGGGTCGCCATGAGGGAGTTGCAGCCGTGGGCAATGTTCGCGAACGGGCCGCCGTGGATGAAGGCCGGGGTGCCTTCCAAAGTCTGCACCAGATTCGGCTTGATCGCGTCCTTGAGCAGAGCGCACATCGCGCCCTCTGCCTTGAGCTGAGCCGCGGTGACGGGCTCTTCGTTGTAAGTGTAGCCGACGATCATTTTGCCAAGGCGCTCTTTCATGTCGCTGATGGAAGAGGACAGGCACAGAACCGCCATGATCTCGGAGGCAACGGTGATGTCGTAGCCGTCTTCACGGGTAACGCCGTTGGTACGCGGGCCAAGGCCGTTCACAATGCTGCGCAGCTGGCGGTCATTCATATCGACAACGCGCTTCCAGGTAATGCGCTTGGGGTCGATGCGCAGCTCGTTGCCCTGATAAATGTGGTTATCCAGCAGAGCGGCCAGCAGGTTGTTCGCCGCGCCGATCGCATGGAAATCTCCGGTAAAGTGCAGATTGATGTCCTCCATCGGTACTACCTGGGCATATCCGCCGCCGGCCGCGCCGCCCTTTACGCCGAATACCGGGCCAAGGGAGGGTTCGCGCAGAGCGACAATCGCCTTTTTGCCGATTCGGCGCAGGCCGTCGGTCAGGCCGACGCTCGTGGTGGTCTTTCCCTCACCCGCGGGAGTCGGGTTGATCGCCGTGACCAAAATCAGTTTGCCGTCCGGTTTGTCCGCCAGATCGCTCAGGAGCTTATAGTCCACCTTTGCCTTGCCCCGTCCGTACACCTCCAGATATTTCTCGTCGATGCCCGCGGTCTTTGCGATGTCCCGAATGTCTTTTGCTTCGTATTGCTGTGCAATTTCAATATCAGATAAAAAGCCCATTGTTACAATTCCTCCTGATCCATTTATGAATTCGGCCCCCGAACGCCGTCATAGCCGCCACACACGGCCTGCCGGGCGTTTGAAACCACTCTTTATTCCAAAATACCACACCGAATTCCTCGTTACAATAACCAAATGACCGCAAAACGTCCAATTTGACGATAATAAGACGAAAAGCCATAGGGATTCCAGACGCTAAAACCGTCAAAAACCCAGCGGACATCCCGTTTTTAAGAGAAACCGAGGTATTTCAAACGAACTGCTCCGGCTCTTTCCTTACGTCGAAAACAAAAGGCTCATGTTCAGAAATCCGCGCCAAAAAGGACGAATACAGCCAAACGGGCAAGTTCCGGGGGTGGAAACGTACTCATTTTCAATCGATGGGAACGCGAATGTCAGGAAAGAAAAGACACCTGCGCCACCATCAGCCGAACGGGGGAATCCCCCTTGTTCCGAATTTTCACAGCTACGGTGGGCGCGCCGGCCTCCGTTTGCAGACGGGCTGCGTCGCGCGGTGAAAGAGCGACGGTCTCCCCTCCTGCACCGAGCTCAGCGGCTCCCTGCACACACCAGCACAGCAGAACGCTGCGGCCCGGTTCGCCGCTTTGGCAGCAGAATTCCGCCGTCTGCCCCACGCCGACAATCAACGCAAACGCATTGCCCCGGCAGACGCCCTTTCGGGTCATCAGATTATAATCCACAACCTTTCCGCGGCTGCGGGTCTCCCACGCGCCGTCAAACGCGGCGCATTCCAGCTCCCGCAGAATTACCGGCGTTTCGCTTCCCTTATAAAAAAGGGAAAGCTCCCCCTCTACCGGCGCGATGATCCGGTCGTAATCCGGCAGAGAGGTAAAGTTTGATTCCTCAAGCTCCACCGTGGCTGAGCTCAGCCGAAAATGAAAGCTGCGGTCGGCATACAGCGCGCCGGGCGGGTCGATGGCGATCTGCGTTGTTTTCCCGCCAGACCACTCGCTCACCACAAAATCCTGCGGTGTGATCTTCTCCAGTTTTGTCATTTTGTCCCACTCTCCTTCTGTAAAACAATGTGAATAAAGACGCTTTTCTCACACTATATCCGCTCTCTCGTCTAATAAACGTCACAAAGGAGGGCGTTCCATCGAAAAAGCCGGTTTCGGTGGTTGCACTTGCCGAAATCTTCTATTATGATTGTTTTGTAGCCGATTCCGTTGCCGGATTCCCGTTCTCAGCGCGGATTCATCCACCATAAAAATTTCAACATAGAAACGGAGCCGATCATTATGATGAACAAAATTCTGGAATGTGTACCCAACTTCAGCGAAGGACGCGACCTGGAAAAGGTTGAGAAAATCGTCTCCTCTTTCCGCGGAAAAGAAGATGTAAAGCTGCTGGACTACAGCACCGATAAAGACCACAACCGCTGCGTCGTCACCGTAGTGGGCGAGCCCGAAGCGGTGCGCGACGCAGTGATCGAGGCCATTGGCGTTGCCACCGAGCTGATCGACATGACCAAGCACGAGGGCCAGCACCCCCGCATGGGCGCAACCGACGTGGTTCCCTTCATCCCCGTGCGCAACTGCACCGTAGACGAAGCCAACGAGATCGCCAAACAGGTCGGCGCCGCCATCGCGGAGAAATTCGGCGTGCCGAGCTTCCTGTATGAGAAGTCCGCTACCGCTCCCCACCGCGAGAATCTCTCCGAGATCCGCAAGGGCCAGTTCGAGGGCATGCCCGAGAAGATGAAGGATTCCAAATGGAAGCCCGACTTCGGCCCGGATCACATTCATCCCACCGCCGGCGTCACCGCGATAGGCGCCCGTATGCCCCTGGTTGCCTTCAACATTAACCTCGACACCCCCAACCTCGAAATCGCCACCCAGATTGCCCGCAAGGTTCGCTTCATCGGCGGCGGCTTCCGGTTTGTCAAGGCGATGGGCGTTATGCTCGAGGACCGCAACATTGCTCAGGTCTCCATGAATCTGACCGACTACACCAAATCCGCCGTGTACCGCGTATTTGAAACCGTTAAGATGGAAGCCCGCCGTTACGGCGTCAACGTGGTAGGCAGCGAAGTGATCGGCCTGGTTCCCATGGCCGCTCTGATCGACTGCGCAGAGTATTACCTGCAGATCGAGAACTTCAACATGGATCAGGTTCTGGAAACCCGCCTGTAAGCAATCAATTTTGGAGGGAAACATACCAATGGAAATGAAAAATATGACCCTTGAGGTCTTTTGCGCCACTACCGCCTCCAACGAGCCCGCGCCCGGCGGCGGGAGCGTTGCTGCTCTGGCCGGCGCACTGGCCGCCGCCTTGGCGGAAATGGTAGCCCAGCTGACCATCGGCAAAAAAGGCTATGAAGATGCCGCGGACGAAATGAAGGCGATCATCCCTGAGGCTGCGGCGCTGCGCGCGGAGCTTCTCGATGAGATCACCCGTGACAGCACCTCCTTCAACGCTTATATGGAAGCGATGACTCTGCCGAAGGACACCGACGAGCAGAAGGAAGTTCGCCGCAGCGCAATGCAGGAGGCTTTGAAAAAGGCCGCCGAGGTGCCGCTGCATGTTGCCGTAACCGCGGCAAAGATTATGCCGATGGCCGCCACTATGGTGAAAAAAGGGAATGCCAACGCCGTAACCGACGGCATGGTGGCCGCGATGATGACCCGCACCGCAGTGCTGGGCGCTCTGCTCAACGTGAAGATCAACCTCGGCTCCATTAAGGACGAAGCGTATGTAGCGGATATGAATGCAAAAATCCACGAGATTGAAACCGCTATCATCCGCGATGAAGCCGCCGTTCTGGCAGCCTCGCCCCTGAAATAGGAAGCGTCTCCTCTCAAAGGCACCGAACAGAAGAAGTGAGCGACAGGAACGGTCTGAGAAATCAGGCCGTTCCTTTTTGCGGTCTTAAAAGCACATCCAATAATCTTACCAGTGGTCTGTAATCTTTTCCGTTTCATACCGATTATCCCCTTTGGCTTCCTCATAGCGCCACCCGGTATCGGTTTTCGCAAGAATCTGGTCGGGATACTGAAGATTCAGCGGAACGTCCGACGGGGAATCATAGAACCCGGTGTAGGAAGAGGATGGAGCCAGACCAAAGCCGCCGCACAGAAACTCGACCACTTTGCTGTCGGAATGATAGACGATCTCCCAAACGCCGGAGACAGAAGCGCCCTCCGCGCTTCCGCGCTCTATAACGGAGGAAGCAACCTCTGTCAGCTGCGCTTCGTTATTTTTCACCCGGGAGACAATGGCCCCTTTGCTGCCGGGATACCAAACCGATACAAGGGAAATGCTGATGAGCAAACAAACCGTAAGAAACAGGATTGGGATCGGATGCCTCCGGATAAAAGCTTTCATCGTGAATTCCACCTCTTGATTTTCCTGTCATTTCCATAGTACCGTTATCATACCACAGACGCGCCGATCGTTCCACCCTCAAAAAGCCTGCGCGGTCTGTGATCGTTTTGACGCAAAACGCTGCCGTCAGGCAAATTTTCGACGCATAAAATCAACCAAAGTTGTTTCTAAAAACAAAAAACAAGGCTCTTGCTCCTTTCCTTTTTTAAGAGTGCAAACTAGCAAAGAAGAAAGGAACCGTTCCATATTTTGATAAAAAACCAGCTATATCAGGATTATTTCGGCTCTAAAATGAAATGATGCCCTTTCCTATTTTTCATTTTTTCATATAATCTTTATTTACAGCTCCGAAAGAGCAATATTCAAAACTTGCTTTTGCAGAATATTCTACCCATATCGTCAACTTTCGAGCATATTTTTAATTTTTTTGATAGAATTTGAAATTTTTTCGGGAAAATAAAGCCATTTTCTTATTTTCAAACTATATGGTTCGACGCAGGAAAAATCAGGGAAAAGACACGTTCCCCCAGAAAATCCAGTCAGAATGCGCATTCTATTGTTTGCTAGCAGATTAGCACAGTAAAATTCCATCTTATTTCCGTCTTATTCATAAAAGCAAATTAAGGCTCAACAAAGAGAGACAAGCGCCGTTTTTCTCCCTGATCATAGCGAAAATACTTGCGGCATATAATAAAATAGACGGACAAGTCTCTGGGAATTCCAGAAAAAAACGGCATTTTTCCCCGTTTAGAGGCTTCCCGATATAGCCTTCGATTCACTCAAATTCGCGCGTTTTAAATTGAGTTTAGTACGGTGATTCATTAGCTTGCTACCAAATCATTCAAATAATGAAATAAAGCAAATTTGGAATATTTAAGTCAAAAACACAGGTGTGAAAACCTGCGCTTTTTTCATTCCGTCTAAGAAATAAATCCACCCGGGTTAAGTGGGCAAAAGCCGCATTATATCTGGTTTTTTTAAGGATTTTGAGGCATGAAATTCCACCTGTCAGAATCACAACTTTTTTCTATTGATCAATCTTTTCAATTTTTTCACCTTTGTCCCCTTCTCTTTTGTGTCTTTTCCCCGTAAAATAAGAGTGAGCGTAAATTCGAGGCCAACAATCCGGGGTTCGACTACCCCGAAATCATGATCTTTTTTGATTCATTTTGTCGGTTTTGATGATTTATTCCGGTTTGCGATCGTTTTTACCCAAGTTTGTTCCTTTTTGGTCTGCCTCTGTAATTCAGCAATTTTTGCAGCCTGTTTTTTAGTAAAACCAGAGGATTCACTTAGACGTTTCTTTGACATGCGGCGATGTATAATCTGGTCAAATGATTTGTGTGAGTTGCATTGAAACCAAAATGGTAAAAGGAGATTGTACATTATGAAAACTGTTATTTTGACCGGCCAGGATCTGACCCTGGAAGAATTTGCGCTGGTTTGCCGCGAGGACGTGCCTGTTGCCTTATCGGAGCAGGCAAAACAGAATATCATCGATTCCCGCAAGGTTGTGGACCAGATCGTTGACGAGGATCGCGTTGTATACGGCGTGACCACCGGATTCGGAAAGTTCAGCGACGTCGTCATCAGTTGCGACGAATGCAAGCTGCTGCAGAAGAACCTGATCATTACCCATGCGGTTGGCGCCGGCAATCCGTTCCCGCGCGACGCGGCCCGCGGTATGCTGCTGCTCCGCATCAACAATATGGCAAAGGGCTTTTCCGGCTGCCGTATGGAAGTGGTAGACGTTCTGATTGAAATGCTCAACAAGGGCGTTACCCCTCAGATTCCCGAGAAGGGCTCTTTGGGCGCTTCCGGCGATCTGGCCCCCCTGGCGCACATGGTTCTGCCGATGATCGGCCTCGGCAAGGCGGAGTACAAGGACGAAATTCTCGACGGCGCCGAAGCGATGAAGCGCGCGGGCATCCCCGTTGTGGAGCTGAGCGCAAAAGAGGGTCTGGCCCTGATCAACGGCACTCCCGCAATGACCTCTACCGGAGCTTTGACCGTCTATGACGCTCTGGAGCTGCTGAAGGTTGCCGATGTTGCCGCTGCTTTGAGCTTTGAAGCACACAACGGCGTAATCGATGCCCTTGACGAGCGCATCCATGTGATCCGCTCCCACAAGGGCCAGTTGGACACGGCCAGAATTTTGCTGCAGCTGCTCAGCGGCAGCAAAAACACCACCCATCAGGGCGAGATCCGCGTTCAGGACGCCTACTCCCTGCGCTGTGTGCCGCAGATTCACGGCGCGAGCAAGGACGCCATCAACTTTGTCAAGCAGAAGGTCGAAATCGAGATCAACTCGGTTACTGATAACCCGATTATTTTGAAGGACACCATGGAGGGTATCTCCGGCGGCAACTTCCACGGACAGCCGATGGCGCTTCCCTTTGATTTTCTGGGAATCGCGATCGCGGAGCTTGCGAATGTTTCCGAGCGCCGCATCGAGCGCCTGGTAAACCCCGCGCTGAGCGGCCTGCCCGCCTTTTTGACCAAGGACGGCGGCGTAAACTCCGGCTTTATGATCGTTCAGTACTCCGCCGCTGCTCTGGTTTCTGAAAACAAGGTTCTGGCGCACCCCGCCAGCGTTGACAGCATTCCCTCCTCCGCAAACCAGGAGGATCACGTCAGCATGGGCACCATCGCGGCGCGCAAGGCCCGCGAGATTCTGGGCAACGCCCGCCGTGTTCTGGCAATGGAGCTGATGTGCGCCTGCCAGGCAATCGACATGCGCGGCGACAAGGGCATGGGCGCAGGCACGAAACCCGCCTACGACACCATTCGCTCTCTGGTGAGCAAGCTGGAGGAGGATCGCCCGCTGTATGAGGATATCAACCTGTGCGAAAGCGCCATCATCGACGGCAGCCTGATCTCGCATGTAGAAGAAGGCGCCGCGAAGATCGAGCTGTAATTCATAGAAAGAACAAACCTGAGCGCCGCCGGCAGTTCTGATCCAGCGCGAGAGCATTCCCCGTAGGAGTCCGGAGTTTGGGCGGAGATGGTTCGGCGCACAATGAATTGATTTGGCGCTTCCCAAAACTGTTGTTTTGCTCTTGATGGGTCGCCCGAAAGAACGGGCGGTGTTCGGTTTTTTCTTAACCCCCATGGTTCGTGCGGATAGCTCCCGCGGCGAATGAGATTCACAGCATACACAAAAACGCAACGAAAGGGGAAATGAAACGCACTGTTCACGCTGTGTTTGCTGACCGGCCGCAGCCTTGCGAAAAGGCCCGTGCCGGAGCTGAGAAGGCTTACCTTTTGCTTTCTCGGTTTGTGCTCTGTGAATCCTCATACTGCCAACGGGGCTTGTGGCATAAAGAGGGGATGTTTTCTGTATTGGTTTTACAGTGTTTCCCTTTATTAACAAGAGGAGGTTATTTTATGGTTTTAACAAACCCGGTACTCATTGCCGTAGTTGTACTGCTTATTTTGTGCTTCTTGAGAGTGAACGTTCTGCTGGCTCTGTTTGTCTCTGCCGTTACCGCTGGTCTGGTTGCAGGCATGGACGTTTCGACGACAATGACGACCTTTATCACCGGCATTGGTGAGGACCCCGAAACGGCCCTGTCTTATGTGATGCTGGGCGGTCTGGCCGCCACCATCAGCTACACGGGTGTTTCTGATATTCTGGCGGTTAAAATCGCCAAGCTGGTCAACGGAAAATCACTGGTATTCGTCTTTTTCCTGGGCTTTATTTCCTGCTTCTCGCAGAATCTGATTCCTGTACATATCGCTTTCATCCCGATTCTGATTCCGCCGCTGCTGATCGTTATGAATAAGATGAAGATCGACAGAAGAGCTGTGGCCTGCGCCCTCGCGTTTGGTCTGCGCGCTCCCTATGTCGCTATTCCTGCCGGATTCGGTTTGATTTACCACGGCATCATTTCAAACAACATGAGCAAAAATGGCATGGAAATCGACAAAATGGATGTTTGGCGTTACACCTGGCCCCTCGGCGTTGCCATGCTGGTCGGCTTTGTTCTGGTCGTTTTGTTCTTGTATCGCAAGCCAAGAGAGTACAAGAACGTGGAAGGCTTCGCGGTTGATCTGGATACCGTTGACACCACCATGACCTTTAAGCACTGGGCTGCGGTGATAGCCGCCGTCGTCACCCTGGTGATTCAGCTGGTTTGGGGCTCCCTGCCGCTGGGCGCTCTGGTCGGTTTGGCCATTATGTTTCTCACCAAGGCGGTCAAATGGGCCGACATGGATAAGATCATTGACGAAGGCGTTCAGCTCATGGGCTTCATCGCATTTGTTATGCTGGCCTCCAACGGCTTCAGCGCCGTACTCCGCGACAGCGGCGGCGTTGACCAGCTGATTCAGAGCTCTTTGGGCTTCATCGGCGGCAGCAAGCTGCTCGGTGCGTTCGTCATGATGCTCGTCGGCATGTTCATCGTAATGGGCACCGGTACTTCTTTCGGTACCGTTCCTGTGCTGGCGGTTCTGTATGTACCGCTTTGCGCACAGCTGGGCTTCAGCGTTGGCGCAACCACGCTGCTGATTGCCGCCGCTGCTACCATCGGCGATACCGGCTCCCCTGTTTCCGACACCACACTCGGGCCGACGGCCGGACTCAACGCGGACGGACAGCACGACCACATTTGGGATACCTGCGTACCAACCTTCATCGCATCCGATATTCCAATCTTTATTTTGGCAATCGTTGCTCCCCTCTTGATGTGATCGGGATTCTCAAAACAAACGGAGCGCCGTGGAAATTTCCGCGGCGCTCTTTCTTTATTGGGAAATCCTTTCTCCCCTCGAAAGGCAAGGGGAAACTGAATTTAAACTGCCGTAATCCTAAACGATTTTGAAAGAATTCTTGCAAGAGATTTAAAAGGTGTTATGGTGCGGATAGTTCATCAATCAGGAGAGATTTTTATGACTTATGAAATAGAACCTATATCGGCAGGCCGGGCAATGGCGATGCGGCGCACCGGCCCATACGGCCCGGGCAACCACGCTCTGATGGAACCTTTCAAGGAATGGGTCAGGTCCAATGGCCTGTTCACCGAATCGGCAGTCATTCTGGGGATGTCACAGGAGGACCCCCAGACCACACCGCCGGAACACTGCCGCTGTGACGTCTGGAAAAATATGTGCCGGCAAAGCTGCAAAAGCATCTGTGTGAAATCTGCGTCCCGGTGTGAATGTACTTTTCCGTACAAATCATCCATCAGCAGCCCCGTCCGCAGCGTTCTGTGGACGGGGCTGCTAACAGGGGGATGGTCTCCGCGTTGATGCCGCCGATCACAACCATCGGAAGGCTCACGGCGGAACGGCTTTTTCGAGCGAACACCCTCCAAAATGTCCTCGACCCGCTCTAGCCATTTTTTGAGTCATGCCATCTCTTCCCCTTCGTTTTATTTGCTCTCGGGCATCAGTTCGACGTCGAGCCCCTCAAGAATCCGGTTCATGGTGCGCACGGCGCACATCTTCCCACACATGGAGCAGCTGTGCTGATCCTCCGGCGGGACACTCTCAAAATAAGCCCTTGCCTTCTCCCCGTCGAGCGCGAGCGAAAAGGTTTCTTCCCAGTCCAGCCGCCTCCTGGCTTCGCTGATGCGGTAATCCGCCTCGCGCGCGTGTTTGATCCCTTTAGCGATATCTGCCGCGTGGGCCGCGATTTTGGACGCGATGATGCCCTCCTTCACGTCGGAGAGATCGGGCAGGCGCAGGTGCTCCGCGGGGGTGACATAGCAGAGAAAATCCGCTCCGTTCGCCGCGGCGATCGCCCCGCCGATCGCGGAGGTGATGTGGTCGTACCCGGGGGCGATATCTGTCACCAGCGGCCCGAGCACGTAAAACGGCGCGCCGTGACACAGCCGCTTTTCGAGCTTCATGTTGGCGGCGATCTCATCCATCGCCATGTGGCCGGGGCCCTCTACCAATACCTGCACGCCGCGCTCCCACGCGCGTTTGGTCAGATTGCCAAGCTCCGTCAGTTCGGCGATCTGAGAAGCGTCTGTTGCATCTGCGATACTGCCGGGGCGCAGGGCGTCGCCGAGGCTGATCGTGACGTCGAAATCGTGCAGAATATCAAGCAGCTCGTCGTAATGCTCGTAGAACGGGTTTTCGTTCCCGGTCATTTTCATCCACGCGAACAGCAGCGAGCCGCCGCGCGAAACAATATTCATCTGGCGCCGCTCCCGCATAAAAATCTCCACGGCGCGGCGGTTAAGCCCGGCGTGAATCGTCATAAAATCCACACCCTCCTCCGCGTGGGCGCGCACCACCTTCAGAAAATCCTGCGCCGTGATCTCTTTCAAATCCTTTTCCAAATACCCCACCGCGTCGTAAACCGGCACGGTGCCTATCATGGCGGGGGAGGTTTCGATCAGCTTCTGCCGGAATTCATGTGTCTTGCCGTAGTTGCTCAAATCCATAATGGCTTCGGCCCCGAAGCGTTCGGCAAGGCGAACCTTATCCATCTCGACCCGGTAATCCACACAGTCGCCGGAAACGCCAAGATTGACGTTGATCTTCGTGCGAAGCCCCTTCCCCACACCGTGCGGACGCAGCACCGTATGCCGCACGTTGGCCGGGATGACAACCTGCCCGCCGGCTACCAGCTCCAAAAGCTCCTGCTCCGCCATAGCCTCTTCCTGCGCAACCTGCTGCAGCTCTTTTGTGACAATTCCCTTGCGGGCGGCGTCCATTTGTGTTTGAAATTTCATTTTAGTTCCCCTCTCTTCCCTGTAATCCGTTCTGATAAAGATCGTAAAAATGATGCGTGGGGCCGCAGCCCTTGCCAATCGCGAGCGAATGGCGGATCGCGGCGGTAACATACGCCTTTGCTTCTCGTACCGCATCCCCCATGGGGTAGCCCAGCGCCAGATTGCAGGCGATGGCGGAGGAATACGTACAGCCCGTGCCGTGCGTGTTTTTGGTCTGGATTCGCGTTTCGCTGAATTGGTAAAAGCACTCGCCGTCGAACAGGATATCCAGCGCGTCGCCGTCGGCGTGGCCGCCCTTTACCAGAACGCCCTTCGCCCCCATGGCGTGGATTTTCTTCGCCGCGCGCTCCATATCCTCCGCTGAGTGAATCGCAAGCCCGGTGATCGTTTCCGCTTCGGGAATATTGGGCGTGAGCAGATCGGCCAGCGGCAGGATTTCGCGGATCAGCGTATCCATCGAATCCGGCTGCATCAGGGGGCAGCCGTTTTTTGCCAGCATCACGGGGTCGATCACCACATTGTTCGGGCGGTACTCGCGCAGCTTTTCCGCCACGGCCAGCATACAGTCGGATTTGGAGAGCATGCCGACCTTTACCGCGTCTGTGCCGATGTCCTGAAACACGGCGTCGATCTGCTTCCCGATTATATCGGGCGAAATGTCCTGCACGCCGAGAACCTCGCACGTATTTTCCGCCACCACGGAGACGATCACGCTCATGCCGAAGGTGCCGTGCGCCGCAAAGGTTTTCAGGTCGGCCTGAATTCCCGCGCCGCCGCTGCAATCCGAGCCGGCTATGGTCAAAAGCTTTTTCATAGTAATCCCCTTTCTCTCCTTGAAACAAAAAAGATGCCTGCCGACTTGGCAAGCATCTGTTCGATCGATGTTTTGCTTCCCTACGCCAGTGTTAACTAACAGGTTCAAAGGGTCAGGTTTTACCTTCTCAACTCCGAAGAGTCCCCCCGCAACAGATTCAATTGTGAATGGTCTTTTTCTTTAAAACATCCCTGGAGCTTTCTTTCTCCCGCCTACGGCGGGAGAAAGAAACGGTTGGTTTTATGGATACACCATTTTAAAATGAAACAAAAAAGTGCTTTCCCTTAAGAAGGAAAGCACCGATTGTTCGATCTCTGTTTGCTTCCCTGCGCCAGTGTTAACTGACAGGTTCAAAGGGTCAGGTTTTAACCTTCTCAACTCCGAAGAGTCCCCCCGCAATCTATTCGATTACTCATAACTTAGCACGTATTTTCTTTTGTGTCAATACCAAATGGGAAAATATACAGTCAGCCGATTTGGAATCAGCCCCATACCTCGTTTGCAATTTCACGTACCAGACGCAGCTTTGCCCACTGCTCTTCTTCCGTGACTTTATTGCCCTCTTCGGTAGAAGCAAAGCCGCACTGGGGGCTCAGGCACAGACGATCCAGCGGTACAAACTGCTCTGCCTCGCGGATTCGTTTGATGACTGCTTCCTTATCCTCCAGCTTGGGGGATTTGGATGTAATCAGGCCCAATACAACAAGCTTGTCGCTGCTGACATACTTTAACGGCTCAAAATCGCCGGAACGCTCATCATCGAATTCCAGATAATACGCATGCACATTCTCGTTTGCAAACAGTTCTTCGGCCACGGCGGCATAGCCTCCGCTGGCAGCCCAGGTAGAATGATAGTTGCCGCGGCAAACATGCGTTGTAATGGTCAGATCCTCCGGCAGATTCGCGATCGCAGCGTTATTCAGGCGGATATACAGCTTTTTGAGATCATCCGCACTTGCAGTACCGTTTGTTCTGGTCGCCCAGTATTTTGCGTCGCAGAGCATCCCCCAGGTGCAGTCGTCCAGCTGAAGACTGCGGCAGCCCTCTTGATACAGCGCCAGAATGAAATCGTTATAAGCCTTTGCAAGGTCGCGGTACAGCTCTTCGCGGTCAGGATATACCTGATCCAGATGCTGCTCGTTCTCGCCGCGCACCAGCTCTGCCAGAAACTGAGCCGGAGCGGGGATTGTCTGGCGGGTGAGTACCCTGCCGCCCACTGTCTCTTTTAAAAAGCGGTAGTGTGCGAGAAACGGGTGACTCTGAAACCGGATTTTTCCGCTGACTCTTGCGGAATCTGCGCGGGTTTCTTCCGCGTGGAACAAATAGCCGCGGCTCATCGTAACGTGATCGATGCCGTCAAATCCCCACATGAAATCCAGATGCCAATAGCTGCGGCGGAATTCACCGTCTGTAATGGACTGTAACCCTACTGCGATTTCTTTTTCCACCAGCTCGCGGATGCAGTCGTCTTCCACCTTTTGAAGTTCTTCTTCGGAAATACTGCCGGCTTCCAACTGCTTTTTGGCCTCTTTCAGGCGTTCCGGTCTTAAAAAGCTGCCTACAATATCTGCGCGAAAGGGCGCATGTTTTCTCTCTGTCAGACTCATATGGAAACTTCCTTTCTCGAATCGGTTGTTATCATTTGCGGTTTTTTATGGTGCAAGTATACCATAGAAATCTGTGTTTGTATAATACATATCTGTTTTGACTTGATATAGTTTCAAACTATATCTTCATCTCACTCTGCTTATTTGTCTTGAATAGAAAGCAATGGTCACAATCAGATTCCTTCTTTCTAAACCGGCAACAAAAAGAATTTGCAAGCCCAAGAAAAGCCCGCCGACGGCGCAAGGCCGTCG
>OBWS01000623.1_pt1 | contig 19436 bp, 18 predicted proteins | sample 1495291 | NCBI WGS metagenome assembly OBWS01 (sample SAMEA2580090, study PRJEB22360) | human gut metagenome | biome: human gut; feature: human-associated habitat; material: faeces | place: Denmark | collected 2008/2010 | reverse complement strand
AGCTGAAAGCTTTCCGGAACCCCCAGCCTAGCTGGGGGTTTTCTGTGCACAAAAAACCACGGGGCATCGCAGCCCCGTGGTTAAAACAAATGTTCAGTGATTTAGTGAGCGCTGGAGGTCACCTGACGACCTGCCGCGCGATCCCAGATAATGGCCAGAACCACCATCACCACTGTTGGCATTAACCACGCCAGACCTTGTTCGGCCAGCGGTAAACGCTGCGCCCAGGACGGTAAGATATCGCTGAATGCAGATGCTTTGATCCCGTCGAGAATACCAAAAAGCAGGCTGATAAACATCGGCGGAGCAATCACGCGGGACGAATTATGCCACCATGAGCGTGTAAAACTTAATACAACCAGTGCGATACACGGCGGATAAATGGCGGTCAGCACCGGTACAGAGATCTGAATCAGCTGACTCAAGCCGAGGTTAGACACCACCATCGAGAAGCCGCCGAGGATAAACACCAGCGTACGATAAGAGAGCGGTACGTACTGGGCGAAGAATTCTGCACAAGCACAGGTCAGGCCAACCGCCGTGACCAGGCAGGCGATGAAGATTAACGCCGCCAGCAGGAAGCTACCGCCGCCGCCAAAGGTATGCTGAACGTAAGCATGCAGGATCGCCGCACCGTTTGCAGACTGATCGACCAGCGACGCGCTGTCTGAACCCAGACGGAACAGCGCCAGGTACAGCAGAGTCAGACCAACACCCGCCATCAGGCCAGCCCAGACGGTATAACGGGTCAGCAGACGCGCTTCGGTAACGCCACGAGAACGCGCCGCGTTAACAATAACGATACCAAACACCATTGCGCCCAGCGTATCCATGGTCAGATAGCCGTTAACGAAGCCGTTAGAAAACGCAGCGTTTTGATAAGCCTCAGTCGCCGTGCTGATAGAACCCGCCGGCCAGACAATCGCGGCAACAGACAGGATGACCAGCGCGATAATTTTCAGCGGCGCAAGGAAGTTGCCCACGGTATCCAGCAGTTTGCCCGGATAGAGCGAAACCAGAATAACGATAGCGAAATAAACCAGGCTGTAGATAAACAGCGGCAGTGCGGAATCACCCGTCAGCGGCGCAATGCCCACTTCAAAAGAAACGGTAGCTGTACGCGGCGTAGCGAAAAGCGGCCCCACCGCCAGGTAACACACCGTTGCCAGCAGTACGCCAGCGACTTTACCGATTGGCGTGCTGAGGCTGTCAACACCGCCGCCAACTTTTGCCAGCGCCACTACCGTTAATACCGGCAGGCCCACGGCAGGAATGAGGGAGGCGGAAGCCGTCCCGCTAAAGCCTGGTTTGCCCCCCCCGCCCCCCCGCCTCCCTCGCCTGCCTGTAAGCCGACCATTGGAGGGAAAATAATGTTACCTGCGCCGACGAACAACGCAAATGTCATAAAGCCCAGAGCGATGATATCGCGCGATCTTAATTGATGGGTCATAAATCATACTGCCTGTGGATGTGGTGTTGTAACGTTAAATTTTTGTGCCAATCCCTGGGGATGATACAGCGGTATATTTAAACAATTTTAGCGGGAAATACTCCCAACCAGGCGCGGCGAAGAATAGTTTTTCGATTTACCGCGTGAATGCAGTCAGTATGACAGCATCTGAAGCGCAATTTAAACGCTTATAACGTTTTAAAGCAAGAAGGGATCTAAAAACCAGAGGTATATAGCGATAAGAAATCACCAAACAGTATAAAACACTATTTCCGTGAAAAAGACATGGCTAATCATGCGAACAAAAAATCACCAACCGTTGTAAAATCTAACGCCCGTATTTTGACTGCAAAGAAAATAAGCCAGCATCGGCTGGCTTATGGCAATAAAAGATGACAAAGGCGGATTAATCGCTGTTTTTGGCAATTAAACGTTCCGGGATAACAAAACTGAAACGTGTTCCTTTTCCTACTGTACTCTCAATATTCAGGCGACTTTCGTGATGATTCACCGCATGTTTCACGATCGCTAACCCTAATCCGCTACCGCCGGTTTGCCGGGAACGCGCTTTATCAACGCGATAAAAACGCTCGGTCAGGCGCGGAATATGCTCCGGTGCAATGCCCGGTCCGTTATCTTCAACGCTAAATTCGGCACCGTGCGGCACTCGCTGCCAGCGTACGGTGATATGCGTGCCTTCCGGCGTATGATTTACGGCGTTATAGACCAGGTTCGAAATCGCACTGCGTAGCTGATCTTCGTTGCCAGACACCTTGAGGCCGTTATCTATCTCAAAGGTAAATGTCTGTTTTTTCTGACTCAGAGTCTGAGCCTCGCGCTCAACAACGCGCAGCATCATTGGCACATCAACCTTTTCATTGAGCAAATGCGTCGGTGCGGCTTCTATTTTCGACAGCGTCAGCAATTGCTTCACCAGCCCTTCCATCCGCTGGGTCTGCTCGCGCATGGTGTGCAACGCTTTTTCACGTACCGCGCCTTCCAGCGGTTGCTCATCCATCATCTCCAGGTAACCCTGTAACACAGTCAATGGCGTACGTAACTCATGGCTCACGTTGGCAAAAAAGTTACGCCGCGCCCCTTCCAGTTGATGCATTTGCGTGACATCACGCGCCACCATCAGCAACTGTTTGTGGGTATAAGGCATGACGCGAATTTCCAGATGCCGCCCGGTGTTGAGCACCAGATTAAGCGGGCGAGAAAAATCACGCGTTTTCAGATATTGCGTAAACTCCGGGTAACGCAGCAAGTTAAGGATGTTCTGCCCGTTATCTTCCGGCCAGCGCAAGCCAAGAATCTGTTGCGCCAGACCGTTGCACCAGAAAATACCGCCCTCTTCCGTGGTCAGCACCACCGCGTCGGGCAGCGACTCCGCGCCGCTACGAAAGCGTTTAATCAGATTGCCCAGTTCGCGGCGGCGTTTTTTATTTCGCAACTGCATCTGGTGTAATCCGTATAGCAGCGGTTCCCAGCTACCACGTCCCGGTGGCGGGGTCATACTACGATCCACCCACAGCCACCATGAAAGGCGCAATAAATTCCAGAAATGCCAGATAAGCAGTCCTGTTACCGATGCCAGCAAAAACCAGGGCAGGTAACCAAAAAATGCACCCAGGATGAAAGCCGGGAGGCAGCAAAGTAGCAGCTCCAGCACCAGCCTTTTCCACGACAGCCGTTCCAGCACGTAAGATACTCCAGTTAAGAAATCATAAGCCCTGCTCTGCGTCCGATGAGCAAGGCGTTAAAAGCGGGTTGAAAAACGATATCCTGTACCGCGCACGGTCTGCACCATGCGGTCATGCCCGCCGGGCTCCAGTGCTTTACGCAGGCGACGAATGTGGACATCGACCGTACGATCTTCCACATACACGTTGGTTCCCCAGACGTGGTTTAACAGCTGCTCGCGGCTGTACACGCGCTCAGGATGCGTCATAAAAAAGTGCAGCAGTTTAAATTCTGTCGGCCCCATCTCCAGTGGCTCTTCGCCCGCCATCACCCGGTGAGATGTCGGGTCGAGGCTTAGCCCCCGCATCTCGATCACCTCTTCCACCGCCATTGGCGAAATACGGCGCATTACCGCTTTGATTCGCGCCACCAGCTCCTTCGGCGAAAACGGCTTGGTGATATAGTCATCCGCGCCGGTTTCAAGGCCGCGCACGCGATCTTCTTCTTCCCCTCTGGCGGTCAACATCACCACTGGAATATCCCGGGTCATCGACTCGCGCTTGAGGTGTTTGATGAACTGGATACCGGAGCCGCCAGGTAACATCCAGTCAAGGAGAATTAAATCCGGCCAGGGTTCATTCAGTTGATTCACAGCACTGTCATAATCTTCCGCTTCGACCGGCTGAAAGCCATTTTGTTCGAGCACGAAGCAGACCATTTCGCGAATTGGTGCTTCATCTTCTACGACCAGAATACGTCTCGCCATGATTTGCCCTGTTGTAATAAATAGGTTGCGATCATTAATGCGACGTCATTATGCGTCAGATTTATGACAGATTTATGAAAAGCTCGTCGCACATATCTTCAGGTTATTGATTTCCGTGGCGCAGAAAAAAGCAAATGGCACATCTGTTTGGGTATAATCGCGCCCATGCTTTTTCGCCAGGGAACCGTTATGCGCATCCTTCACACCTCAGACTGGCATCTCGGCCAGAACTTCTACAGTAAAAGCCGCGAAGCTGAACATCAGGCTTTTCTTGACTGGCTGCTGGAGACAGCACAAACCCATCAGGTGGATATAACCTGAATTGCCGGTGATGTTTTCGATACCGGCTCGCCCCCCAGTTACGCCCGCACGTTATACAACCGTTTTGTTGTCAATTTACAGCAAACTGGCTGTCATCTGGTGGTACTGGCAGGAAACCATGACTCGGTCGCCACGCTGAATGAATCGCGCGATATCATGGCGTTCCTCAATACGACCGTGGTCGCCAGCGCCGGACATGCGCCGCAAATCTTGCCTCGTCGCGACGGGACGCCAGGGGCAGTGCTGTGCCCCATTCCGTTTTTACGCCCACGTGACATTATTACCAGCCAGGCGGGGCTTAACGGTATTGAAAAACAGCAGCATTTGCTGGCGGCTATTACTGATTATTATCAACAACACTATGCCGATGCCTGCAAACTGCGCGGCGCTCAGCCTCTGCCCATCATCGCCACGGGACATTTAACAACTGTGGGTGCCAGTAAAAGTGATGCCGTGCGTGACATCTATATTGGCACGCTGGACGCGTTTCCGGCACAAAACTTTCCGCCAGCCGACTACATCGCGCTTGGGCATATTCACCGCGCGCAGATTATTGGCGGCATGGAACATGTTCGCTATTGCGGCTCCCCCATTCCACTGAGTTTTGATGAATGCGGTAAGAGTAAATATGTCCATCTGGTGACATTTTCAAACGGCAAATTAGAGAGCGTGGAAAACCTGAACGTACCGGTAACGCAACCCATGGCGGTGCTGAAAGGCGATCTGGCGTCGATTACTGAACAGCTGGAACAGTGGCGCGATGTATCACAGGAGCCACCGGTCTGGCTGGATATCGAAATCACTACTGATGAGTATCTGCATGATATTCAGCGCAAAATCCAGGCATTAACCGAATCATTGCCTGTCGAAGTATTGCTGGTACGCCGGAGTCGTGAACAGCGCGAGCGAGTGTTAGCCAGCCAACAGCGTGAAACCCTCAGCGAACTCAGCGTCGAAGAGGTGTTCAATCGCCGTCTGGCACTGGAAGAACTGGATGAATCGCAGCAGCAACGTCTGCAGCATCTTTTCACCACGACGTTGCATACCCTCGCCGGAGAACACGAAGCATGAAAATTCTCAGCCTGCGCCTGAAAAACCTGAACTCATTAAAAGGCGAATGGAAGATTGATTTCACCCGCGAGCCGTTCGCCAGCAACGGGCTGTTTGCCATTACCGGCCCAACCGGTGCGGGGAAAACCACCCTGCTGGACGCCATTTGTCTGGCGCTGTATCACGAAACTCCGCGCCTTTCTAACGTTTCACAATCGCAAAATGATCTCATGACCCGCGATACCGCCGAATGTCTGGCGGAGGTGGAGTTTGAAGTGAAAGGTGAAGCGTATCGCGCGTTCTGGAGCCAGAATCGGGCGCGTAACCAGCCGGACGGTAATTTGCAGGTGCCACGCGTAGAGCTGGCGCGCTGCGCCGATGGCAAAATTCTCGCCGACAAAGTGAAAGATAAGCTGGAACTGACGGCGACGTTAACCGGACTGGATTACGGGCGCTTCACCCGTTCGATGCTGCTTTCGCAGGGGCAATTTGCTGCCTTCCTGAATGCCAAACCCAAAGAACGCGCGGAATTGCTCGAGGAGTTAACTGGCACTGAAATCTACGGGCAAATCTCGGCGATGGTTTTTGAGCAGCACAAATCAGCCCGCACAGAGCTGGAGAAGCTGCAAGCGCAGGCCAGCGGCGTCGCGTTGCTCACGCCAGAACAAGTGCAATCGCTGACAGCGAGTTTGCAGGTACTTACTGACGAAGAAAAACAGTTACTTACCGCGCAGCAGCAAGAACAACAATCACTAAACTGGTTAACGCGTCTGGACGAATTGCAGCAAGAAGCCAGCCGCCGTCAACAGGCCTTGCAACAGGCGTTAGCCGTAGAAGAAAAAGCGCAACCTCAACTGGCGGCGCTCAGTCTGGCACAACCGGCACGAAATCTTCGTCCGCACTGGGAACGCATCGCAGAACACAGCGCGGCGCTGGCGCATACTCGCCAGCAGATTGAAGAAGTAAATACTCGCTTACAGAGCACAATGGCGCTTCGCGCGAGCATTCGCCACCACGCGGCGAAGCAGTCAGCAGAATTACAGCAGCAGCAACAAAGTCTGAATGCCTGGTTACAGGAACACGACCGCTTCCGTCAGTGGAACAACGAACTGGCGGGTTGGCGTGCGCAGTTCTCCCAACAAACCAGCGATCGCGAGCATCTGCGGCAATGGCAGCAACAGTTAACCCATGCAGAGCAAAAACTTAATGCGCTTGCGGCGATCACGTTGACGTTAACCGCCGATGAAGTTGCTAGCGCCCTGGCGCAACATGCTGAGCAACGCCCACTGCGTCAGCGCCTGGTCGCGCTGCATGGACAGATTGTTCCCCAACAAAAACGCCTGGCGCAATTACAGGTCGCTATCCAGAATGTCACGCAAGAACAGACGCAACGTAACGCCGCACTTAACGAAATGCGCCAGCGTTATAAAGAAAAGACGCAGCAACTTGCCGATGTGAAAACCATTTGCGAGCAGGAAGCGCGCATCAAAACGCTGGAAGCTCAACGTGCACAGTTACAGGCGGGTCAGCCTTGTCCACTTTGTGGTTCCACCAGCCACCCGGCGGTCGAGGCGTATCAGGCGCTGGAGCCTGGCGTTAATCAGTCTCGATTACTGGCGCTGGAAAACGAAGTTAAAAAGCTCGGTGAAGAAGGTGCGACGCTACGTGGGCAACTGGACGCCTTAACAAAGCAACTTCAGCGTGATGAAAACGAAGCGCAAAGCCTCCGACAAGATGAGCAAGCACTTACTCAACAATGGCAAGCCGTCACGGCCAGCCTCAATATCACCTTGCAGCCACAGGACGATATTCAACCGTGGCTGGATGCACAAGATGAGCACGAACGCCAGCTGCGGTTACTCAGCCAACGGCATGAATTACAAGGGCAGATTGCCGCGCATAATCAGCAAATTATCCATTATCAACAGCAAATTGAACAACGCCAGCAGCAGCTCTTAACGGCATTGGCGGGTTATGCACTGACATTGCCACAGGAAGATGAAGAAGAGAGCTGGTTGGCGACGCGTCAGCAAGAAGCGCAGAGCTGGCAGCAACGCCAGAACGAATTAACCGCGCTGCAAAACCGTATGCAGCAACTGACGCCGATTCTGGAAACGTTGCCGCAAAGTGATGAACTCCCGCACAGCGAAGAAACTGTAGCGCTGGAAAACTGGCGGCAAGTTCACGAACAATGCCTCGCGTTGCAAAGCCAGCAGCAAACGTTGCAGCAACAGGAGGCTCTGGCAGCGCAAAGTCTGCAAAAAGCCCAGGCGCAGTTTGACACCGCGCTACAGGACAGCATTTTTGACGATCAGCAGGCATTTCTTGCGGCGTTAATGGATGAGCAGACGCTAACGCAGCTGGAACAGCTGAAACAGAATCTGGAAAACCAGCGCCGTCAGGCGCAAACGCTGGTCACTCAGACAGCTGAAACGCTGGCACAGCATCAGCAACACCGACCTGACGGGTTGGCTCTCACTGTGACGGTGGAGCAGATTCAGCAAGAGTTAGCGCAAACTCAGCAAAAGTTGCGTGAAAACACCACCAGTCAGGGCGAGATTCGCCAGCAGCTGAAGCAGGATGCAGACAACCGTCAGCAACAACAAACCTTAATGCAGCAAATTGCTCAAATGACGCAGCAGGTTGAGGACTGGGGATATCTGAATTCGCTAATAGGTTCCAAAGAGGGCGATAAATTCCGCAAGTTTGCCCAGGGGCTGACGCTGGATAATTTAGTCCATCTCGCTAATCAGCAACTTACCCGGCTGCACGGGCGCTATCTGTTACAGCGCAAAGCCAGCGAGGCGCTGGAAGTCGAGGTTGTTGATACCTGGCAGGCAGATGCGGTACGCGACACCCGTACCCTTTCTGGCGGCGAAAGTTTCCTCGTCAGTCTGGCGCTGGCACTGGCGCTTTCAGATCTGGTCAGCCATAAAACGCGTATTGACTCGCTGTTCCTTGATGAAGGTTTTGGCACGCTGGATAGCGAAACGCTGGATACCGCCCTTGATGCGCTGGATGCCCTGAACGCCAGCGGCAAAACCATCGGTGTGATTAGCCACGTAGAAGCGATGAAAGAGCGTATTCCGGTGCAGATCAAAGTGAAAAAGATCAACGGCCTGGGCTACAGCAAACTGGAAAGTATGTTTGCAGTGAAATAACTATTCAGCAGGATAATGAATACAGAGGGGCGAATTATCTCTTGGCCTTGCTGGTCGTTATCCTGCAAGCTATCACTTTATTGGCTAGCCGTTCTGGTGGTTGTGATGGTGGTATGAAAAAAGTCATTTTATCTTTGGCTCTGGGCACGTTTGGTTTGGGGATGGCCGAATTTGGCATTATGGGCGTGCTCACGGAGCTGGCGCATAACGTAGGAATTTCGATTCCTGCTGCCGGGCATATGATCTCGTATTATGCGCTGGGGGTGGTGGTCGGTGCGCCAATCATCGCACTCTTTTCCAGCCGCTACTCACTCAAACATATCTTATTGTTTCTGGTGGCGTTGTGCGTCATTGGCAACGCCATGTTCACGCTCTCTTCGTCTTACCTGATGCTCGCCATTGGTCGACTGGTATCCGGCTTTCCGCATGGCGCATTTTTTGGCGTCGGCGCGATCGTGTTATCAAAAATTATCAAACCCGGCAAAGTCACCGCCGCCGTGGCGGGGATGGTTTCCGGGATGACAGTCGCCAATTTGCTGGGCATTCCGCTGGGAACGTATTTAAGTCAGGAATTTAGCTGGCGTTACACCTTTTTATTGATCGCTGTTTTTAATATTGCGGTGATGGCATCGGTCTATTTTTGGGTGCCGGATATTCGCGACGAGGCGAAAGGGAAGCTACGCGAACAATTTCACTTTTTGCGCAGCCCGGCCCCGTGGTTAATTTTCGCCGCCACCATGTTTGGCAACGCAGGTGTATTTGCCTGGTTCAGCTACGTAAAGCCATACATGATGTTTATTTCCGGTTTTTCGGAAACGGCGATGACTTTTATTATGATGTTAGTTGGGCTAGGGATGGTGCTGGGGAATGTGCTAAGTGGCCGGATTTCAGGACGTTATTCACCACTGCGCATTGCGGCAGTAACTGACTTTATTATTGTGCTGGCACTGCTGATGCTCTTTTTCTTCGGCGGCATGAAAACAACGTCGCTTATTTTTGCATTTATTTGTTGCGCGGGATTATTTGCCCTTTCAGCACCACTGCAAATATTGTTACTGCAAAATGCCAAAGGCGGAGAGTTATTAGGTGCCGCAGGTGGGCAAATAGCGTTTAACCTCGGTAGCGCCGTCGGCGCATATTGCGGTGGTATGATGCTGACGCTGGGGCTGGCATATAATTACGTGGCGCTACCTGCCGCCCTGCTTTCGTTTGCTGCGATGTCGTCGTTGCTGCTGTATGGTCGCTATAAGCGCCAGCAAGCGGCGGATAGTCCGGTGCTGGCGAAACCAGTGGGGTAGATTGCAGTCACGGAGCACGTTGCTTATTGCCGGATGCGGCGTGAACGCCTTATCCGCCCTACGCGGTTCTGGCACATTTTGCAGGCCTGATAAGACGCGGCAAGCGTCGCATCAGGCATGATGAGCCAATTGCCTGGTTTTTTTACTCTTGTGGCCATAACCATGCAGCGCCGCGTACGCCGCTGGAATCACCGTGCTTCGCCTTACGCACCGGCGTTTCACATTCGCCGCCGAAGACAAATTGTTTAATCAACTGCGGAACCGTTTGATATAAACGGTCTACATTGCTCATCCCGCCCCCCAGGACAATCACATCCGGATCGAGAATATTCACGACATGTGCCAGCGATTTTGCCAGCCGCAGCTCGTAGCGACGCAATGCCAGTTCCGCTACCGGATCGCTTTCTTCAACCAGGCGGATAATTTCACTGCCTTTCAGCGCATGTCCGCTCAAACGATGATAATCCGTCGCGAATCCCGTGCCCGAAATAAAGGTTTCAATACAACCTTGTTTACCGCAATAACAAGGGACTTCCTCGCGATAACGCAGTTCGTCTTCGTCCATCCACGGTAGCGGATTGTGTCCCCACTCACCTGCCGTGCCATTGCCGCCGATATGCGCCCGCCCATTGAATGCCACGCCCGCGCCGCATCCCGTGCCGATAATCACGGCAAATACCGTCTGCGCTCCCGCTGCCGCGCCATCTACTGCTTCTGAAACCGCCAGACAGTTGGCGTCATTTGCCAGCCGCACTTCCCGCTGCAACCGCGCGCTTAAGTCTTTATCGAATGGCTGACCGTTGAGCCAGGTTGAATTGGCATTCTTCACCACGCCGGTGTAAGGCGAAATTGAGCCAGGAATGCCCATACCTACCGTTCCGCGCAGCCCTGTCGCCTGCTCCGCCATATCAACCAACGTGGCGATCGTTTCAATAGTCTGCCGGTAATCATCACGCGGCGTGGGCAGACGATGGCGGTACAACTGCTCCCCTGCATCGCCCAGTGCAATCACTTCAGTTTTGGTGCCGCCTAAATCGATACCTATACGCACGGTACTCTCCTTATTTTTTTCAATATCAATAGCGTAGAGACGGACAACCGGATTGGCAATGCAAGCCCGCCGACAATTCGTTATCATGCCCGCTAAATTTAACGACAAGGCCGTGGAAATTATCATGCTGTGGTTCAAAAATTTAATGGTTTACCGTCTTAGCCGCGAGATTTCGCTGCGTGCAGAAGAGATGGAAAAACAGCTAGCCTCGATGGCATTTACCCCATGCGGCAGCCAGGACATGGCAAAGATGGGCTGGGTTCCTCCGATGGGATCGCACAGCGATGCGTTAACGCACGTTGCCAATGGTCAAATTGTTATCTGCGCGCGCAAAGAAGAAAAAATCCTCCCGTCTCCGGTGATTAAACAGGCGCTGGAAGCGAAAATCGCCAAACTGGAAGCGGAACAGGCGCGTAAGCTGAAGAAAACCGAAAAAGATTCGCTGAAAGACGAAGTGCTGCATTCTCTGCTGCCGCGTGCTTTCAGCCGTTTTAGCCAGACAATGATGTGGATCGACACGGTTAACGGTTTGATTATGGTGGACTGCGCCAGTGCCAAAAAAGCGGAAGATACGCTGGCATTACTGCGTAAAAGCCTGGGGTCGTTACCGGTTGTACCATTGAGCATGGAAAATCCGATTGAACTGACGCTGACCGAATGGGTACGCTCCGGCAGCACAGCACAGGGCTTCCAGCTGCTTGATGAAGCCGAGCTGAAATCACTGCTGGAAGATGGCGGCGTGATCCGCGCGAAGAAACAAGATCTGACCAGCGAAGAGATCACCAACCACATTGAAGCCGGAAAAGTGGTGACTAAACTGGCGCTCGACTGGCAGCAGCGCATTCAGTTTGTGATGTGCGACGATGGTTCGCTCAAGCGTCTGAAGTTCTGCGACGAGCTGCGCGATCAAAACGAAGATATCGACCGTGAAGATTTCGCCCAGCGTTTTGATGCCGATTTCATCCTGATGACTGGTGAACTGGCAGCGTTAATTCAAAACCTGATTGAAGGATTAGGTGGCGAAGCACAACGTTAATTGCTGATTTACCTTTAATGCCGGATGCGACGCCTGCCGCGTCTTATCCGGCGTACGAAGCTACACCAGGCATATAATTATTCGCTACGGCGGGCAATAATTTTTAGCGCAGCAATATTATGCGTTTTACGCTGTAACTTGCTCCAGGGGCGTTGTGTCATTGTTTTTCCTCAAGCCGGTGACGCGCTTCACTACGAATTTTCCGCGTTGCCCCGGTTTTCACTAAATCCCGTAACTGCGAAAGAGCGGGTTGATCGACAAATAAAAGTAATGATGGCTCCTCTTTTAGCCACACCGTTTTCACATCGGCAGCCAGCTGTGGATTATTAATAGCCAGCGACCGATCCTGAGACTCCGTCAATGTCGTTAACAACATCGGGGTATGTGCGTTGCGCAATGCCGTTTGGCGCAAATGATCATTGCGACTTTGCAGCAATGCACGCCACCATTCATCATCTGATTTATCTTTTATCGTCGCCAGTTCCGCAACAATATCTGGAGATCTTCGCTGATATTTATATCAACCTTGATGAATTATGAATATATCGGAAATCGAAAAAATCCCAGCAAAGGAAATATTATTATGGGTTAAAGAGAGGACATTTCAGATAAATGCCCTCCCGTTCAAGGGGAAGGCGAGGAATTACAGATAGCGGCACAGATAAGAGGTGGGTTCGGCAACTTGCAGATGAAACTCGCTGTGACCGGGAACATTAAACACCGAACCGGCTTCATACACTTGCCAGTCGGTCGCGTCAGGCAGTAACACATTCAGCGCGCCACTGATTACCGTCATCTCTTCAGGCTCAGCGGTGCTGAAGGTGTATTCACCTTCAACCATAACACCCACGCTGGCGCGACCAGTGCTGCTGCTGGAAAAGCCGATCGATTTCACTTTGCCGGAAAAGTACTCATTACTTTGAAGCATAAACTGGCCCTGTCTGGTAGTTGAACATCTACTTCACTATAGGGGCCAGAGGCGCTGGCTGTCACGCAAAATTACATCAGTAATTCCGCAGCCAGCCGTGCAATCAATACGTTAGAGAGCAAAACAGGAACATCGAGCTGTTTTTGCAGTAAATCGCGATGACGCTGGTTAAATCCCAAACAATCCAGCATGATGACATCTGCACCTTTTTCCAGTAATTCTTTTCCGGCATCAATGATTTTTTGTTCCGAATCATGAATGGGGTTACCCAATGAAAATACTGGCGGTTTCTGCAAAATTTGCCATTTTTGCGCCTGAACGGTCAGCAACTCCTCAACCGGAACGATAACCCCCACCTGATGATCTTCAACAATAGAAGAAACCAGCGGAGGCAATATTCGCGACGGCTCAAGAAAGATCGTATTACGCGCAGTCATACTACTAATGTTTGCTGTACTCATTAATAAAATGACGTCATAACCCTGATTATCGAGCACTTCAACCACACCTTGCAGGTCACGCTCCACTTTGCGACGCGAAACATGGGCCAGCTGGTTGTCATTTAATAATGTGAGAATTGTGTCTTCGCCTGCTTCTGGCGCGTACTCCGCCATCACTTCTTCGCGGCTTAACTTCCCCAGCAGGCTATGATGGGAAATATTATCTTCGTCAATGTATTCTGTCAGGAGCGGCAAAACTTCCTGCATAGGTACAATGCCGATGGTCAGGATCGCCAACGACGCACTCATTGTTCTTCCACCTTACTTTTATTTCGTCGTTAATTACCGGGCAAGCGCTAAGCACCACTGCTGACACTTACCTGTGCTACAAATGACAAAAAGCGTAGCAGCAGACCTGCACGGCATAATGTAAAGATTCCAAATGATTCCAGTAATGGATTGTTATTGTTTAATATTCTAATTATTTGAAAAACATGAATTGTGAAAAATGTGACGCAGATCCCTTGTGGCGGCACTCAGAATCCCTTCCGAGCAGTCTGATGCGGTCACTCTTTGTCAGGGTCCTCATAGCGTTTTTTCGCATCCATCGCTTCCTGAGCGGTCGGATGTTCACTGATCAACGAGTCTGGTTTAGGATGATCGGCTCTGAGTTGGTACCAGGTTACCGTCTGTCCTGGTTTTCCTTTTTCAATCGTCACTATATATGCTTCACGAGGATAAGGCGGTTTCGTTGGCATCGTTCTTCCTTATTTCACGGGATGAACGTTAAGTATAGGCGCTCGAAAATCAACAATTGATCGTCTGTGCCAGGGCACTGCGAATTTCAGAAATCACCTGGCTGGGTTCGTTTGTTGCGTCGATGATAATATGCGCAACTTCGCGATAAAGCGCATCGCGTTCTTCCAGCACTTCCTGAACTTCTTCGCTCAGCGGTTTCCCCGTTAAGGTTGGCCGTAAATCTTCTTCCGGTGCAGCTTGCAGTCGGTTAACCAGGACTGATACTGGCGCACACAAATAAACCACGATCCCGTTATTTTGCATAAAGTGACGATTAAATTCCGTCAGGATAATGCCGCCGCCCGTGGCGATAACGGTGGATGGCGCAGTTACCGCTTCCAGCGCCGCCGTTTCTCTGGCGCGGAATCCCGCCCACTCTTCCCTTTCGACGATCTCCGCGACCGTCATATTGAGCTGTGATTGCAACCACTGGTCGGTATCGACAAATCGACGGTTAAGCGAATCGGCAAGGGCCATTCCGACCGTTGTTTTACCACAGCCCCGAGGCCCGATCAGAAAAAGAGGTTGTGTCATCGTGGGTTTTCCCCAATAGGTCGCAATGCGGCGAAAGCCGGTGTCATGAGAATAGCGATCATACCATCAAACTAGTACAATTTCGATTGTAAAGAAAAAATTCCACTTAAAGTGAAAATTTTAATACATCCCTTACTATACCAATAAATTTTCAAGAATGAAGTGTAAATAATATATTACATTCAGCCACGACTACGTTGCACTTCCAGCCACCACTTCTCCAGCTCCGCGGCAAAGGCCTGGCGGTCACGTTGTGAAAGGCTATCTGGTCCGCCGGTCTGGATCCCACTGGCACGTAAGGTATCCATAAAATCGCGCATCGTCAGGCGCTCACGAATGGTCGCTGGCGTGTAACGTTCGCCGCGCGGATTAAGCGCCGCAGCGCCTTTCTCGATGGCTTCAGCAGCCAAAGGTATATCTGCGGTGATCACCAAATCGCCCGCTTCACACTGCCGGACAATTTCGTTATCGGCAACGTCGAAACCTGCCGCGACGCGCAGCGTACGAATAAATCGCGATGGCGGCACGCGTAAACTCTGATTTGCTACCAGTACCAGCGGCATCTGCATACGTTCCGCCGCGCGATACAAAATCTCTTTAATTACATTGGGACACGCGTCGGCATCCACCCAAATTGTCATAAAGTCATCCTTTGTTGGGTAATCCTCTATTGTGTCGCGCTTTTGCCTTCCGGCATAGTTCTGTTTATGCTTCTGCCAGCGATTATCAAAACAATGAATTTCACGGCAGGAGTGAGGCAATGGAAAAGAAAATCGGTTTTATTGGCTGCGGCAATATGGGAAAAGCCATTCTCGGCGGTCTGATTGCCAGCGGTCAGGTGCTTCCAGGGCAAATCTGGGTATATACCCCCTCCCCGGATAAAGTCGCCGCCCTGCATGACCAGTTCGGCATCAACGCCGCAGAATCGGCGCAAGAAGTGGCGCAAATCGCCGACATCATTTTTGCCGCCGTTAAACCAGGCGTCATGATTAAAGTGCTTAGCGAAATCACCTCCAGCCTGAATAAAGACTCTCTGGTCGTTTCTATTGCAGCAGGTGTCACGCTCGACCAGCTTGCCCGTGCGCTGGGCCATGACCGGAAAATTATCCGCGCCATGCCGAACACTCCCGCGCTGGTTAATGCCGGGATGACCTCCGTAACGCCAAACGCGCTGGTAACCCCAGAAGATACCGCTGATGTGCTGAATATTTTCCGCTGCTTTGGCGAAGCGGAAGTAATTGCTGAGCCGATGATCCACCCGGTGGTCGGTGTGAGCGGTTCTTCGCCAGCCTACGTCTTTATGTTTATCGAAGCGATGGCCGACGCCGCCGTGCTGGGCGGGATGCCTCGCGCCCAGGCGTATAAATTTGCCGCTCAGGCGGTAATGGGTTCCGCAAAAATGGTGCTGGAAACGGGAGAACATCCGGGGGCACTGAAAGATATGGTCTGCTCACCGGGAGGCACCACCATTGAGGCGGTACGCGTACTGGAAGAGAAAGGCTTCCGTGCCGCAGTGATCGAAGCGATGACGAAGTGTATGGAAAAATCAGAAAAACTCAGTAAATCCTGATGACTTTTGCCGGACGTCAGGCCGCCACTTCGGTGCGGTTACGTCCGGCTTTCTTTGCTTTGTAGAGCGCCAAATCTGCCGATTTCAACCACTCGCGATAGTGACTCATTTGTGGGTTCAGCGGCGCAACCCCCACACTAATCCGTAACATCACCTGCGGCGTATTCGGCAGGCGTAACGTATTTAATCCTTCATGCACTCGTAACATGGCGGTAATGGCGCTCTCAGCTGGCGTACCGGACATGATTACCGCAAACTCATCGCCGCCAAACCGACCAATCACATCGCTACCGCGCAGGGTTATTTGTAATTGTCGGGTAAGCGCCACAATCGCTTCATCGCCCACATCATGGCCCCAGGTATCGTTGATGCTCTTGAAATGGTCGATATCGATAATCAGTAATGTCGCATCGCGGTTATGCCGCCGACAGTTATCAAATTCATTGCGTAACATAGTTTCCCAATGACGTCGGTTATACACGCCCGTCATACCGTCGCGGGTACTCATGACCTGCAACCTGCGTTTATGTTCCGCCAGTTTAGTCGCCGTCTGGTAGCTGACCCAGCCAAACAGCAGAGGATAAATGACGATAATGGGAAGGGAGAGCCACCATTCCAGCGGCGCACTATTGAACGACACGGTGATGCCCGTCAGTTCAAGGGTGACAAGACAGGAAACCACCATCAATACCAGACCCGCGACAAACAGACGGGGGCCGCCTGCCCCCATCAAATTCAGACACATAATCATCAACATCGCGGTGGAAGGCAGCACGTTTACGCCCATTACGCCTACCCACATTCCCGCTAATACTGCATCGGTTTTTAAGTTGTAAATTTCCCGGCTAAGCGGATCGACGGCCCTGCTCGCTATCTGCCAGGCTAAATGCGGCCAGACGAACGCCCAGCCGACCAACACCAGCCACCACCAGCCCGGCGGCGGGTGCGAAACCAGCGTTGAAGCAATCGGTAAGAACATGCCAGCCAGGCCAACCGCGCGGGGTAGTCTGACGCGACGGGCGAAGCGCAGCCCGGATCGCTGATGTTCGTTTTGAGGAGTTAAAGGAGGTTCCTCCCCATGCGCCGCCGCTTTTTTGAAAAAGTTTTCATCATTCATTATTTTTGGGAACATTCAGAAACAATTTTCCCAAATTATAGAGACGGGGCTAAAGGCAGAAGTATGAAATTTCGGGTGAGCCATTTTCGTAGCTCACCCGTTAGCACTATCAGGTATCAGGCGGCTTTCTTGAGGCAGGCGCTCATAAACTTATTACGATCATCACCTTTCAGAGATTGTTGCGTTGCTTGATTATTACATTCGCGCATCTTTTGCTGCTGTGGCGTCAAACTTTTTTCACCAGGCGCAGACTTGCTGTTCTTCAGGCAATCACTCATGTAGGTCTTACGAGCATCCCCTTTCAACGCCTGCGCCGTCGCCTGCTGATTACAGGAGGTCATACGCTGTTGTTGCGGGGTTAAGGTTCTCTCGGCAGCGCCGACGGTGGTTAAAAAAACCAGACCGAAAAGCAAGGTAACCAGTAATGTTATTTTCATAGCACCATCCCTCTTCATGTTTTAACCATGAGCGTATGCGCCCGTGATCTGCCATTAAGTCTGGTTGCTAACAGCAAAAAAACCACCCGGCAGCGAAAATTCACTGCCGGGCGCGGTTTTATTTCAGCCCCAGGGCGGCTTTCATGGTGTAGAAGAGATCGGTCTGGTCGGTTAGTCCAACAACATTGGCGGCATGCGGGCCATACGCCGCAATACGCAACTGACTGCCGGTATGTTCTTGTGAATCCTCTTCGGAGTTCCCGTAACTCATCACCATCACTGCGCCATCTTTGGTATTTAGTGCCTGGGTGAGGCCCGGCGCTTTGGTGTCCGGCGCGACAATCTGGCTGGCGTGGGCGTGATCAGCGGTGACTATGACCAGCGTGTTGCCATCCTTTTTAGCGAATTCCAGCGCACGTTGTACGGCTTCATCGAGATCGACCGTCTCGCCAATTTGCCCACAAGGATTCGCAGCGTGATCCTGTTTATCGATGGATGCACCTTCAACTTGCAGGAAAAAGCCTTTCTCATTTTTACTCAACAATTCAATGGCTTTGTCGGTCATCTGCGCCAGGGTCGGTACGCTGTCATTACGTTGCGGATTAGGCGTACAGGTAACTGCGGGCTTGTCGATATTGCCGTGGTACGTTGCTTTCGGTCCTAGCCAGCGCACTGGCATATTGCCGTCAGCAAACAGGCCAAGCAGGGGTTTTTGCTGATTCGCTTCCGTCACCGCATTTAGCGATGCAGCATCACTCACCAGCTGATAACCACGCGCCTGTGCCTGTTCACGCAGCGTTTTTCCCTGCCATTCGCCAGCGGTTGCCGTTTCAGCAAAGGTTTTTGCGCCGCCGCCAAGCGTAACATCGGCACGGGCGTTAAGCAGCTGTTCGGTAATCGATCCTCTCCCGCCTTTTTCCAGAGCGTTATCCGGACATTTTTCACTGGTCGCGCTCGGACCGTAGCATTTGCGCGAGGTCACATGCGCCACCAGCGCGGCGGGCGTGGCATCCTGCAACTCTGCGGTAGAAACGTTACCGGTCGCCAGACCTGCGGCTTTTGCCATTTCCAGAATCGTTGGGTGATCTTTTTCGTGAATATCGACGCCCAGCGCACCGTTATAGGTTTTGACACCAGTTGACCAGGCGGTTGCTGATGCAGCCGAGTCGGTAACGTAGTCCGGTTTGCCGGTTTTTTTATTCAGCGCATAGTGTGTGTATTGTCCGGTAAGCGGTAAGGCATCGATACCTTTAAAAAAGCCGCCCGCACCTTCGGCATAATTGCGTGCAGCAGTAATTTCCGAGTCCCCCATCCCATCGCCAATCAGCAAAATAATATTTTTGGCAGGTTTATCGCTAAGAGAATCACGCAGAGCGGCGGTCTGATCACCCGTTAAGCGGCGAGCACCGCCGGGTGCAGTAATATCTCCCTGAGCAGCCCGGTTTTCCAGAACAGGCATTTCTGGTGTCCGGGCTTTTGTCACAGGGGTAAACAGTAACGGTAAGAGTGCCAGTGCAATAGTGCTTTGTTTCACTTTATTTTCTCCATGTACAAATACATTAAAAAATAAAAACAAAGCGACTATAAGTCTCGGCCGTGACAGCTTTATGACAGCTGTTGAAAAGATTAACTTTTTACTGACGAGGATGCTTCAATAACTTCTTTACATAATTGCGCAGCAGCTCCGTATCGTCGTCAGGAATGCTGGCATCGGGCTTTACCTCGTACAGCGCCCCCTCTACCTGATCAATCAACCTTTGTTGGTCATTTTGCGCCATATTGCGAAGCATTGCAGT
>OBWS01000609.1_pt1 | contig 19698 bp, 16 predicted proteins | sample 1495291 | NCBI WGS metagenome assembly OBWS01 (sample SAMEA2580090, study PRJEB22360) | human gut metagenome | biome: human gut; feature: human-associated habitat; material: faeces | place: Denmark | collected 2008/2010 | reverse complement strand
GAGAACATTCCCGTTATAGTCGCAGAAATATCCTTTAAGATAAATAAATGTATCTCCAAAAACTATAAGCCCGTTTCTTAGTAGTTCCAAAGAAACCCTACCTGTATCGGCAATATCACTTACAGTGAATGTTCCAGAATCCACAAGAACATTGTTTTTATTGTAGACTTCTACCTTTATTTTCATGTTAGCCCATGTAAACCCACCTAAGATACTCCCCCAATTATATCTAGGGTCTGCCCAGTAAGGAGTTATTGTAAGCGTCCATCTTACAGCAGTAGAACTTACAGGATTAAGTAACAGTTCATTGTCTATTGTAGGAGGCTTGGCGTTGTGGTCATATCCATCAAAGTCTAATGCCCTGTACCATGTTTTCGGGGCATCATATACTATGGTCTTGTTTACCGAATCATAGATAAGACCCGGAAGATTGGCATTGTTAAAGTCTGGAGTATTGGCTTCCTTAGGTTTTATATAGCTCCATTTGTTAATCTTGCCGTGGGCGTTGGAACAAAGATAACCCAAGTCATAACTACCTACTCCCAGTACGGGAGCTATATCAGCATCTATACCGACAGGTGCGGTAATCACTCCGTTAGAATGGGCCATTGTTACCTCCTTTCTCCAAAGCGGTTATATGACCCAGAACTAGGACAGTCTTGTCCTTTACATCAATAGAAGTAAAACGGGTGTCACCTTCAATAGTGACAGCCCCGCTTACATCATAGTCAGAGGGAATTTGCCGGCAAGCAATCAGCCCCCCCCCTGCTGCCGAGCAGCAGAGATTACCTTTGATTAATACATCCACTTTTTTCATAACTTATTATTTTATTGGTCGGGAGCCACCATGAATATGGAGCTGCCTATGTAACTTGCACTATTAAGACTTACCCACAATTTGGCGTTCTTAGCCTGAACCAATTGTGACGAAACCGATACTGTTATCTCCATTTCCTTGGTAGTGCCAGCAGGAACATCAAAATCGGATATACTGCCATATTGTTCTCCCATTACCAATGGGTCTTTGAAATCCTTATTTATAAAACGTGTCCGCCAAGCATTGTTCCTGAAAGTGATTGTACCTGACGAACTGTTTCTTACTCTTATAGTAACCGTAGTATTTCCAGCTATTGATGGAAGTAGTCCGGCAAGCACGGTAATGCTTACATAAGAAGAAATAATCTCTATTGACTTACTTGATAACAAAGGTATTGAATAGCAGTCATTGGCTACATCAGAAGCGTCCTGCTCAAGAATTGCCGTACAGAGAAAAGGGTAAACATCCCAAGTTCCCGTAGGCATACCATAAGTTATCATTTCCGCCATAGCATACCCACTTCCTATTTTATTTTTTGCCGTAACTCTTCTACCCTGATTTCCACTACGTTGTTTCGCATATATTCCGAAATAGCAATCCTTTACGGTTGAAATATCCCCTATGTTAAGCTCATCCAGCAATTGGGAACCTTCTGAGGGCATCATAATGGTACATGAAGCAGTGAAAGAGCTACTTGTGAATTGGTTTGTAGCCTGAGAGGGAACAAGAAAATTGCCAATTGGTGCTCTGGCTTTATGATTATACCCATCAAAATCTAAGGCACGAAATGGAAACTTACCACCTGTCGGTGGGGTGTATTCCCATCCGTTCATACTTCCATTTGCCCAATTAACGGAATCCTGATAACTTGAAATTCTTTTAGGCATTATACCACAGTTCCCATCCCATCCTTGCCACCATTTTTCATTCTCACCCGGTGCAAGGCTTTCGTAACGTACAGGCTTGTACCGTGCCCACGGATTTATCTTTCCATGAGCATTGGAGCATAAGTACCCCAAATCATAACTTCCCACACCCAAAACAGGTGCTATGTCAGCATCAATGCCTACGGGTGCGGTTATTTTTCCATTAGAATGTCCCATATTTAGTCTAATTTTAATGGTAAACTATATGTAAACTTATCATTAGCAGGGGGTTGGGGAGAAGACCCTTTCTTCTTTAATCTTCTTATACCAAGAAGCCCGAAATTAAGCATTCCCTTCATAAAGCGCAATTATTTCAGAATCCGAACCCCTTGCGGTAATATATCCGGTAGCGGTAAGATTACCCGTAACCTCTACATTTCCCTTAATCAATACATCTCCCTCAATGACAACATTCCCAGTAATTTTACCATCCAGGGGAATCCATTTATATTCCTTAATTACTTCCGCTTTGGGAAGTTCCACATGGAATACTTTTGCCAGCCAAATAATTATCTTTTTCATATAATGGTTTTTTATTTGTTCCAAATATAACAATATTATCCAAAAAGCGCAAAAAGCAATCCCTGTTTATGCACACAGGGATTTTTCAAGCTCCTTAACTCTCTTATTGAGTCGAGCTACTTCTCTTTTCAGTTTTGTGACTTCATCATCAACTTCTTGCAAACCTTTCCATACAACGGGGATAAGTCTTTCATAATCTATGGTATAGTAGTCATTGAAAGCGTCTTTCACCCACTGACTATAACCGCCGGAAAGCAAATCCTGTGCGATAAGACCGTAATTCCAGTTATCATGGTTGAACACTTCGGAATTTTCCTTGGCAATAGCGTTCCAGTGATACTTCACACTCCGGAATTTACGGATAATACCCATAGCATCATAACCCTGAATATCGGTTTTCAACCTTATATCGGAAGAGGATGCCTTGGCTGTAATTGCTCCGTTTGCTGTAATATTAGTTGCAGCATGGAAATTGTTCGCTGTGACACGCCCTGTACGGCAGTTCACTGACATGGCTATCTTGTTCTGATACGTGCTAGAACAAGTAGTAGTAAATGAAACGCCATACCATGAATCTATGACAAGATTTGATAAGGTCGAACTTCCAACCTCATTTCCATTGTCGTTCCCACTATGCCGGATATTCGCATTTGGTGTGGAAAAATCAATACGGGAAAATCTAGTTGTGCTCGGTAACTTCAAATAACAGTTTGAACCTCCGTTTACACTAACTCCTGCTCCAGTATTGGCAGAATGGTAATCCTGTATATAGAACGTTCTTGCAGTAGTCCATACATCCGCACTAGAAGCCCTACTGTCAGCCAGCGTGGAAGCACCTCCAGCCGATACAGCCACAGACGTGTTGGATGTGGATTGCAATCCTCTCCATGCGGAAACGTTAGCACCGTTAGCCCAATATTGGTATTGTATGTACCCATTGTTGTATGAACCAATCTGGCGCACCTGCAATTCAAAATTGTTTGTTCCTACACGTACAAGACGGATATTATCCATTCCTTTTGCGAATGTAGGAAGATAAAGACGTGCTGAATTTGAAATACCTCCTACATTGCTGTCAGAAGCAGAAGGTCCACTTCTCATTTGGAAAATGGCACAGAAGTGATAACTTCTGACTTCATCCTGTGCATGATTTCCATAGGCGTACCATATCCTTCCCCAAACCGTTACTGACCTATACGGTCCGGCTCCCGATTCAGAACAAGCAAATATCTTTTTCCAATTATTATCAGTACCACCTAGAGCGAACTGTAATGAATAAGTAGCGGTGGAATTATAATTTCTAGGTATATCCATTATATGCCAATTATCCAACAAGTCCGCATTTAAATTGGTATTCAATGTAGTAGAAGAACATTGGTAAGGTGCGGTTCCTGTACCTACAGTGGACACGAACCTGCTCGATTCAGCATGATTACCTATTACAACCTTGTTATCTTGCAGTACGATATTACATAATACATTATTGCTTGAATTTCTTGAATCAATCCAAGCATAGGAACTTCCACCGCCCAATACCAACCGTCTAGCCGAATCCCAGTTTGCAGCAAGATAACCATTATGGGAAGTAATGTTGCTGTGTACATCTAATACCCCTGTTCTTACATTCAGCCACATGGCATTGTTTCCTTGTCTTACACCGCTGGTAGAATCTATCGTAGGATACCAACCAATTCCATACCATGATGCAAAACGTAAGTTCGCATCGGTTGAAGAAGCTGTATCACCACCACCGTGAATCCAAACACCCGAAGTCTTAACCACTCTAGTTGACCATCCGATATTGAATCCTTTGGTATTGTTCATCGTCAAATCCCCTGTCATGATGTCACCTGCTTTCTTTACGTAGCGTCCGTCAGCAATAGACGCATAGTTTTCAGTATGTAATAATCTATGCCATGCAGACGTTATCTTATTAGTATCATCATGTTTTCCTCTAAAAAACAAGTCTGTACTAGTTCCTCCTATCTGTAATGCAGCAAATTTATTGGAATCCCATAAGTTAGCTAATAATCCATATCCAGCAAAAGGGGCATTATTTGTAGTTTGTTCTGTTGTTCTTATTTCCTTAATTGCTCTTTCAGAATAAGTATTTAAGTCAAAAGTACCATCACTTCTACCTACACTTAATAAGAACCTTTCAGCGTGAAATCCGTCAAGAAGGTCTGCATTAAGATTACCCACAACAGTGTTACTTACCACAATAAATGGAGCCGTGCCACTTGCTACGGTAGACATAAACGGAACATAACTTGTAACCCTGTTCGCTGCTATACCAAATAAACTTTTCAAGGCAGAACTTGTACATACGTCCTCCACTGAACCCGCTAAAAGTGATGTGTATGTTTGGAACAGGTGGGCAGCGGCTATATGGCGTATTCTATCCGGACCCGAATTACTTACGTTTACAGCTTCATTACCGTTACCTATGTCATTCCCTTTAAATAATACCAGTTCACTACTTTCCGTACCACCAAACAATCTTTCGGCAATGAATGTATGGTTATATCCACCCGGTGAATCACCTGTCGTTCCATAAAAATATATGGTGTTGGGAGAAGTACCGTTCCCTATCTTCAAGTCACCACTCATCATTATGCTTCCAACGCCCGTCATATCTCCGCTTACGTTGGCTGTACCATCAAATGACTGCCCCCATAAAGTTCTTGGGGTTTGCAGTTTTTTAGCAACCTCAGAAGAGTTCTGCAAGTTTACAAATCCAGGATTTACATAAGTGCTCCATGACGGTGCTTTTGTATCTGCTTGGTATAGCGTTATATTCGTATTAGCCCCTCCGTTTCGGTCATGGCTGTATAACAGATTGGCTTGTATTATGGAATAGTTACTTCCACCATAACAGTACAGTTCTATGTTTTTCTTTTCCGCATCATGATAGATACGTATGTTTGACCTATTGATATTGTATGATGCTATCAATAGACCTTCCACTACAGCCGTACCTCTAGTTTTGACAACTAACAGACCAAACAAATCACTAAAGGATGAGTGCAGCACAAAGCAAACGTCTGTCATTGTTTCCGTATTACGTATGGAGTATGTAGCTATTCTACACCATGCAGGTTCAGTGCCTCCTACCGTATATCCGTATTTTATAAGGGCGTTTGATGTGCCGAACGCATGGTATCCGTCCAACAAATCCGCACTTAGATTATCTACGGTTGTATTGCTTGAAACAATCAAAGGCGATACCCCTGTGGCAACAGTTGACATGAATCTCGGTGCTCTTACATCATTTGGAGTGACACGTAAAACCAGCTTGTTGTTATGGTCTACTACACCAAACCCTGCACTTTCCGTACTGCCGCCTCTAAGGTTTCCTATATACCAGTATGTGTCATACCAATTAAATCTTAATCCGTTTCTTATAGAAGTAAACCCTCCATCATCGTTCCTGATAACTCCGTTATCTTTATAGATATTGGTAATATCACAATTTTCCAATCCCTTGAATACGATTGAGCCGGGAGAAGATGCGGATGTAAGTGCTCCAGTCATAGTATCGCCAGTCTTTTTCACCCATCTACCGTCCAATACGGAAGTAGGGATATGACTTGCGTCTATGACTTTACTTGAATCAGCCTTTTTCAATTCAGCCCACATCTGATTTACGTTGAAAGAATCAATGGTTCCGTTCACCCATTTTTTTGACGCAGCGTCGTATTTCAATGCCTGTCCGTTTGTAGGGTCAGTTATTTCCACGTCATTAAGGTCAGTTATTTCCACGTCATTAAGGTCAGCAAGTGTTCCTGTCTGTACTCCGGATATAGACACTCCTTTAGCGGACAACCAATCAGTAGAGTAAAATCCCACAGGAGTTGTACCGTCTTTTTTAATCACGTACACGGCATTGTTCGCTGCATCCCATTTCAGATAGGCATCTCCAATCTGCACATATTCAGTTGCGCTAAGACGGGCAGCAGACACACCACCTTTAAATCCCGCAGAAACACCATTGATATGACCTTGTTTGTTTATCTGCACTACTCCGACATCAGATGTATCCCCATTAGGGCGGAAATAGAGCATCCCCGAATCTCCATAACTTGAAATAACAGTGTTCCCCGAAGTGTTTCTGAAAACAGTATTTCCACTGTAAGACAGACCTATACCGCTATTCATTGCGATGTTCTTAGTGAAAGTCTTTTGCCCCGTAATAGTTTGGGGCGTGGCAATAGTTACATATTTCCCGTCAGCCTCGGTTTTAGTATATGCGTCCGTAATACCATATCCTGCCAAAGTGGTAGGATTATCACCGACTGTAACACGCCCGTAGGTGTCTACTGTAACTTTCGTATATGTACCAGCTTTAACCCCTGTGGTAGCCAGTGACAATGTGCGGTTTGCGGAAAGGTTTCCACCTCCCGTAAGACCAGTTCCTGCGCTTATCGTTATGGTCTTGTCCGCTTTCAATGCGAGAAGTTCGGTTAAGGTATCATTTCCTGTAAGCCCTTCAAGGAAATTGTTCAGTTTGTTACTAAGTTGTGTTACGGTATTGTTAAGCGTGCCTAAGTCCTGTTGCCTTGCGAATGTTTCCCCGAATACAGCAGTAATGGTTTTTCCGTCAGAACTAAGTGTCATGTCTGTTATGGCATTTCCACTCCCCGACTGGGCGATGTTCTTTATTCCACCACCTTCTTTCGCCATTTTCCAAATTTCTTTTACCGTGTACGCATTAAATGTGTTGTTTAGGTCTGAATCGGAAAAGGTTGTGCCGTCAGTAAGATTTGCGAAGCTATATACGGTCTTTATGACACCACTTCCTCCACCAGCACCGCCTGTCTGCACTCCAAGAGCCGTAATCCAACCGTCCGAGTAGAATCCTACCGTATTTCCGTCTGTCCTATGTTTCACTCTCAGAGCCTTGTTTTTTGAATCATAAACAAGCTGGGCATCTCCTATCGTAATGGTATTTGTTGATACTGACGGTGCTTGAACATTTCCTTTCTTATTAATCCAAACAGCACCTTCCGTATTATTATGTCCATTAGGTCTTAGGTTTATTTCGCCATTTCCAAAGCTAGCTAGTATTGTATGACCGTCTGAGTTTCTTAATACTACATTTGAATCAGTATATGTTATACCACCGTTATTGTTGAATACTATGTTCTGACTAAACGTTTTTCTTCCCGAAATAGTCTGAGCAGTAGTCAAGGTAACGGCATCAGTAATCCCATACCCGGCAAGAGTTGTAGGTTTCCCAGTGGTTATCTTAGACCAGTCAAGGTTAGGTATATCCGTAGCGGAAAGGTTTGTTCCCGAAGTAACTCTTCCGTAAGCATCTACCATAACCTTGGTGTACGTACCTGCAACAACTCCCGAAGTACCCAGTGATAAGGTTACATCGGAAGTAAGAGCACCGCCGCCGGACAAACCAGTTCCGGCAATGACTTTCCGTGAGGATGTTACGTATCTGCTATCAGCAGCACTTTGTGTAAGATACTTATTAGCTGTAAGGTATGAATAGAGCTGGCTCTCATTAAGACCAGCATCTCCCGCTCTCCAATGAGTTCCGTCAAATACCAGTGCCTTTCCGGCAGCAGCACCTTCAACACCGTCCTCAGTGTCATTAGCCAAAACGTCAACCAGTTGGTACAATGTGGAAGCCCCTCCTGTACCACCGCTTCCCTTTGACACTCCTTTAGCAGATATGTAATCGACACCCCAAAAACCGAAATTAGCCCGTATGGACGCAATTGTCTTTGTATCGTCAGACGGGTCAACCTCATTACCCGAAGCATCCAGTGCAGTGAAAAGTTTGCTGAACGCTGTTTTGTCCATTTTACTCTGCAATATGACCGCAAGATTATCACTTTCCTTCATGCCTTGCAGGAAAACTTCAAGCTCAGACCACTTGTTTATAATATCATCCGCATCACTTCCGGTAAGAAAGTCGTTAAACTTGGTATTCAGTGCATCAAATTCCGATTTAGTGGCAAATGTGCTCCCTTTGGTGAATGTAAGAGAACGTCCATCAGAACCTTTTATGACATCCGTTACCGCATTACCCGAACCTGTAACCGTTACATTGGTAAGCCCCGAACTTGCAAGTTTCCAAATCTCATTTATGGTGAAAGCGTTGAAAGTAGCCGAATTGTCGTTGTTGTCAAACGTTCCTCCCAGTGATTCAAATCCGTAGACGAGGTTGATAAGACCGCCACCTCCGCCACTTCCGCCGGAAGATTTTCCCTTTGCGGAAATCCAGTCCACAGACCATAACGCATAATTGGCACGTATATTTGTTATAGTGCCTAGCTTTGATTCATCATTTAAGTCAACCTCATTTCCATCATTATCCAGTGCGGTGAACAGATTGCTTATTCCGGCAGCGGTTTTAGGTTTGTCCGCATACCATTTGTCACCGTTAAATGTGAGTACGCTGCCTTTTGTAGCACCTGCCACACCTGTTATATCAGCATTTTTCTCCACGTCAAGCAACTGGTACAGGGCTACTGCACCTCCACCACCGCCTCCTGTTCCCCCATCGGAAATACCTTTGGCGGACAGGAATCCAACAGACCACAGGGAATAGTTGGCACGTATGGCATATACCTCCGCATTTTCATCATCCGGGTTTATCTCATGCCCCTCTTTGTCAAGTGCTGTAAAAAGTTTGTTGGAAAGACCACCCTTATTGGGCATACCTCTCCAAAAATTACCGTCAAATGTAAGCACATAGTCTTTTTCCGCACCGAGTACGGCATCTTTGGTATCATTGGGGCTTACATCTATCAATTGGTACATGGCAGCAGCACCCCCACTTCCTGCACCTCCACCACCCGGTGACACTCCTTTAGCGGACAACCATCGGGTAGTATATGCAGCACCTTCGATTACAAGTGCATCGTTACCCTCATCCCAGTATAATCTTCTTCCTGCAATACGTATGCCCTTACGGAAGTCCTTTTCACCAAAAACTTCTTGGTCGCCCTTTATTGTGACGTAGTTATCCGAAAGGTATTTTTTCAACAAATCATCAAGAGTTATGGTAACATCGCCACCGCCACCACCTTCACCGCCGGAAGAGAATCCCCATCGCTGGAGAAGTTTTTCCGTGTACACGGCTATGTTGGTTGACAGCATATCTGTAACTTCGTCAATGACCGTATCATTAGACCTGCTTGAATCGGTATCGGAAGCACGCTTTAAAAAGGTGTTCTTGAAATCCTCTGCAAGTTCCTTCTGGTAATCTTCATATAACAGTGCAACAGTTTCCATTATTTGTTTATCTCTAAGCGTTCTTGTTTAAGTTCCTCCAGCTTCACTTTCGTTTCCTGTATTTTCTGTATGGTATCCGGGAAGAACATCTGCGGACCCATCATCGTATTGGTCTTTGCCTGTAACAGATGCTCAAGGAGATTATCAAACAGGTTCATAACCTTGAGCATCAAATCGAAATCGGAAGATTTTGCACCTTTGACGGGATAGAATCCTATAATAAGAGGACGGGAAAACGAATCCCGCTCATAAGAAACTAGGGCAATGAAATTGTCCTTGTTCTCCAACAGCCATTTCTGTGTAGGTACGGAAGTGGACGTACCCACATTAATCATGGGTGCGTACATTTCCTCACCTGTACGGGCTTTTACCTGTATTCTATCCCCGTCACTTTTTCCTGTAAGTCTGTAAAATTCAATCATCGTATAAATTCTAATTCGGTACTGGTTCCATTGGAATCCCACACATGGCGCAAGGCTCTTAAAAAATAACGGCTGGTATGGTTTGTTGTGTCATACCGTAGTATTCCGCGTATCGGATAAGACCTTTGGGAGCGTATATCCAAATCCTGATTAACCGTAGCTTCCACGGTTATTCCGAAAAACGCACGGTCAAAAACAGCGGTTTCCGCATCCACAATCTTGGTCTGCTTGTAATAGTAACGTGCATATTCGGGTGATTCCTGTTTAATGGGAACGCCACTGCTCCACTTCATATCGGTTATTCCCGAATTACGTATCTTGTCAGCCAGTTCGGGATTGGTACGGTTTATGTATTCAACCTTGGCTTCATCAAGTTCATACATATAGATAACTTTCCTGCCGTTTTCCTCACCGATTTCACTTACCTGCATTTTAACGTCACCCGTTTCCATATCCACGTCATAGGATGAACGAACCACAGCATTGGCTTGGTCTATATCCTCGGTAACGGAAACGCTTCTCATTATACGTGGACGGTTCCACCTTGTGTCGGAAAATCTCTGTACTTCGGAAGCGTTGACATTTTCCACTTTCAATTTGTCACCCTGCAAAGGATATACAAATGAAATCTCATCATTAATCGTATTCGCAGCCCTGTTTATATCCACGAAATAGAAGTATTCCGTACCGTCACGAACCTCCGTCCATATTGTGCATCCATAGGACTTTGCCAAAGATAACAAGAATTTCCAATCGGAGATATTTTTTTGATACCTAATATGTGTGGAAGTGAATGTTTCCCCTGCTTTTGCAGAGGGCAGCGATATTTCGCCCACTACCATACCACACTCTTCCACTATTCCGCGTATAAGGTTTTCCAACGTTATGGTTGTTCTTCCTTTGGCAAAAGGACGTTTGCTATTAGGGTCGGGATAAGTGAAATTATTGTAGGTGTCCTTTCCCATCTGGTTAAACGAGTACCCCATACATTCTACCCGGAAACGTATTTTACCGTTATCCGGACAGTCAAGGTATATACGTGTGACAGTGCCGGAGAAAACTTTCCGCACTCCTTTACCGTCACCATCGTAGTAACCACCGAAAAGGACAATCCACATTCCTAGGAACATACGGTAAATAAGGACATCCGCGTGCTTGTCAACTGTAAAGGTCAGCTTGTTAATCAAATCCGCGGTTTCCTCATATACCACAGGATATGCGACACATTCCTCTATGTCCATATAGGAAGCGAATTTATCGGCATTGTATCTCAATCCCTTGGAAGAGAACTTGTCATTACCTTGCGGACGGCTGTCACGTGGGTAAAGACGAATCTTAAACTGAGGTTGTATCGGTTGGAACATTGCTGTATTTTGTTGTTAGAATATCACTATCTCTTATTATCACTCTGGGAAGCCGGATAATATCACCCGTTTTCCAATCATCGGGCATACGTGGTGGGTTGTTATCCGCAATGTACGTCCACATATATTCAAGACCGTCACCGAAAATCCTTGCGGCTATCGTGTACAGATTTTCGTGAGCCTTTATAACGTAGTTGTACCACTCATAAGTTATGCTTTTATCCTTTACGGGATAATGCAAAACCTTGCCCCCCAAAAACTGGGAAACAAGGTTCTTAGTATTATAAAAATTAGGGCTTATCATTTTTCGGGTATCATTATATGGGTTAAACTCTGGTACTCAAACACTCCTATTTCCACATCCACCGTTGCCCTTATGGGCGTAAGGTCCGAATCGAACAATGTGTAATTTACAGGAGCGCTTTTCAAAACACCTTCCAAGTATATCGGACCCAGTGCGAACACAAGCGTAGCCGGTGGTCTGAACTGGTTCATTGAAACAACTCCTCCCTGTGCGAATTTGGGGGTTTCCTCATTATCCACTGGTGCTGGATAGAGGAAAGACTGTAACAGTTCCACTTTGTCAAGCACCCCTCTCTCATGCGCACGTGTACGGGAATACGCTCCCGAACTGGTCCACTGGAAAGCGTTCTTATTGGTACTGGTTCCGTCAATCTGGTCGGCAAGAACATCCGGACGGAAAGTGGCAATATGGCTTTGCGGAGTATCATCCAAAAACAATTGGAAACTTATTATCCGTTCACCCCCATTGCTCCAGTTATAATCATTGTATGGCAATCCGGCATAAGGACGTACCTCATATTCGGTAGACTTATTGTCGGATATGGTCTGTGGGTTGAACTGGAAGAAATAACCCTTTTCCCACAGGCTTTTTTTCAAATCCTCGGAACTGATTATTATCCCACGTGTAAGCGTGTAACCTCTGTGGTTTCTTCCGGCATCACCCGAAAAAGCATTTGACGTTCCACTACGGAAAAGCGAGTAGAACGGTCTGAACATTGTAGATGAAAATATTTCCGGCATTATACACCTCCTCTTATTCTGTTATCACGTTGAATATCACTAAGAATACGCCTTATCTCCTGTGCAAGGCGTCTTTCATCAATATTCTCCCCCTTTTGGACAATAATCTGTACCGCCCCATTTCCCAATACTACACTCTGGTTTTCAGTAGTGTTCTGACTTACAGGTGGAGTTCCTGAAATAATCGGGTTAGGTGTAGGTACTGAATCCGTAGGAGTTACAGAATTTCCACCCCAAGTATAGTCACCAAAACCATGCTTGTTTGCCAAATCACGGGCAGCATCAGCAATATCCCTGTTAGTGTTCCGTAGAAAACCAGTGTTTCTGAAAAAATCCACCGCACCGATAGCAGGGTTAAGAGTTCCTGCCGCCCATTTTACCATAGGCATGATAAACTTGTTTATCTTACCGATAGGGTTTATGATGTTTTCCCTCATCCACTTTACAACAGAGTTGTTCTTAAATGCATCCCACATGGCGTTTATATTGGGGATAAGACCTTTCACCGCTTCGGAAACAGGGTCTATGACATAATTGATAAAACCGTCTTTCAATCCTTGCCACCCGATTCTTACTTGGGTAAACAACCATACAAAGGAGTTCCAAACAATCTGTATGGATTCCTTTATTCCGGAGAAAATACGGTTTATGAAATTCCTGAATTTCTCACATTTTGCGTACAGAACCGTAAATGCGGTTGTAGCCAGTATTATCCAGCCTACGGGATTGGTTGCATTTAGGGCAGTCCATACGGCTGTTATTATAGCCGGGAGATTTCTCAATATCGAAACGACAAAGAGAAGCGAACGTCCTATACCGCCTACGAATTTTCCTGTGGCGGTTATTTTCATTATGCTGAGTAACGTGTCAAGGGCTGCTTTGAATCCTGTCTGTGTAACAATACGGGAGATAAGTTTCAATCTGCTCCAAAATGTTGTAAGGTATTTACCCAATGTAAGGGTAACTCCACGTTTTCCACCAAATAACGGAATCGCCATCAGTGCGGCACGGAAAGCCTTTGCAGAAGCGATTGCAGCATTGCTTATGACAAACACACTCTTCAAAGCCTGATATGCAATAAGCAATTTAAGAACTGTCTTTATTTCCTCCTTGTATGTTTTGAAAAATGAAACAACCCGCAGTTTCCAAAACTCCAATACGACTACAAGTGTCCTCATTCTTTCGACAAAGGTTTCACTTGTACCGAAAATAAAGTTCACCGCCTGTTTAGCCTGCCTGCCCAACCATACCATTATATGACCGATTTGCCGGACAACCCAGCCGAGAACTATGCCCACACCTTTTCCGTACTGTACGATACTTTGGTAATTTCGTGCGAAAGCATCAGCCACGGATTTAAGAGCGCCCACAGTTTGCCCGTAAAGACTGTTAGGGTCATTCGGTTTTCCCACAATACCCGTGAGGAATCCCTTCATATTGGCATTTAATCTTTTCATTTGGTCTTGTATTGTGAGAAAGTCGTTTTTGATTAGTTCCTGCAATCCCTTATGTTGCTTTACGAAATTAAGCACTGCCTGTTGGCGCTGTATAGTGTTGGCACGATATTTTTCAAAGTACCTTGTTGACCTCTGTGTCATTAGACCCATATCAACTAGAGCCTGCATATTTCCCTGTATTCCCTGTGATATGGCGTTTGCGAACTGTGCATAGGATTTTCCCGTAGCATGAGCCGCCTTGTTTATAAACTCGAAGTTCTCCCCTACTTTCACTCCCACAGCCATAAGAGAGTTCATGCCTCGTAGCTGGTCGTCAACGGAGAAGAACGACTGTCCTTTTATAAGTCTGTTCTGAGCCGCCTCCATAGCTTTCATGGTGGAGAGGATGCCACCGAAGCGGAGGGAATTTTCCCGTAATGTGTCAACGTACTTCTCGGCATTAGTCCTTAAAGCATAATAGGCTGATGCCAGCGTAAGCGTAGCACCAGTCAATCTCACCAATTTGTTTACTGTACTTTGGGCTATGGTAATTCCGAAATCATACGTGAATTGGGAATTGTTGCCCGATGTTGCTCTAGGTATTGCCATAACTATTTTTCTTCATTTTGTTTTTGTTCCTTTCTGATAAGGTCCATTTCCATGCGGAATATTTTATCCCTTTCCTCAGAATCCATACACATTATACGGGAATAGTCCTGACCCAGACGTTTCATAAGAATATATGCCTTTGACGTTAAATCGTACTGATTATCCTGTTCCTCCGCAGTTTCTCTAGGTAAAAAAAGAGCACCCTTTTGCATAGCCCATTGGGTAAACTGGGGGTACTCTTTATGCCAAAAGTGATAATCAGACGGAGAAAACGTCATTCCGAGAAAAAATTGCTCACGTCCATTACCATAGGAATCTCACGGGCTTCCGAGCAACCGCAAGGCTCGTAATAGGCAAAAGGTAGAGTAGGAAGATATTCCATCAATTCATTTCGGATAGTTCTCAAGTCAATACCATCCAGATACTCGTTGAACATCTTGAGTCCGTAGTAGGTATGAAATTCAGAGGGGAGCACGTCAGTTACTTTTCCCTTTTTGTCCACACACTCGATTCTTTCAAGACAACTCATTGCTATACGCCGCCAAAAACCTATGCTATCAGTAAAATATTTCTCGTGGTTTATGGCATCTTCAAGCAATGGAGGTCTGAACACGAAGCGGTTGTATGTACGCTCGGTTATGCCTGCATACTCTTCTCTTGTTGTAATCTTCGGCAGTACGGGAGGACGGAAACCCCGTTTCAATTTAACTGGAATCTCATCGTAGTTGGGCATGGTTTCCATTCTTTCCTTCACTTCCGGCAGATAATCAATTTTGTCCAAATCAATATCCGCAAGCAGACGTTTTCCGCAATACTTGCAGATTATTTCCTGTTTTGGAAAGAAAGATACCCACACCCTTCTGTGAATCTCAACCATAAGGGTATTGATTTCGGACATGGGTAACTTTCTAACGGCACTCGGAATAGTAACAGAGCCTTCTTCAAGATACTTCTTGCGTACTTCGGCTCCAATCTGAATGTTCCCTATACTTTTTACGGCTGCGGAAACGACATTTCCCTGCCAAGTATAGGGTTTTTCAGATAATCTTTTCAAAAATATCTTTTCAGCAACACCATTAGTCGATAACAGTTCTACGTTTGTATGAATCTCACCGTTGATTCTTAATCCTACGGGCAGTTCAAAGAATAAATTTTCCATATTACGATTAGTGTTTTTAAGTTAGTTACTATTTACGCACCTACTGGAATAATATCCCAGCCATCACAGGTAGCTCCGTAGGAAACTGTGAATTTCTCTTCGCTGGAAATATCGAATGTAGGATAATTTGCGGACAGGAATCTGAACCCCTCGAATACGATAGTGAACACTTCCTTTCCGTTGTGCATCTTGACAGCCTGAACAGGCAATTTAAGTCCGTTTTCAATCATCTGGTTTACCAGTATTTCCAAAGCACGGTCAGTAACGTTACCTTGGTATGAACGGGTAAGCGTCATTTCTCCGTAATCTGTCAACTGTGTGGAGAACTTGTATTTACGGTTTGTTCCTGCATCCACGGTTTCTACCGTACCCGACTGTTTCTGCATACCTTCCAAAGTTTCAAAGATAGCATCACTCATAATGCCGGGAACAGGAATGTTCAAGTACCACCCGTTGGCTACATATACATCTTGTGGTTTCTGTGGTTTCATATTATTCCTCCGTTTCCGTTGTTGTTAATACACTGTCATTTCTTAACAATGAGATATGGACACTTTCCGTACATTCGGTAGGAATCCACAAAATATCAATGTTAAGCAATTTTCTGTCCTGAGTATTGGGATTGTTGCTCTTGTCACAGATACCTTGGTATGCAGTGTCAAAATCAACGCTTCTTTCCAAAGCACCGTTATCATATTCGGTCTTGAAGAAGTTTCTGGCTTCCACAAGAGCCTCACGTTTAAGTTCGGGAGTATTCGGTTTCTGTTCCAAGAAACGCATCTTGGAATTAAGTGAACGTACATAGTAGGAAGTCTGCAATCTCACATGAATACTCTTGTACAAATCATTGGTAGAATAAGTACGGGAACTTCCAATGTAATACCCTGTATTCTCAACGTACTGGATAATGTTACATGAGAACTGTTGAACCAGCTTATTAATAACCGTCTGTGACAGTCTTTGCGGAATCATCTCCATAACATTGTTGAACAGGGAGTCAATTCCTGCCGGTGGAATATGGATAAAGTCACCCTGCAAATAAGGAGTACGGATAAATCCTGCACCCAATACAGGACCCATTACAGGAATCATAACAGGGTTTCCGCTATCATCCGGAACCGTACACCATTCCATATAGCTACACAAGTAACTGATGCCCGAAGTCTGGAACTCCATAGCGTACAATTCGGCAGTACCTTCATCGGCATTTAACGGCAAATTACAGATACCTATGGCGTTTTTCTGCTCCTTACAATAAGCATGAAGAACTTTAGCCATAGAAAGTGAGTGGTATTCAGTTACTCCGATAATCTGAACATCGAATCCGTCAAACGCAGCAAGACCCGTAGGACTGTCCGTAGTACCTCCCGGCTTGTAATCGTTCTCCGTGATTTCACCGTCAACACCGTTTGCAAGTTTGGCAACAAATGTCTTATCCTCACGCACCTTTACAGCAGCACCTTCCACAGCGGTAATGGCACGGCTGGTAAGTGTCAGTTTTGTCGCTGAGGATATTGCCGAGATAGTACCCACAAGTTTTCCATTGGTATCATACAGAACGTTTCCGGCTTTCAATGAAGTGAATGTGGTTCCCGAACCTGTAACTTCATTGCTTGAAGTATTGGCGGTTACAGTGCCGGTTACATCCTTGAACTTCATTTTTTCAATTTCACCGTTGAAAGTAACAGTAACATATTTGCTCACTTTGTTTACTGCATCCTGAATTTCAGCCAATGTTCCGTAATTGTACTGTTCGGGAGTATTGGTCTTGTATTGTACGATAAGAGAGAACATATCTCTTACCAGTGACCCGTAGGAATACAGGGTAACAGTGATTCCGTTAGCCCATGCTCCGGGGTCTGGAGTACCTTTATAGGCAGCATTAACCACCATAGTTACCGAAGAACCCGAATCCAAATTCACAGTAGCCGTAGCAGCCTTTGCGGTCACAGCCACCATTCTGGCAAGGTAAAGGGTAACAGGTGCATCCCCTGCTTCATCAAAGATACTCTTAACAATACGAGGTCCATAAAAAGCATCATTCTGTCCTCCGAAAATCACATTGAAATCTTCCATAGATGTAATCTTGGTAGCCTTGAAAGCACCACCACGATTAAATTGTCCGGCAAGACCAATGTTTCTTTTGGAAGCGTCTCTAAAAGGGGAAACACCATTGTTTACACCCTCGGTAATTGTTAAACCTACGTTTGCCATTTTTCTTGTTTTTAAAATTAATTATCTATTTAAAAATCACTCCTAGGACAACTCCCAAAAGTGTTGCACCAACTCCCACTTTATACAGGTTTCTCCTGTACCGTTTTTTGTTATTAGTGATTTGTTTCTGTAAATCATCCGATAAAGCGGTGGTTTCCATGTACTTTTTATCAGTAATGGCTATAATAGAATCCTGTTTTTCAATAATACTGTTCTGAAAATAAGAGAGGGAATCAGAAATAGCTAAATCCATCTGGAGAATTTTGTTAGTTTCCTCCAAATGGATAGCCTTATTTATTGTACGATTAATATCAATGAGTTGCTGTCGGGTTATTGCCAGTAGTGTGTCGGGTCCGAGATGAATCAATCTCGGATAAGTAGTCTGAGAGAAACCTAATATTGTACTCCCAATCACCATTAGCAATAGCAGAATCCTTTTTCTCATATTCCTTCAAGATTATTTCGATTTGTTGCTCCAAGACTTCACGTTGCCCTTTCAAGAGAACCATTTCAGCCTCGAATTTAGCTACATCACCTTTAAGCTCTTGAATAGTATCATTCAAAACCTTTATTTTCTCCAAGTATTCCTCATAGGTTATCTGTGGAGAACTGGAGGTAACGCTACTCTTTGGCACAAATATAATAAATATAAATGCACAAACAGCCAATGCAGCCAAAAATAATATCACAACTTTCTTATTTTTCATCTTTTCCGAAATAGTCGTTTATTGATTCGATAGCTTCTACGAGTGAATCTTCAAACCTTTTGTTAGTACGGTGGGATTGAAGTTCCTTAACATCCTCTTTATTGTCCTGAAACAACCATTCAATTAATACACCCATATAGCCGTTCCCCATAAGAACGGTAAAATTTTCCTCGAAATCCTTTTCAAGATTGGTAGGCTTGTACATTCTGACTTTAAATTCGGGGAAGTCTTTTTTGAACTTCTCGATAATAAAGTCAGCGCATACGTCAGATTTGGTAACACCCTTGCTTGTATATACAGCGATTCCACGTGCGTTCATCCATTGAGAACCATTTCCAGCCGCATTATTATGCAAGGATAACAACAGTTTGGGCTTGTCAGATTTCAGACTGGAAGCGAAATTTTTCCGCTTGGAAAGACCCGGTTCATTTTCAGAATCGGTAGTCTTGTAAACTTCATATCCCATTGCCTCCAGTATTACTTTCAGTTCCCTAACCCTGTCACGGCTCCATCGGTATTCCCTATGCACACCATCGGGAGAGCGTTTACCCGGAACATCTTCACCATGAGCAGGGTCTAAAATAACCGTAATGTTCTTTTTCATTATCATACTCCAAACACTAGTTTTAATATGCTGATAACACTTGAACCGAACAATCCCGACAATAAGGAAATAATGCCTAAGAAAATAAACAGTGATAATCTTGGGTTCTTGATAAGGAATTTAACCCTATCAAATAGTTCCCTGTTACCATACACAGGACAATTGTCCATATCTTTTTTATACTTGGTTATAGCCTCAAGCACACTGTCAAGTTTCCTGTTTGTTTCAGAAAGACTTCCCTGTAACTCCTGCTGACGCTCGGCAAGACCCTTTACGGAATCCTGTACCAAATGGGCAAGTAAGAGAAGTTTTCTATCCTGCGGATTATCTTTCTCACACATTACTTCCAAACTGTCGATAATCTTATTCATTGTTCTATATGGAGATTATTAAAGTCCGTGGGAATTACCATATCTTTGGGCACAATCGTGGTTTTACCCGGAAGAAACACATAGATTTTTCCATTATGTGATAGTTCAATACGAAAATTTCCACGGTTATGAACCGTTTTGTTCTTTTTTTCCTGTACCGACTGAACCTCGTTAGTATCCTTTTTTCCCATAATAGTTACTTTTTATTTCCAAATATACTATATTATTTCTATAAGACAAATTCCTAAA